>Ga0131853_10023119_pt1 | contig 11228 bp, 8 predicted proteins | sample TergutLab28metaG_FD_92764 | JGI IMG/M metagenome (GOLD analysis project Ga0131853, IMG submission 92764) | Labiotermes labralis P1 segment gut microbial communities from Petit-Saut dam, French Guiana - Lab288 P1 (version 2) (version 2) | ecosystem: Host-associated > Arthropoda: Insects >...
ATATTGATTTTGACGATGACGGTCGCGCGTTGGTTTTACGTTGGGTAACGGAAAAATACGGCAAAGAGCGCGTTGCGCACATTATCACTTACGGAACGATGGCAACAAAATCGTCGATAAAAGATGTTGCGCGCGTACAAAAATTGCCTTTGGCGGAAGCCGAACGCTTGACAAAACTCGTTCCGCCGAAATTTCACGAGGATGAAAGCGGAAAATCACCGAAAGTAAACATTTCGAATTGCATAAAATACGTTCCCGAATTGCAAGCGGCGCGTTATTCGAACGACGAAAATTTATCGACCACACTAAAATATGCCGAAATGCTCGAAGGCACTGTTCGCCAAACAGGCGTTCACGCTTGCGGAATTATTATCGGCGCTGACGACTTGACAAATTTCATCCCGCTCAGCACTGCCACCGACAAAGGAACATACGAGGACATTCTCGTTACGCAATACGACGGCAATGTTGTGGAAGATGTCGGTTTGATAAAAATGGATTTTCTCGGATTGAGAACGCTTTCGGTTATAAAAGACGCGCTTTCCAATATTAAAAAATCGCATGGAATTGACATCGATATTGATAATATTCCGCTCGACGATGCAAAAACCTACGAACTTTTCAGCAACGGACAAACCATTGGCACATTTCAGTTTGAATCGGCAGGAATGCAAAAATACCTGCGCGAACTGCGACCTTCGCAATTTGAGGATTTAATTGCGATGAATGCGCTTTATCGTCCGGGTCCGATGCAATACATTCCGCAATTTGTCAGGCGAAAACACGGAACAGAAAACATTGAATATCCGTTTCCCGAAATGGAAAAACGCCTCAAAGAAACGTACGGCGTTACGGTTTACCAAGAGCAGGTGATGCTTTTGAGTCGCGATTTGGCAGGTTTCACGCGCGGACAATCAGACGAACTGCGCAAAGCAATGGGCAAAAAACTGATTGACAAAATGGAAGCTCTGCACACAAAATTTATCGAAGGTGCAACCGCCAACGGATTTCAGCCTGTCAGCAAATTGGAAAAAATTTGGGCAGATTGGGCGGAATTTGCCAAATACGCTTTCAACAAATCGCACGCTGCGTGTTATTCGTGGATTGCGTATCAAACCGCTTATCTCAAAGCGAATTATCCTGCCGAATTTATGGCTGCCAACTTAACCCGAAACCGCGATAACATCGAGGAAGTTGGCAAATTTATGGACGAATGCAAAAGTTTGGGAATAAAAGTATTAGGTCCTGATGTGAACGAAAGTGATTTGAATTTTACCGTAAACGCCGATGGAAATATCCGTTTCGGACTTGGCGGTGTGAAAGGCGTGGGCGAAGCCGCAGTATCTGCTATTGTCAGCGAGCGCGAAAAAAACGGTCGCTACAAAGGCGTTTTCGATTTCATTGAGCGGATAAATCTCAACGCATGCAACAAAAAAACGGTTGAAAGTTTGGCACTTTCGGGCGGATTTGACGAATTTTCAGACGTGAAACGTCCGCAATTTTTTGTCGAAAACAGCAAAGGCGAATTGGTAATCGACAGCATTATTCGTTACGGCAACAAATTTCAAACCGATAAATCGATGACAACCAATTCGCTTTTCGGCGATATGGAAACCATCGAAATTGCCAAACCCGAAATTCCGTATGCACCCGAATGGTCGATGCTGGAAAAACTCAACAAAGAGCGCGAACTTATCGGAATGTATCTTTCGTCGCATCCGCTCGACGAATTCGAGTTTGAAATGAAACATCTTTGCAACACAACAACCGCCGAATTGAAAGAGTTGGAAACACTCAAAAGACGCTCGCAAATCCGAATCGGCGGATTAATCACCAACATGCGCTACGGAACATCCAAAAAAGGAAATCCGTACGGCATTTTCACGCTTGAGGATTACGACGGTGCGCACGAGTTTGCATTGTTCGGAAAAAACTATATTGAGTTTGGAAAGTACATGATAAAAGATTTGTACGTTTGTATCTCGGGCGTTGTGCAAGAGCGAGGCGCAGATTTCGGTTACCAAACACGCATTCCGAACGCGCCGAAAGAATTGGAATTCGCCATTCGCCAAATTGATGAGCTTGCCAACATAAAAGCAAAATTCCTGAAAAGCATTGTTCTCATCGCTTCGCTTCAACAGCTCAACGATAATTTTGTTGATACGCTGACCGAAACCATAAAATCGAACAAAGGAAATACAAATCTTTATGTCGAAGTGCTTGACGAGGAAAACAACGACAAGGTAAAATTTTTTGCACGTCAACATCGTTTGGAAATGAACAAAGATGTATATCAAACCATCAAACACTCGAAACGAGAAGGAAATTTGTTGGGAATTGAAGTGAAAATGTAAAAATAGTATCATTTCAACGGATAAAATACCTCATTCAGCGGGGATTTATGTCAGTTCATCGATTTTAACTTGTTCATTTGGCTTGATTTTTGATACCTTTGTGCAGAATTTAAAATCCGGTTTAATTTTTCTCAAAAATGACACGATTATTTTTTGCTCTGTTTACAGTATTTTTTATTGCTGTTTCTTGCACCGAACGCATCGATATTAGAGTGGGCGATGCGCCGTCGCGCGTGATTATTTACGGATACATCACTTCCGACACCACACAGCATTCAATACGGATAACTCGCTCGGCACCGTTTTTTTCGACCGAAAGTCCGCGAGGAATAAGCAATGCCATTGTAACGATTTCGGACAATAACGGCAGAATTATTCCGCTTCACGAATGTCTGTTTGAGCCGGGATTGTATCTTACCGCGCCCGATGTGTACGGCGAGGAAGGAAAAACTTACACACTGAATATTTTGCTCGACAACGGCGATGAGTACAGCGCAACAGCATTTATGCATTATGTTGTCGGCGAAATTGATTCGATAGGTTTGGAAGTTTCGCCGATTTTTCCGACTATGGTGCAAGTGCTTGTGTATGCGAGCAACGTGGGCGATGATAATAATTTCAGTTTTTTTGTATCTATCAACGATTCGATAGTAAATTCTACCATAGACGAATTTTGGGTTGTTCCCGGCGAGTTTTTCAATGCAGAACATATGGACGGAACCGGAATTCCGGTGTTTATTTTAAGACAAAATCCCGACCATCCAACTCGCAACGAAATACTTAACATTGGCGACAAGGTAACGCTAAGAATCGATGCCATTTCGCCCGAATTTACCACTTTCATAAGTAATGTGCAGTCGGAAATCGGCGGTTCAAATCCGATTTTCGGCGGTCCGCCCGCTAATGTGCCGACAAATATCGTCAGTTCGAGCGGTGCAACGCCTGCGCTGGGATTTTTCACGGCTTTTGCAAGTCGAAGTGCTTATACGATTGTAACAGAGGATTTTTCGGTAGGGAATAGAATTTCGGATTGAACGCAAAAATATTGGATTTGGAGTTGAAAAGAAAATGAAAAGTTTTTGTTTGATAGCATTTAGTATATTGTTGTGTTTCAATGCTTTAATCGCACAACGACAAATTTTGGGCAGAGTTACATCGTACAATAGTGGAGAATCTGTGATTGGTGCAACAGTTGTTGCCAGAGGAACAAATATAGGAACATTAACAGACTTTGACGGAAACTATCAAATAGAAGTTGATAGTTCGCGTACTGCATTAGTATTTTCATTTTTGGGTTACGAGCGTCAAGAAATAAAAATTGAGAATGATTCTGTTATCAGTGTTGTTTTAGTTAGAGAACGTATTTTGCTGCCTCAATTAACCGTTACGGCTCATTATTTTCATAACCGCCAAAGGCGAGTGTGTGAGATAGTTACAACGAACAGACGCGGAGTAAGTGAAACATACCAATTTGAATATGTGATTGCGCAAGGACGATTTCGTGGTTCTATACGCCAAAGAAGGTCAGTAGGCATAGGAAAATGCAGAATAACAATAGGTAAAAGTTACAGAATACATATTCCCGAAGTAGGTTGGACAGGTTGGATTAGGTCGCACGAACGCAACTGTGTAACAGCGCATTATTACGATATAAACGGCGAAAAAACAGATTCACCAATTTCATTTTCGCAGGAAAAAAAGTGGGAAAATACTTCCGCAATAATACAACAGGATTTTCTAAAACACATATCCGAAAATTTAAATTATCCCGCAACGGCTATCGAAAGAGGAATCTTGGGCAGAGTTATCGTTGGTTTCACGGTTAATTTTGATGGCAGTATAACAAATATTGAAATACTGCGCAGTAATAGTGAACTACTTTCGAAGGAAGTTTTATCTGTAATTCATTCTGCTCCAAAATTGAACGAACTGCGATGGTTAGGGCGTGAATCAGATTTTCCGGTAGGTTTTAGATTGCCGATATTCTTTCGGTTAGAGAGAGTAACGGATTTGTCCGTTCTGTCGGATTTGTAATTCCGTTTTGCCGAATTTGTAATTTGGCAGAATAAACATAAAACTTGAACTTTATCACAAAAAAATGAAACATAAAACTCTGTTTTTTACACTTCTTTTTCTCTTGTTTTGCCTCACAATTTCGGCGCAAAGCAGGCGATTTACCATCAGCGGAAATATCACCGACAGCACTACCGGCGAAAATCTTATTGGTGCAACGGTTTTCGTGGAGGAACTTCAAATCGGCACGGCAGCCAATGTTTACGGATTTTATTCGCTCAGCATACCGGAAGGAACGTATCGGCTCACGGTTACTTTTGTCGGATACGAACAGCATTCGCAAACGGTAGAGTTGACACAAAACACGCGATTGAATATCAGACTTTCACCTCAAACAAGCGCGTTGGACGAAGTCGTGGTTTCTGCCGTCAGACGCGATGCCAATGTGTCGCAAATCGGAATGAGCGTTCAGCAACTTTCCATTGAAACGCTTCGGCGAATTCCTGCACTCATGGGCGAAGTGGATGTTATCAAAGCGATACAACTTTTGCCCGGCGTTCAGCAAGCAGCTGCAGGCTCGACAGGTTTCAGCGTTCGCGGTGGCGGACACGACCAAAATTTGATTTTGCTCGACGAAGCCGTTGTGTATAACGCTTCGCATTTGATGGGATTTTTTTCCGTTTTCAACAACGATGCTATCAAAGACGTGAGGCTTTACAAAGGCGATATTCCGGCAAATTTCGGCGGGCGACTTTCGTCTGTACTCGATATTCGCACGCGCGACGGCAACAATCAACGTTTCGCGGCGACCGGCGGAATCGGCACAATTTCAAGCCGATTGACGGTTGAAGGTCCGATTTTAACCGACAGAATGAGTTATTTGGTTTCAGGAAGGCGAACGTATGCTGATATTTTTCTCCGACTTGCCAACGATGAAGGTTTGCGAAACTCGGTACTTTACTTTTACGATTTGAACGCGAAAGTGAATTACCGCATTGATGATAACAACCGCGTTTTTCTCGCTGCCTATCTTGGTCGCGACCGATTTGAAACTTCATTTGCAGGAATGGAATTCGGCAACAGAACGTTCACTGCGCGTTGGAATCGGATTTTTACACCGCGACTTTTTTCCAATTTTACGTTCATCGGAAGTATGTATGATTACTACCTGCGTGCCGAAATCAGCGAACAACTCGGCATGGATTGGCGGTCGCAACTGAACGATTACGGCATCAGGGCTGATTTTTCGTTTCATCCGAATCCGAACAATCACATTCGTTTCGGTTATCATTTGACCTATCACGATTTTTTGCTCGGCGAAGGCGGAGGAATTGGCGAGCAGTCGATTATCGCGCGTTTTTCGCAGCCAAATCAACTTGCGCTCAATCATTCGTGGTACGCTTCGAATGAAAGTAGTCTCGGCGAGCGATTTTCTATCAGATACGGATTGCGCTACACGCTTTTTCAGAACATCAGCAACGGCGAGCCGTTCGATTATTTGGAAAATTACGCGGTGCGCGAAACGGCAACCTATCGTCGCGGAACGATTTTTCACAATGTCGGCAGATTTGAACCGCGACTTGGAATGATTTATCAAATGAGCAATTTGCATTCAGTCAAAGCGAGTTATACGCGAACGGCGCAATTCATTCATTTGGCTTCAAATTCAACGGCAGGCTCACCGCTTGATGTTTGGTTTCAGACTTCGCCCAATGTCAAACCGCAAATGAGCGACCAATTCGCTATCGGTTATTTCCGAAATTTCCGTGATAATATGTTTGAAACTTCGATAGAATTGTATTATCGAAATATGCAAAATGTAATTGATTTTCGCGACCACGCCGTTTTAATGGGAAATAATAATTTGGAACAAGAATTGCGTTTCGGAACAGGCAGAGCTTACGGCGTGGAATTTATGGTACGCAAAAACGAGGGCAGACTCAACGGCTGGGTAAGCTACACGCTTTCGAGAGCGGTGCGCACGGTCGATGAAATCAACTACGGACAGCAATTCCGCTCGCCGTTCGACCGACCGCACAATATTTCAGTCGTACTCAATTACGAATTGTCGCGCCGATGGATAATTTCGGCAAATTGGGTTTATCTGAGCGGTATGCCGGTAACTTTTCCTGTTGGCAGATACGAAATTGCAGGTCGCTACGTGCCGATTTATTCCGCTCGCAACGAATATCGTTTTCCCGCTTATCACCGTTTAGACCTTTCGGCGACCTATTCATTTCGCAGAAATGACACGCGCCGTTGGCAAAGCGAGTTGAATTTTTCGCTTTTCAACGCTTACGGCAGAAAAAATCCTTGGACAATTATGTTTCGCCAAGACCGCGAAAATCCGCACGTAACTTATGCCGAAATGATGTATCTGTTTTCGTTTGTGCCGTCGATAACGTATAATTTTAGGTGGTGATTTTGTCCGAAACAAGATTTGTAGGATTATTGGATTTGCAGGATTAAATCTTGTAAATCCAATAATCCTACAAATCTTGTTTCGGACAAATAACTTATTCCACTTTGTTGATAACTTAAACAAAATTTTTATTGCTTTTCTCGTACAAATTGCTTTTCTTTGCAAAATAAAAATTTAAAACATAAATACTATGGCATTAGAATTTACAGATAGTAACTTAAAAGAATATGTTGCAGGCGATAAGCTTGTGGTTGTCGATTTTTGGGCAGAATGGTGCGGACCGTGCCGAATGATTACGCCGATTATTGATGAATTGGCAAAGGAATATGAGGGCAAAGCTCTTGTCGGAAAAATGAACGTGGACGATAACACCGAAACACCCGAAGCATTCGGCATTCGCAACATTCCGACTATTTTATTTTTCAAAAATGGCGAATTGGTTGATAAACACGTTGGAATGATTCAAAAATCGGCTTTGGAGGAGAAAATCAATGCGTTGATTTAGGAAAAGAAAGCCCCTCCAAGCCTCCCTTGTGGGGAGGTTTGGAGGGGCTTTCTTTTTTACGCTTTTCCAGCACTTCCAAGCACGTGGATATTTTTGTGCATATACATCTTTTTCAGTTCATCGCGAGCAGGACCGAGATATTTACGCGGGTCAAATTCGGCAGGTTGAGTTGCAAAAACCTCGCGAATTTTCGCCGTCATTGCCAAACGACCGTCAGAATCAATATTGATTTTACAAACCGCCGATTGAGCCGCTTTGCGCAATTCCGATTCGGGAATACCGATAGAATCTTTCAGCGCACCGCCGTTTTCGTTAATCATTTTCACGTACTCTTGCGGAACAGACGATGCACCGTGAAGCACAATCGGAAAGCCCGGAATTTGTTTTTCGATTTCCTCCAAAATGTCGAAACGCAACGGTGGCGGAATCAAAATGCCGTTTTCGTCCATTGTGCATTGTTCGGGTTTGAATTTGTTCGCACCGTGTGAAGTTCCAATCGAAATTGCCAACGAATCAACACCCGTGCGCGAAACGAAGTCAACTACTTCTTCAGGTTGAGTGTAAACGTGGTGTTCAGCTACAACGTCGTCCTCAATTCCTGCTAAAATTCCCAATTCACCCTCAACCGTAACGCCGTGAGCGTGAGCATATTCTACTACTTTTTTAGTCAAAGCAACATTTTCTTCGTACGAATGATGCGAGCCGTCAATCATTACCGACGAAAAGCCCATATCAATACAGTCTTTGCAAAGTTCAAACGTATCGCCGTGGTCAAGATGAAGCACGATAGGAATTTCATAACCCAATTCTTTGGCGTATTCCACCGCGCCTTGCGCCAAATAGCGAAGCAAAGTTTGATTTGCATATTTGCGCGCACCGCTCGATACTTGCAGAATTACGGGCGATTTTGTTTCAACGCAAGCCGACACGATTGCCTGCATTTGTTCCAAGTTATTGAAGTTGTAAGCAGGAATCGCGTATTTGCCTTCCATCGCTTTTGCAAAAATTTCTTTGGAGTTTACCAATCCAAGTTCTTTGTAACTTACCATAAAATTATTTTGTTTTTTAGTTTGATAATTTCGAGGGTGCAAAGATACAATTTTTATTCCAATTTCTTTTTGCGATTTTTTTAATGAAGTCTAAGAACTAATCGGCAATGTAAATCTCACACGAACTTTTTCACCGTTGTGTTCGCCCGGAGTCCAATTCGGCATTGATTCGACTACCCGTACTGCCGCTTTGTCTAAATGGCGTGGGTCAAGGCTTCGTACCACTTGTATATCTGTAATGCTTCCATCAACTTCGACTGTGAATTGTACAATAACACGCCCTCGCGGAAGGTCGCCCACTATTACAGGATACCTTAAATTATTGTCGATAAATCTCCTTAAAGCGTTAAAACCACCGGGAAATTCAGGACGTTTATCAATATCAAAAGAGCGAAACACTCTTTCCTGCACTTCTTCAACCGCTTCATTTTCATTCGCCAAACTCACAAATACAAACGCAAATATTGCCGAAAAGGTTAACGCATATTTCACTAATCTTGATTTTTGGGTTTTTGCTCTATTCATCGTGTTGTTGATTAAAGTTTATTGAAAATCAGAACGCAAAACTACGCAATAAAATTCGATTTTCAAATAAAAATTTTGCTGAAACAAAAAAAAGTATTACCTTTGCACTCGCAAAATATCGCGGGGTGGAGCAGTGGTAGCTCGCAAGGCTCATAACCTTGAGGTCGTCCGTTCGAATCGGGCCTCCGCAACAAAGAAAAATGTGCTGATAGGCAAATGTGCAAATGAAATTTTGCACATTTTTTTATTGCTGCAATCGGCGTATTTGCATATTAAGCCGATTATCATTATTTTTGCGCTAAAATTTTACGATTATGAAGTTAGAATCCATTTCGCATCTGTATTCCATTTTCAAGCAATATCCGATTATCAGCATTGATAGTCGCGTGTGTGAGCCGAATTCGTTGTTTTTTGCGCTGAAAGGCGAGAATTTTAACGCGAACGCTTTCGCGCTTTCGGCGTTGGAAAACGATTGCCGTTACGCCATAATCGACGAGGCGGAATACAAACTCGACGAGCGTTTTATTTTGGTGGAAAATGTGCTGGAAACTTTGCAAAAATTGGCGACTTTCCACCGCCGACAGTTGGCAACGCCCATTCTTTCCATCACAGGCTCGAATGGAAAAACTACTACCAAAGAGTTGATTTCTGCCGTTTTGAGCGAGAAATACAACATTCTTTACACGCTCGGAAATTACAACAATCATATCGGCGTTCCGCTCACGTTGCTACGATTGAAGCCCGAACACGAAATTGCCGTTGTTGAAATGGGTGCGAATGCGCAAGGCGAAATCGGAAAATTGTGCGAAATCGCACGACCGAATTTCGGAATTATTACCAATGTCGGCAAAGCGCATTTGGAAGGTTTCGGTGGCGTGGAAGGCGTGAAAAAAGGCAAAGGCGAAATGTATCACTACATTGCGCGAAGCGGAAAATTGATTTTTATCAATAAAAATAATCCGTCGCTGATGGAAATGGCGAAAAATGCAGGATTGGAAAATAAAATGCTCGGATATATCGAAGGCAAAGAAATCGCGCATTCATCGCCGTTTTTGGAAGTGGAATGTCAGTTGAAATCGGGCGTTTTCAAAATAAATACAAATTTAGTCGGTGCGTACAATATCGAAAATGTATTGGCAGCGGCAACAATCGGCAATTATTTTTCCGTTTCGGACGAGCAAATCAAGCACGGAATTGAAAATTATGTTCCGAGCAATAACCGTTCGCAACTTACCGAAACGCCGAACAACAAACTGATTGTTGATGCTTACAACGCCAATCCGACAAGTATGTCGGCAGCAATCAAGAATTTTGCGCAAGTCGAAGCCGAAAATAAATTATTGATTTTGGGCGATATGTTTGAACTTGGCGAGGATAGCGCGATGGAACATCAAGCAATTGTTGATTTGTTGGAAGCAAACGGATTTGACCGCGTTTTTTTGGTCGGAAAAGAATTTGCAAAAACAAAAAATCACTATCAAACGTTTGAAAACACAAACGAACTTTTACAATACATTGAAAAAGAAACCGTTAAAAATCATTGCATCTTGATAAAAGCATCGAGAGGAATAAAACTCGAAGATGTTATCGAAAAACTATAAACAGAGATGGAAAATAAAAAACTTTTCATTCTATTCTTTGTATTTGTTGTCTTTGTAGGAATAAGTTTGCTGGTTCAATCTTTGCTCAACGACAACAACAGAAATTATACGGAACAAACTTTCAGCTCGGAAGATGGAGTTTTTTTCATCACTGTTCCAAGAGGTTGGGTGCAATTATTTGACTATGAATTGAATGACGTCGCTCAAATTCAAGCAAGAAACAGGAGAACAAACAGCTTTTTGGTTGTAATAACAGACAGCCAAGAGGATTTCGATGACTACAATTTTGAAAGAACAATAGAAATCGTTAAAGAAAATTTGCTTGCCGGTTGGAGAAATCATACAATATTAAGTGCGATTGACACTCTGATTGACGAACAACCTGCGCGACAATATGAAATTGAAGGTAGTATTGATGGTACAAAAGCAGTTATGTTGGCAACTTATATTGATGGAGAAAAGTATTTTGCACAAGTTCTTACTTGGACAATAGCATCTCGATATAAAACTTCGGAAAAAGAATTTAGAGCAATAACTAATTCTGTCAGAGGATTGAATTAATTTTACTTATATGAACAGAGAACGTGAAATATACAAAGTAACCATTGTCGGCAGTCTTGTCAGTTTGCTTTTGGTTTTGATTAAATTTCCTGCGGGAATTATTGGTCGAAGTTCGGCAATGATAGCCGATGCTGTGCATTCGCTGTCCGATTTGATTACGGACGTTGTGCTGATTGCTTTTATACGAACTTCGCAAAA
>Ga0131853_10023121_pt1 | contig 11227 bp, 10 predicted proteins | sample TergutLab28metaG_FD_92764 | JGI IMG/M metagenome (GOLD analysis project Ga0131853, IMG submission 92764) | Labiotermes labralis P1 segment gut microbial communities from Petit-Saut dam, French Guiana - Lab288 P1 (version 2) (version 2) | ecosystem: Host-associated > Arthropoda: Insects >...
AGCTGCGACATGGTCTGCTGCAGCGTCTGGCTGACGTTGTCGATGTCGTTGGTGACCCGGCTCAGCAGCTCACCGCGCGGCTGCCGGTCGAAGTAGTCCAGCGGCAGCTCGTGAACCTTGCTCTCGACGTCGGCGCGCAGCTGGTAGATGGTGCGCTGCACGACGCTGTTGAGCAGGATGCCCTGCAGTGCCGAGAGCACCGAGGCGACGACATAGACCGCGAGGACGATCTCGAGCTTGTCGGCCAGCTGGCCGAAGTCGATCCCCGGACCGCCTCGACTCGCCGAGGCCCAGCCGGCCACGATCACGTTGGTGGCGTGACCCAGGAGCTTGGGGCCGAGGGTCATCAGGAAGACCGAGCCGATCGCGAGCACGACGACCGCCATCGCCCGGTAGCGCGAGGGGGCCATCCGGCGGATCAGGCGGCGTGCGGACGGGCCGAAGTCCATCGCCTTCTGCCCGACCATGCCACCGCCCATCGGGCCGTGCTGGCGGACCACGCGCTCGGTGACCTGCATCTGCTTCGCCGGAGCACCGCCGGCGTGGTCGGCGCCGGGGCGAGAGGAGTGGGGGGTCTGGCTCATCAGGCTGCCTCCTCCGCGCTCAGCTGGGACGCGACGATCTCCTGGTAGGTCACGTTGGTCGCCAACAACTCGTGATGCGTGCCGCGGCCGACGACGACGCCGTCTTCCAGGACGAGGATCAGGTCGGCATCGCGGATGGTCGAGACCCGCTGCGCGACGATCACAACCGTCGACTCGCGCGTCTCCGGAGCGAGTGCCGCGCGCAGTCGGGCGTCCGTCGCGAGGTCGAGCGCACTGAAGGAGTCGTCGAAGAGGTAGATCTCCGGACGGCGGACCAGGGCCCGCGCGATGGCAAGGCGCTGACGCTGGCCGCCGGAGAAGTTGGTGCCACCCTGCGCGACCGGCGCGTCCAGGCCCTCTTCCAGCGCCGCCACGAAGTCCTCGGCCTGCGCGATCTCGAGCGCGTGCCAGATCTCCTCGTCGCCGGCATCGGGCTTGCCGTGCAGGAGGTTGGAGCGGATGGTGCCCGAGAAGAGGAACGCCTTCTGCGGCACCAGCCCCAACCGGCTGTGCAGTGCTTCGGGATCGAGCTCGCGTACGTCGACCCCGTCGACCAGCACCCGCCCGGCGGTGACGTCGAAGAGGCGCGGGACGAGGTTGACCAGGGTCGACTTGCCGGCGCCGGTGGAGCCGATGACGGCGACCGTCTGGCCGGGCCGGGCGCTGAAGGTCACCCCGGAGAGCACCGGCGACTCGGCGCCGGGGTAGGTGAAGCCCACCGCGTCGAGGTCGAGATGGCCCCGGACGGCGACGGAGGCGATGCCCTGGACCGGCGGCGCTACGGTGCTCTCGGTGTCGAGCACCTCGGCGATCCGGTCGGCGCAGACCGCCGAGCGCGGCAGCTGCATGAGCATGAAGGTGCCCATCATGACGCTCATCAGGATCTGCATCAGGTAGGCGAGAAAAGCGGTCAGCGGCCCGACCGGCATGCCCTCGGCGACGCGATGGCCGCCGAACCACATCACGGCCACCGAGGCGCAGTTGATGACCAGCATCACGACCGGGAACATCAGCGCCAGCCAGCGCCCCGCGCGCAGAGAGACGTCGGTCAGGCTGTCATTGGCCGCGGCGAAGCGCTGCGTCTCCAGCGGCTCGCGAACGAACGCGCGGACGACGCGGATGCCGGTGATCTGCTCGCGCAACACCCGGTTGACCCCGTCGATCCGGGTCTGGACGAGACGGAAGTTCGGCACCATCCGCGTGACGACCAGTCCGACCGAGCAGACCAACACGGGGATGACGACGACCAGCAGCCAGGAGAGTCGAAGGTCCTGCCGCATCGCCATCACCACGCCGCCGACCATCATGATCGGGACCATGACGGCCATCGTGCAGGCCATCAGCGCGAGCATCTGCACCTGCTGGACGTCGTTGGTGTTGCGGGTGATCAGGCTCGGCGCGCCGTACTGGGCGATCTCGCGGCCGCTGAACTCCCCGACGCGGTGGAAGACCGCCCGGCGCAGGTCTCGGCCGAACGCCATCGACGTGCGTGCGGCGAAGAACGCGGCCCCGATCGAGCAGCAGATCTGCACCAAGCAGATCGCCAGCATCACGCCACCGATGCGAATGATGTAGCTCGTGTCCGGATCGGGCAGGCCGCTCGGGCCGAGGCGCAGGACGCCGTGATCGAGGATGTCGGCGTTGAGGCTCGGCAGATAGAGCATGCCGATGGTCGCCGCGGCCTGCAGGACGACCACGCACAGCAGCCAGGTGCGGTAGGGGCGCAGGTAGGTGCGCAGGAGTCGAAGAAGCATCAGTGGTCTCTCGTGAGGACGCCGTGCAGGACGACGTCGACGATCTCTTCGGGGGTCAGTGGGTCCCCGTCGGCCACATCGCGGTGGCTGGCGGAGAACGTGAGGAGCCGCAGCAGGTGAACGAGTCTGTCAGTGGGCACCGACAATCTTGCGGCGTCCGGGGCGACCAACGCCCCGATCCGCCGGGACATCTCCTCCTGCACGGCGCGGTGGTGTGCGCGGTCGTGTTGCGCGGGCGGCGTGACCATCCCGCAGGCCCGCATCAGACCGAAGACAGCGAGCAGCCGCTGCTGCAGGATGCTGACGATCTTCACCAGCCGCTGCTCCAACGGCCAGCCGGGATCGACGTCGTCGAGCCGGGCCAGGAGCTGGCCGGGCGCGAACGCCGTGGCGATCGCCTCGTCGACCAGCTCCTCCTTGGATGGGAAGACCCGGAAGATCGTGCCTTCGGCGACGCCGGCCGCCTCGGCGATCTGGCGCGTGGTGACGCCACGGCCGTGCGTGTAGAGGAGGGGGAGCGTCGCCTCCACGAGCGAACGGCGGCGTTCGTCGGGGGTCATCGGTGCAGCGCGGGACACCTCACCACCATAAGTGAGTGAGCGCTCACTCACCACTGATTTTCGTCACGTTCTCTGCGCGTGCTCCACGCAGCGCGGGCGGGGCGGCTACGGCGCCAGGCGCGCGGTCCGCCACTCCTCGCCGTCGCGGCGATAGACCAGGCGGTCATGCATCCGCCCGGGCCGCCCCTGCCAGAACTCCACCACCTCGGCGCTGACTCGGTAGCCACCCCATTCGTCGGGAGGATCGACCTCCGCACCGGAGAAGCGCACCTCGACGTCGGAGTAGGCGTTCTCGAGCTCCTCGCGCCCCGTCACCTCACTCGACTGGTGGCTCGCCCAGGCGCCCAGCTGCGACCCACGCGGCCGGGTGCGGAAGTACGTCTCGACCTCGAGGCGCGTCAGCTCGCCTGCGACGCCCTCGACCCGCACCTGGCGCTCGAGCACATGCCAGGGGAAGAGCAGCGCCACACGCGGGTTCGCCGCAAGCTCGTGCCCCTTGCGAGAGGCGAGGTTGGTGAAGAAGACGAATCCGCGCGGGTCGAACCCCTTGAGCAGCACCGTGCGCGCCGAGGGCGCCCCGTCGGACGAGACCGTCGCCACGACCATCGCGTTCGGCTCCGGTACGCCGGCCGCCGCCGCGTCGTCGTACCAACGCTCGAACATGGCGAACGGGTCCGTCGCCAGGTCGCCTTCGACGAGGCCACCGCGGACATAGGTCTCCCGCGCGTCCGCCAGACGCTGCGTCAAGGGCGAAGGGCTCGGGACTGGCTCGCTCACGTCGGCCACCCTACGGGGCGGCAGCGGCTGGGGCGTGGTGCAGAATGCGTTCGACCGATGTGACTAAGGAGTAGGTATGACCGAGGTACACCACGGACTCGAGGGGATCGTCGCGTTCGAGACGCAGATCGCCGAGCCCGACAAGGAAGGCTCGGCTCTGCGCTACCGCGGCGTCGACATCGAGGAGATCGTCGGCCGTATCCCGTTCGAGAAGGTCTGGGGGCTGCTGATCGACGGCTCCTACACCCCCGGCCTGCCCCCGGCCGAGGCGTTCTCGCTGCCGGTCCACACGGGCGACGTCCGCGTCGACCTGCAGGCGGCGCTGGCGATGCTGGCACCCGCGTTCGGCTTCCGCCAGACCTACGACTCAACTCCGGAGCAGGTGCGCGAGGATCTCGCCCGGGCGGCCGTCATGGTCCTCTCCTACGCCGGCCAGTCGGCGCGCGACATCCATCTGCCGGTCGTCCCGCAGCGCCTCGTCGACGAGGGCCGGACGCTGGCCGAGAAGTTCCTCATCCGCTGGCGCGGCGAGGCGAACCCCAAGCACGTGCACGCGATCGACGCCTACTGGTCGAGCGCTGCCGAGCACGGCATGAACGCCTCCACCTTCACCGCCCGCGTGATCACCTCCACCGGCGCCGACGTCGCTGCGGCGCTCTCGGGTGCCATCGGCGCGATGAGCGGCCCCCTGCACGGCGGCGCGCCGTCGCGGGTGCTGGGCATGATCGAGGACGTCGAGCGGCTCGGCGACGCGCGGGCCTACGTCAAGGACCTGCTCGACAAGGGCGAGCGGCTGATGGGCTTCGGGCACCGCGTCTACCGCGCCGAGGACCCGCGAGCCCGCGTCCTTCGACGTACGGCGAAGGAGCTCGGTGCTCCGCGCTACGAGATCGCCGAGGCGCTGGAGAAGGCCGCGCTGGCCGAGCTGCGCGAGCGCCGTCCGGACCGTGTGCTCGAGACGAACGTGGAGTTCTGGGCGGCCATCGTCCTCGACTTCGCCGAGGTGCCCGCGAACATGTTCACCTCGATGTTCACCTGCGCCCGCACGGGCGGCTGGTCTGCGCACATCCTCGAGCAGGTGCGGACGGGCCGCCTGATCCGCCCGTCAGCGATCTACGCCGGCCCGGCGTCACGCCCCGCCGACTCGGTCGAGGGCTGGGACGCCGCCTGGGGCGAGTGAGCGGCCCTCCGCCACGGCGCGCGCCGACAGGCGCTTGCCGAAGCACCGGTTGAGGTCGCCGCCGGCGTAGTGACCGAAGCCGTCGATCGGCTCGTAGCCCGCGGAGGTGTACAGCGCCATCGCCTCGGGCTGCCTGGACCCGGTGGAGAGGATGAGCGCCTCGAGGCCGCCCGCCCATGCGGTGGTCTCGAGGTGCGAGAGCATGCGTCGTGCCAGTCCCTGGCGGGTGGCCTCGGGGACGACGTACATCCGCTTGATCTCGGCGGTGACCGAGGTGCCCAGGCGCTCGACGCCCTCTCGGCGCCAGGCACCCATGGCAGCGGGTCGGCCGTCCAGGTAGCCCACGAAGAACGCCCCGACGGGCGGCTCGAACGACGCCGGATCCATCGGGTCGCTGTCGGGTCCGCCGTACCGCTCGGTGTAGAAGTCCTGCAGCCGGACGATCAACAGCTGCGCGTCGGGGTGGTCGTAGGGGACGAGGCGGATCTGCACCTGGCCATTGTCCCCCGCCATCGCCTCCACCGGCCCCGCTTCCACTGACATTGGGTGTGGCCCGGCGGGTGCTCAGGGCTGCGAGAGCGGCGCTCCGCAGGCGTCGCAGAAGTGTGCACCCGCGTCGTTGCGCACGCCGCACGCGGAGCAGAACGGCCCGGTCCTCTCGGCGCGCTGCTCGTGGCCGGCCACGGCGCCGCCCGTCACGCCGGCCAGCCCGTCGCGGATGCCGCCCGCGACGTCGCCGGCGACCGACCGAAGCGCCGGGGAGGCCTCGCCGGCCACGTAGTTCGTGGCCGTACGGAGGAAGCCGACGTAGAGGAGCTGAAGCCCGACGCCGGTCATCAGGAAGCCCCCCATGGTGCCGAGCACGGCCCCGATCGGTGGGCCGCTGGCGAAGTCGGGGCTGTTCAGATCGCTGCTCTGGTTGATGCCGTGGATGACATTCGCCCCGTTGTGGATGAAGAGGAAGAGCCCGAGCGCGACGACGAGGACACCCCCGATCCGGGCGGCGGTGCGAATGCGAGCGTTGGTCGAGACGACGCGCGGGTCGACGGCCATGGTGGACTCCTCGTGCGAGGTGGATGAGCGACTGGGAGAATTCCCCTGACGTCCTGGTTCGAAACAAAGGTTGCCCGATGACTTCGCCCGATCTGCGGATTCCCGCCGACATTCTGCCCGCCGACGGACGATTCGGCTCGGGTCCGTCGAAGATCCCCGGCGGACGGCTCGAGGCGCTCGCCGCCACGGGTCACACCCTGATGGGCACCTCGCACCGGCAGCCGCCGGTCAAGCAGCTGGTGCAGCGCGTGCGCGCCGGCCTGAGCGAGCTCTTCACTCTCCCCGACGGCTATGAGGTCGTGCTCGGCAACGGCGGCTCGGTGGCCTTCTTCGACCTGATGAGCTTCGCGGTCATCCGCGAGCGCAGCCAGCACGCCGTCTTCGGCGAGTTCGGCGCGAAGTTCGCGAAGGCCGCCCGCGCCCCCTGGCTCGACGAGCCGACGGTCCTGCGCGCCGAGCCCGGCGGTCGCGTCCTGCCGCGGCCCGAGGACGGCGTGGACGTCTACGCCGTCACCCACAACGAGACCTCCACCGGCGTGATGGCCCCGGTCGAGCGCGTCCCGGGGGATGCGCTGATGGTCGTCGACGCCACCTCCGCCGCCGGGGGTCTGCCGCTCGATGCGGCCCAGAGTGACATCTACTTCTTCGCGCCGCAGAAGTCGTTCGCCTCCGACGGCGGCCTCTGGATCGCCCTGATGTCGCCGGCGGCGATCTCGCGTGCCGAGGAGATCGCCGCTGGCGACCGCTACATCCCGAGCTTCTTCGGCCTCACCGAGGCGATCAAGCAGTCCCGCCTGGGCCAGACCGTCAACACGCCGGCGGTCGCGACGCTCTACCTGATGGCCGAGCAGATCGACTGGATGCTGGCCGGCGGCGGGCTGAACGGCATGGTCGCGCGCACCGCGGCCTCGGCAGCCGCGCTCTACGACTGGGCCGAGGCGTCGACGTACGCCGCGCCGTTCGTGCCCGATCCAGCCCACCGGTCCCTCGTGGTCGGCACCATCGAGCTCGACGGTGCCATCGACCGGGTGCCGGTGATGGATGTGCTGCGCGCCAACGGCATCGTGGATGTCGACGCCTATCGCGGCATCGGCACCAACCAGCTGCGCATCGCGATGTATCCCGCGGTCGACAGCGCGGACGTCGAGGCGCTGACGGCCTGCATCGACTGGGTCGTCGACCGGCTCTGATCAGGAGCTATGCCTGCCAGGCCCTCACAGCTGCGCCCGGATCGCGTCGTACGCCGGACGGCCGAAGGCCACCATCCGCGCCTCGGCGACGGTGCTGACCGAAGCCCGGAAGACCTCCAGCGCGGCGGCGATCGCGTCCTCGCGCGGCCAGCCGTACGCGCCGGCGCTGATCAGCGGGAACGCCACGGTCGCGGCACCGAGCTCGTCGGCCACCTCCAGCGCGCGGGCGTAGCAGGAGGTGAGCAACCCACGGTCCGACTCGCCGCGGTGCAGGTTGGGCCCGACGACGTGGATCACCCATTGCGCGGGCAACTCCCCGGCCGTGGTCCAGCCGGCGTCGCCGGTGGCGAGGCCGTGCGGGAACCGGCGGCGGCAGTCCTCCAGGACCGCGGAGCCGCCCGCGGCGTGGATCGCGCCGTCCACTCCCCCACCTCCGCGCATCGCGCGGTTGGCGGCGTTGACGATCGCGTCGACCTGCTGACGGGTGATGTCGCCCTCGACGACGGTGATCCTCACGACTCCTCCTCGTCCGCCTGATTGGCGATCAACCTCAGCGTGGCACGCTCCAGCGCCGCCTGCCGCTGGTCGACGGTGTCGTAGGTGCGCCGGGTCGCCGCGGCGATCGAGCGACCCTCCTCGTACGCCGAGACCACCCGCGGGTCGACGTACGAGCTGCGAGCGAGGGCGGGGGTGTTGCCCAGGAACTGCGAGACCTCGCGCATGGCCGCGGTGATGGTCCTGCGCCGGGCGGTCTTCGACGAGGGCTCCGGTGCCTCGGCAAGCGCGGCGGCGGCCAGGACGGTCGCGTGCCAGGTACGGAAGTCCTTGGCGGTGGCCTCCACGCCGGTCACCTCCCGGACGTAGTCGTTGACCAGAGCGGGCAGCATCGCGCGCCACCGACGGCCCTCGCGGTAGGCCAGCAGGCCCTCCGCGCCGCGTCGGCGTCGCATCATCTCGATGGCTTCGGTGACCATGGCGTCGTCGATCTCGATGCGGTGGTCGACCCCCGACTTCCCGGTGAAGGTGAAGACGAGCGTGTCCTGCTGTCGTCGTACGTGGTGCCGTTGGAGTGTGGTGAGCCCGAAGCTGCCGTGCGCGTCGGCGTAGATGTCGTTGCCGATCCGGAAGTAGCCGAGGTCGAGCAGCCGCACCGCGACCGCACACGCCCGCTCGAGTGGCATCCCGTCAGCGCCGAGGTCGGCCAGCACCTGCTCGCGCGCCTTGCCCAGCGCCTCTCCGAAGACGAGCACCCGGTTGAACTTCTCCGCATCGCGGCGCGTGCGCCAGTCCGGGTGGTAGAGGTACTGGCGCCGCCCGGCGGCGTCCGTGCCCACCGCTTGCAGGTGACCGTTCGCGTACGGCGAGATCCATACGTCCTCCCACGCCGGCGGGATCACCAGCGCCTGGACGCGCGCGATCTCCTCCGCCGAGAGCGACTCACCCTGGTCGTCGAGATAGCGGAAGCCGCGGCCGTGGCGACATCTTGTCCAGCCCGGCTGGTCAGGGGAGGTGCGACGCAGCCGGGCCATGGCTCACCAGTTGCCAGCCGGCGCGTCCTCGATGCGGCCGTGTGAGTGCCGACCCCGCGCAAGGGGGGCCACCACGCACTCACGCCGTCAGCGACCGAGCAGATCTCCGAGCTTCGGCCGGATGCCCCAGGAGGCCACGAGCTCGTCGTACTCCTTCTTCACGGCGCCGCCCTTGACCGCCCCACCGGCGCGCACCGCGCGGAGCAGCGTGTTGCGCGGGGTGTGCTGGCTCTCCACGAACTGCACCACCTCGACGCGGTAGCCCTCCAGTCGCAGCAGCGATCCCCGCAGGGCATCGGTCAGGGTGTCCGCGAACCGCTCGCGCAGGATGCCGTGCCGAGTCAGCATGGAGTATGGCGCCGGCGTGGCCGACCTGCGCAGCTGGGCGGCGATGTCGTGATGGCAGCAGGGCGCGGCCAGCACCAGCGGTGCCTGCCACGCGACCGCGCGGGCCAGCGCGTCGTCGGTAGCGGTGTCGCAGGCGTGCAGTGCGAGCACGATGTCGGGCGGCTGCGGCAGCTCGACGCCGTCGATCGTGCCCACCACGAAGTGGGCCTTGACCCCCAGCTCCTCGGCGACGGCGTTGTTGTGGTCGGCCGACTGCTGCTTGACGTCGACCCCGGTGACGACCACCGGCAGGCGCCTGACCTCGGTGAGGTAGCGCTGGGCGGCGAAGGTCAGGTAGCCGTTCCCGCAGCCCAGGTCGACGATGCGCAGTGGGTCCTCGGCGCTGGGCGTGCGCAGCTTGCCCTTGGCGTCGGAGATGGCCGCGTCGAGCTGGCGCAGGAACTCCTCGACCTGGCGGAACTTCGCCTGTCGGCTCGGCTTGATCCGGCCGTCGGCGTCGGCGAGGCCCAGCACCCGATAGAGCTCGTCGCTCTCGTCGAGCAGGCGCTGCTTGGGCTGGTCGTGGCCGCGTGCGACCGCCAGGTCGGCGGGTGCGAGATCCGGCTCGTCCTCCGAGCCGCCGGGTTCGGTCCCGGCCGCTGGGCCCAGCGTCCGGGCGAGCGTGGTGACCAACGCGGTGTGCGGGGTCTTGGCCTGGACCCGGATCTCCTCGGTCGGGGACGTCACGATCCAGTTGGCGAATGGCAGGTCCATCAGCGCGTCGAGCGCCTGCGGGTCGCCGACCGGATGGTTCGCGGTGAAGGCCTGGGTCGCGTCGTACGTGGTGATCTGCAGGTGCGTACCCGTCTTGAGATCGACGTAGCGCAGCTCGGCCCGGCGCCACGCCGGGCTAGTGCCCTTCTGCCGCCCGGTGGCGACCGCCTTGACCAGCCGATCCGGGTCGAGGATGAGCGTGCGCAGGCGCATCAGCGCACGCAACAGCGGCTCGGAGGTGCGCTCGCCCGTCTGGGGAGCGCTCATCGCAGGACCTGAGCGATCACGACGACGATCAGGAGAGCCACCAGCGCCGCCGGGATGATCAGACGACGGTGACGGGGATTCACGCCAGCCAGTGTAGGAGCGGCCCGCGCACCGCGGAGCAATCGGGGCGACTGTGACCTACGTGGCATTCCCGGGCCACCGGCCCGACCGCCCGTTACACCCGCGACGCGAACAGCTCGGCCAGATGCATGGTCGGTACGTCGGCCAGGTCGTCGAGCTGCACACGGCACGACATGCCGTCGGCGAGCACCACCGCGTCCGGCTGCGATCGAACCGCCGGCAACAGATGGGTCTCGGCCACGGCGACCGACACCTCGTAGTGACCCTGCTCGACACCGAAGTTGCCGGCCAGGCCACAGCACCCGGCCACCTTCGTGACCGTCGCGCCGGCACGCGTCAGCAGGGCCTCGTCGACCGCCCAGCCGAGCACGGCGGACTGGTGGCAGTGCGGCTGCGCGACCACCTCGAGACCGGAGAGGTCCGGAAGCGGCAGCTCCAGCCTCACCACCAGCTCGGCGAAGGTGAGCATGCCGTCCGCGACCGTCCGCGCGTCCGGCGACGAGCTCAGCTCGAGGCTGTCGGAGCGCAGCGTGGCCAGGCACGAGGGCTCCAGCCCGATCACGTGCACCCCCGATGCGACGTACGGCGCCAGGGTGGCCACCGTGCGCTCCATGATCGCCTTGGCCTGGTCGAGCTGACCCGTCGTGATCCAGGTCAGGCCGCAGCAGGCGTCGTCCGCGATGACCCTGACCGTCAGGCCGTGGGCCTCGAGGAAGCGGATCGCCGCCAGTCCGCTGCGCGGGAAGAAGTGATCGGTGAACGAGTCGGCCCAGACCCACACGTCGGGCTGGGCGGCCGGCGCGGTGGACTCACGGCGGGTCGCGGACCGTCTGAGGGTCGAGGTCGCGAACCGCGGGATCGAGCGGCGCTGGTCGATCCCCGCGAACCACTTCGCCGCCATCGCCAGCATCGGGACCTTGAGCATCAGGTTGGCCACCACCGCGAAGGGCGCGGCGAGCCGTGCCCACTTCGGCAGCCGACCGAGCAGGTAGTGCGACCGCGGCCGCCGCCGCCCCTGGTAGCGCTGGAAGAGCGCCTCGCTCTTGTACGTCGCCATGTCGACGCCGCTCGGGCAGTCGCTGGAGCACCCCTTGCACGCCAGGCACAGGTCGAGCGCGCCGGCGACGGCGTCGTCCCCCAGGCCGTGCACG
>Ga0131853_10023124_pt1 | contig 11226 bp, 5 predicted proteins | sample TergutLab28metaG_FD_92764 | JGI IMG/M metagenome (GOLD analysis project Ga0131853, IMG submission 92764) | Labiotermes labralis P1 segment gut microbial communities from Petit-Saut dam, French Guiana - Lab288 P1 (version 2) (version 2) | ecosystem: Host-associated > Arthropoda: Insects >...
CTGGCGAAACTACTGTTATCCTGCGACACACCGCATGATCTGTGACACTGCCGAAACTACTGTTATCCTGCGACACACCACATGATCTGTGGCATTGCCAAAACTGCTGTTATCCTGCGACACACCGCATGATCTGTGGCACTGGCGAAACTACTGTTATCCTGCGACACACCGCATGATCTGTGACACTGCCGAAACTGCTGTTATCCTGCGACACACCGCATGATCTGTGGCACTGGCGAAACTACTGTTATCCTGCGACACACCGCATGATCTGTGACACTGCCGAAACTACTGTTATCCTGCGACACATCACATGATCTGTGGCATTGCCGAAACTACTGTTATCGTGGTAGAGTTTTTTCGTGGTGTACTTCAGTTATTGGTTTTTGGTTTGAAACCTTTTCATTCTACTCAGTGATTGTCACTTGACGGCAGGCAACGTAATCTTAACTCTGAAGTTAGTAAAGCTTGGGATTTAGTACTGTCTAACCGAAGCTAAATTATTACAGTCGAAATGAAACAGTCTGATTTGTTGAGATCCAGTGTGACGTCACGCGCCAAGTGCTGGTACTTTTGCCGTTGTTGTAGGGGTGGGGGAAAGAGGATTAATGTGGCTCAGGATAAGGACAGGTGGCGGACTGTTATGAACAGAGTAATGAGCCTTTTGGGTTCCATAAAATGTGGGGAATTTCTTGACTGGCTGAGGAACGGTTAGCTTCTCAACGAAGTCTCTGCTCTTATAGTTAGTTACTTAGTTAGTTAGACGGTCAGTTGAGTCAGGCGGGTGGATTTTGTGAACAGTCAAAGTGTGCTTGGATAGCAGTCCATCTGACCCCCACGACCAGTCCACATATTTTCTTCGCCTTGTTTCTCGGCGCGGCTACCCTGGTTTGGGCACACGATCACTGAGTGTCTTTTGTCTCCCCAGAATTGTGTTTCTGCCAGAGTTCTTGCTCAGCTTTTTGTACATATGTAACCTTTCCTCCACCCTGCATGCTACACGTACACGATCAAAACATCTTCACTTAACTATTATTCGGCAAGCAGAAGGATGTGTGGCCTTACTTGTCTGTTTCTATAACCGCAAGATTTCAGGTTGGCAAAGTAGTGAGGCAGAGATATTTCGCTGTGCATATTGACAAATAGCGAAGTTTCTTTTGGCTGTAGCGCCTACATTTTCAGGGCCAAACAGTTCAAGACTCTGAAGATTAAGGAAATACGAAACGTCGGTAAGTGTTTACAGAAGTACCTATGAAATATGCCAGCAGACTTGGTCCTTAAGTGTTCTTCCGGCTTCAGAGTTCAAATGGTGCTGTAGAAGAGTGGCACTGAATTGCAGCGTAAGAATGTGGAAGGAAGAGAAACTTCTGTTTTAAGAAAGTGGCAGCAGAAGAATGCAATCGCACTGCGATATCAGTTGTCATCTCCTGGTACAGTATGTGGTACAGGACCTATTTCTGAACGTCTCAGAACATGCAGATATTCGTTGAAGTTTCTTGAAAAAAACCATTGTCACCGAAGTTCAAATACTGTATCTAGTGAGACACCAACTGTAGTGTATGTTGAGACCGTACAATTTTATTTATTTTTTTCCGTGTATTCATACATATATTAATTTTTTATTCATTCGTTCTTTCGTTTATCCATTTATTTATTGAATTATTCTTTCTGTCGTTCGTCCATTCATCTCTTCATCTATTTATTCTTTGATTATTTGTTCACTCATTTATTTATTCTTCCTTTCGATTGTCTATTCTTCCACTTATTTATATATTTATATATTTATATATTTATCTATTTATTCTTTTATTTGTCTGTTTAGTCATCCATTTACGTTTTATTCTTTTGTTTATTTATTTACCCATTTATTCATTTTTTATTTATCTATTCTTTTATTTTACATCCATCCATTCATTCATTATTTATTTATTTTTATTTATAATTCCTTTCTTTAGCATTCGGCAGGCCACTTACCAAGCCATTTATTTTTTATGGACGTACATATATATATTATTTATTTATTTATTTATCCTTTCGTCCATGGTAGGACGACTGCTAATGATCAAGTGCAAAATGTGTTGAACGAGAGGTCACGCCCTGATTGATGCACTCCTTTGGCACTGGTCTAGAGTTACTGAGTCAAACACCGAATTGTCTGTGTCCCGGACTGTATTCGGACAACCTCCTGAATACAATTCACTAGCGTTGCCACTTGATACAGCTCGTTCGGTGAGTTCGTTCTCAGTTTCAGGCCGTAACAGAATTCTCCAAAAAGAGTAGTCGTTCAAAACCTGATTACTTTCCAGAGAACAACCCCATTTCTACGAATAGGACGTCAAAGTCCCAATATTGGCTCCGAGAGAGTAAGTTTCGACGCTTGTAACTTTGCACCAGTCTGAGAAAAAAATTTCTTGCTCTTAGACAGTAGTGACCAGATTATTTCTAATTTCTGGTACGGGGTGGGGGAGAAGAGAAAATTCTGTAGCATTACCAAGCGTGTTACGTCCGTGTCAAACACATTCTCTTGTGTACCCACACCAATGAAAGTGTCTTTGAAAGACGTATAATGTTGCCGGTCTTTCTTATGTGAGCAGAGCAGCGACCACGCCTTGCCGACTGCAGTTACGTATGATGTTACGATCAGCTAGCTATCGTGTGGCCACTGCTGTAACGCGATAGTACGTACTAGACCTTCAAAATTCCACACAGCATGCCATCCAGACCTTGAAGTCAATTCTTTTAGCATTTTAAAAATTACCACTGTCGCTTGAGGCTCTTCCAAATGAGACTGATTACCAATTAGGAAGAAATCACACGGCGTTTCCGCACACATAGCATTCTAGACGTCCATGAGCGGTAGGTGACTTTATATGCTGTCCGATCGGTGTACCGAAGAAGGACGAAACTTGGCTGTGTTTCAGGGTTACAAGCTCCCACCCAGTTTTATGGCAAACGAATACAGAAATATTTTGATTACTGACCAATGCGCATCGAGATTTTGCCGGAGGCAAAAAAGTAAATACTATGTAGTAGGATAAAGAAAAAAAGTTAGATCGGTTTGGACAGTACGCCATGGAGTTGGCTGGCGAGCGATCGAAATGACATCCTCATGCGGTCGCCACTTCGGCACAAGGGAGTCGGTTAGTCTAACGCCTCTCGGCCTCTCGCAGGTTCGTGCCGCGCGCTTCGCTCTTTGCTTTCCCTTCCATTGTATCACGCCGATAATATTTGATAAGAGGCAGGAATCATGAATCCCCTATTATGTATTATTCTCCACTCAACTCTTTAGCCAAAATATCACCATTCAGTACTATATTCCCAAACATCACCATTCAGCATTATATTCCCAAACATCATCATTCAGTATTATATTCCCAAACAGCATCATTCAGTATTATATTCCTAAACAGCATCATTCAGCACTATATTCCCAAACATAACCATTCAGCACCATATTCTCAAAATCATCATTCAGCACCATATTACCAAACATCACAATTCAGCACCATTTTCCCAAACATCACCATTCAGCACTACATTCCTAAACATCACCATTCAGCACCATATTCCCAAACATCATCATTCAGCACCATAATCCCAAACATCACCATTCGGCACCATATTCCATAACATCACCATTCAGCATCATATTCTCAAACATCATCATTCAGCACCATATTCCCAAACATCACCATTCAGCACCATATTCCCAAACATCACCATTCAGCACCATATTCTCAAACATCAACATTCAGCACATTTCCAAACATCACTATTCAGCACCACATTCCCAAACATCACCTTTCAGCATCATATTCCCAAACATCAGCATTCAGGACCACATTCTCAAACATCATCATTCAGCACCATATTCCCAAAACATAATCATTCAGAACCATACTTCCAAACATCACCATTCAGCACCATATTCCCACTCATCACCATTCAGCACCACATTCCCAACATCACCATTCAGCACCCCATTCCCAAACATCACAATTCAGCACTACATTCCCAAACACCACCATTCAGCACCATAATCCCAAACATCAGCATTCAGCACCATATTCCCAAACATCACAATTCAGCACCTTATTCCCACACATCACCATTCACCACCATATTCTCAAACATCATCATTCAGCACCATATTCTGAAACATCATAATTCAGCACCATATAATCAAACATCACCATTCAGCACCATATTCCCAAACTTTACCGTTCAGCACATTTCCAAACATCACCATTCAGCACCATATTCTCAAACATCACAATTCAGCACCACATTCCCAAACATCACCATTCATCACCATATTCCCAAACATCACCATTCAGCACCATATTCTCAAACATCACAATTCAGCACTTTATTCTCAAGCATCACCATTCAGCACCATATTCCCACACATCACCATTCAGCACCACATTCCCAAATATCACCATTAAGCACCATATTTCCTAACATCACCATTCAGCACCACATTCCCAAACATCACCATTCAGCACAATATTCTCGAACACCCTCAACCTAAGTTCCTCCTTCAGTGTGAGAACAGCTTCGCACTTGCACCAACAGACAGGCAAAATCATACTTCTGCAAGTTTTAGCCGTTATATTCTTACATAGAACTTATGGAGAGAATGGCGACAGATAGCAGCACACTACATTCTGTAGCAAAATGATGGTTTTGCGTTTGGCTGACCTGTTGATTCAGGCGCCTGGCGACGACGCATCTGAGCTTAATCTTCCCGTGTTGTTGGAAAAGCATACAGATTCCTATTTGACTGGTTTACCAATACCTATTTGAATGGTATACAGATTACTGTTTGAATAGTATAGAGATTCCTGTTTGAGTGGTATACAAATTCTTATTTGAATGGTATACAGATTCCTGTTTGAGTGGTACACAAATAACTATTTGAATGGTATACAGATTCCTGTTTGAGTGGTACACAAATAACTATTTGAATGGTACACAGATTCCTGTTTGAGTGGTACACAAATAACTATTTGAATGGTATACAGACTCCTATCTGGGTGGTATACTATTACCTATTTGAATGGTATACCAATTCCTATTTGAGTGCTATACAGATTCGCATTTGAATTGTACATCAACACATAAGCAAAGTTATGGGGTAATATTTAATGCAGAGTGTTTATTCGTTAGTACGAAACTTGGAAATAACGGAAAAATCGTTAGTTTAGTTTCAGTCAATCCTTTATTTTGATCAGTATAATTATAAATATGAAATCCGAATAACACAACATTCAGTACAATAATATAATGTATTCATTATATTGATAGTGATATATGTTTCGGCCAATTCGCGTGACCGTCACCAGTCAGTCATAAAAAACATAAAGGAACTTAGCTTTAATGAAGAAGCCTCCCATTACTAAACATTTTAACGTTCATTAGTACATTATTTTGAATAATGTATATATTAACGTTAGCGTAGAACGCGATAATCATTGTTGGTACAGGGCAGGTCTCTTCCCAAAAACCAAATCCCTCTTTACGTTTTTGTACTACTAGAACTACTTGAGGACGGCCAAGTAAATTGGCCGAAACATGTCGCAGTATAAATGTAAGGAATGTATGGGGTTCTTGTATTAAGTGCTGTGTTAATCGGATTTTATGTCTATAGCTGGATAAGTCGTTAGTTGTGATGCAGTAAGATGCTAAATATTCTCTAAGGGTTTGTGACAATAATTCATCATATGAATGTTATGTCGGACACTGTTCCTTCTCCGAGGTGTGTCTGATGCACACGACGTTTCGGGAGACGGCTCTGCACTTCAGGCGACATTCATAGAAACATGTTTGAAATTCATAGGGCCGTACATCGTTACATTATGTCTATAGTAAAACCAACCAGATGCACCAATGTATCAAATTTATTTTAACTCGGAATGACACTCTACATGTTTCGGACGGTCTTTCCGTCTATCATCAGGAGTTCAAGATTGTACATACAGCAACACGCAAGCAAGCAGACAGCAGTATCTGATTGGTTGCTGTATGTACAGTCTTGAACTGCTGATGATGGACGTAAAGACCGTCCGAAACATGTGGAGTGTCATTTCAAAATAAAATAAAATTGATACATTGATACAGCTTGTTGGTTTTACTATAGAAACCATTGAGACACACTTCTGTTATTATTATGTACATTCTATTTAAAAAATTATTAAAGACATATTTAATGCTTCTTATTTTTAAGGTTGGGGACCGCGGTAGCTCAGTGGTTAAGGCGCTGTGCTACAAATCGGAAGGTCCCTGGCTCGATCCCAGCTGCTGTCATTGGAATTTTTCATTGACATAAAATCCTTCCGATCGCACTATGGCCCTGGGGTCGACTCAGCCTCTAACAGAAATGAGTACCAGGAGCATTTCCTAGGGGTAAAGGCGGCTGGTGTATAAGGCTGACAACCTTACCACCATCCTATGCCGTTGTCATGTAATGTGGGAACCTTAACTCCCTGGAACCCTCTGGGCCACTACAGGCCTGTAACGGGACTGATTTACCCTGATTTTTAAGTTTAGTGACACTGATGATCCAATGGTTGGCGTTTCTGTAACTTTAAGAGTTGTCCGTGTCACCATTGTTACAGTGAAAAAGCAATGAGTATTACATAATCTGAGTGTGTGTTGGTAGCCTTAAGTATGCAGTATGCAATGTAAGTGCACCGTATTATTTTACCGTCTGTGGTTTGCCCGGTTTGAGAGTAACTTTCCAAATTATCTCATAAACGGTATGATTTTCGAAGAAAAGGGGTACTGAACATAAAATGTGTGTTTGGATTTTTTCGACAACTTTTATCTGGAGTATTTCTCATTCTAAGAAGAAACGAGCGAGATAAGATTAAAAATTCATTTTGGTTTTCATGTAAAGTACAAGATATTCTTGTCAGATATTCATGTAACTTGAATTTTCTCGATGGATTACCGAAAAATACTCAGATACAATATTTCATGAAAATCCGTTCTGTGGGAGTCGAGTTTTTCCATGCGGACAGACGGACAGACATGGCTAAGCTATTAGTCGCTTTTCACCATTTTGCAAACTCTGCTGAAAATTTGTGTGCGATATATTTCAGACACTGAGCGGTATTCTATACAGGGCAAAAGGTCGTAGGTGTGTCCTCCCCGTTGTGTGTTGAAAGACTAATGGTGAGTTAATTTCAGTCAGAAAACACAATTATAATTGTTTGCTAGATGATGGTATTTATTAGCAAGTAAATAACTACATGTTTCGGCCTAAAGCGGCCATCTTCAGGTTATCACAATTACAATTTTGCTCAAAGAGTGTCATATGCAATATAGACATATATATGACACTCTTTGAGGAAAATTGTAATTGTGATAATCTGAAGATGGCCGCTTTAGGCCGAAACATGTAGTTATTTACTTTGTTAATAAATACCATCATCTGGCATACAATTATAGTTGTGTTTTCTGACTGAAATTAACTCACCAATAGTCTTCGTATAGTCCCAGGAAAATTGCGTGACTATGACGAAATACAGACTAATCTAAATAAATACTGACTTGGATAGCGGGACAGCACACGTTGTGCCGACTGCTGGTTACTGGCCAGCTGAGGCCTGCAATGCACTGTACCCTTGCTCTGCTGATGCGGATCATACTGCAACACACTGCACCAACCCGTAGGCTGTTGCTGGACCAAACACCGTAATGGTACTGTTCTTCAGTTTTTGCACTTGTACGTTATTTAAACGCTACCTTGTGAGAAGCAGGAAGTTGCAGCGTGGTGCATGCAGACGTAATACAGGTAATGTCTCAATATGCAGTAGCTTCCGGAAACAGAGTTTGGCGCTGTATTTGTGTACAGTGTGGTGATAAGACAGTTATGGAGATAACTGGTTTTAAACTTTTAAGTCATAAACTATCACGGTTTAGTTCATGATTTTATTCAGTCTCTCCAAGAGGGTTTCATATCGGTCACAAATCCTTTTGCAAGAGAGGAGCCAGAGACGTGTTGTGTTTAATAACTCTATCAACTGCTAAGATTGCGTGGCGCCGAAGGTGAATGGCTGAATGTGAGTTTCAGCATTGCTGGAATGCAACTGACAAGAGAATCTGCAAAATTCGGAGGAAAACCTGCACCCTTGTCACTTTGTACACCATAAATCTCACATTGACTAGCCCGGGATCGGACCCGGACCCAGTCGTTTCACGACATCTGCAAGTCCTTCTAACAAGCGAGCTTCGAAACCTGTATTTAACCTCCGATAAACGTAACAGTTAAGCAAGTCCTTTTTAAGCCCAGTGGTCACTATATGTACCACCAGGTTTAACATCCAAAAATTCTACGTTCTGCCCACACAGCTGTATTTATGTGTTTTGTGTGGATCTCAGAATAAATAGCGATTATTTCCCTATACAACACTAACTGATTGGTTTTTGTAACCGAGATGGAGAATGTTTCCTGAGCGTTACGAGCTATTTCCTTGTACAGAAAGATCACTTTTCCTTAAGGTCACGAATAATTAATGTAACTTACACTAAATTATAAATACGAAGATTTTTGTTATAAAAGCAGAAGGCCAGCCACTTTCGGCCACCGAAGGAATACGTAAATTAAAATACGTTGTAGGCATTTAAATATCCTGGTTTTAAATACTGACATAACTTACATTCTTTATCTCAATATCATACGTACCGTGCATTACACTGCACAATGCCACTTTTATTAACCAACTTTTGTGCACAACACAGGGTACCGAGAGACATCACTCTCTAGGTGTGTTGAACAGAAAATTACAGTAGACTCACTCCATGAAGATGACAGCAATAGATGTCGAAGCGCGTCGGAGCGGAAATTAGTGTGTGATTTGGTATACACACTGTAGGACACGATAGTTGACTAATAAAGCTAATGGACATTCATCATTCATCACGCGGCTGAGAGTGAATTTGCTTAAATTCATTAATTTGCCTTTCCTAACAAGAACACAAATATTATTCTATAATTTTCTTTCCGAAAGTTTTTGTTAAAGTATTTGTTTTCTTCAATACCAACAAGGGGTATATTTATTAATTAATTCTTACGGATTTTTAATTCGCTCAACTTTTGGACAATTCATCGAAAAGTGTAGAGAAGCGAAGTCTAGTGAAGTGAATATCAAAAGTGAAGTGAAAAGTCTAAAGTGAAGTGAAAAGTTATCCAATATAAAGTGCAGCGAAGTGAAATAAAGTGAAGTGAAGTGAAAAAAGCAAAGTGAAGTGGAATGAGGTGAAGTGAAGTGCAGTATAGGGAATGGGGGAGGGGGGACGAGTCTTTGTGAAAAAGGTTTATAGGGTCGTAAGTGATGAGAAGTGAAGGAATGGGGTGAAAGCGTGAGTAAATTAATGATTAAACAAAAACAATTACAAGAAACTGCACACAGTACTGTCTATTACTTGGTTGTTTTTTCCTTTTGTACATGTTGTATTCTAATTTGTCTCGCATGTATTGTCGCTAGTTTTAAGTTGTCTTGTGTGTAATTGTTGTTGGGTGGCCGTATGTATTGTTGTAGTTGTCTTGTGTGTATTGTTGTAGTTATCTTATGTGTATTTGTTGTACTATGTGTGTATTGCTGTTTTTACTTTAGATGCCGGACTGCTGGGTAGAAGTCAGTACTCGGAAGGTCCTGCGACCGGCCACCTCGACACAGGTTTTTCTTGGTTTCCCTGTGCCTAAAAGCAGATGCTGAGATGGTTCCCAACATTCCAAGTTGCCACTACATGCTACTAATGTAGCCCTCCCAACTTAAATCTAGTAGTAACCGATTTCATGTTTTGTTTACATGTAAAATAACCACTGCCACCGGGTGACAACCCAATTGCAGTTAATAAATATTATTATTATTACATTACATAAATTATTTTTACTCTGCTTACATAAGACACGTGACAATAGCTGTCGCTGCAATAGAAGCAGCAAGTACTGACATTTCAACAGATGGTTTTCTCAAGTTACGTGCAGGTTTGCGGTGAAAATGAATTTATTCATTCCTTTACTACATGCCTTAGAACCCAGCACACTGTCTCACAGAGACGGCTATGCCTTAACTTTTCGTCACCTGAGCCAGTTTAGTAAACTCAGCTAAAGTAGACTTTGAATTGTGTTATCTTTGTTGTGTGTGTGTGTGAAAACTGGAGAAGGTATGAAGTCCAACACAACTATATGAACATGTTTTAATGACTATAACTAGAAAAACTACATGTTTCGACACTTATTGGCCATCGTCAGGTTTTTTTCAAGAGACCTTAGATGTATAGTAGGACCATAAGTTCTGGCAACGGCCAATAAGTGTCGAAACATGTAGTTTTTCTAGTTATAGTCATTAAAACATCTTAATTGACATAGTTTGCTTGACTACACACCCTCTCCAGTCAAGCTAACGTAGTTTTTCCATATGTTAGGCGTTTAACATCTTTCTGCTGCAGGATTTATTGCGGATTTTAGTCTTCACGTGTTTTCCTCTTTTTGTTCTCCAGTCTGTTGATTGCACTTCATCATCATCGTGCGTTTGTTTCTGTTTTGCACTGTTCACTGCAAGATTTCACTTACTTTTGATAAACAACACATTTTAAGATCGTGACATTTGTGTCGTTCAGAGAGAGAGTGTTGAAAGTTTTGATGTTTAACAAGTCAATTTAAAAACCACACCGTAAGCACGAATTAAAGTTTAGAATAAAAGACGTGAAACGTGTGTACTTGGGACGCTTTGTGTGGAAGGTCGTTGGTGATTAATAGAGGAAAAAATAAATGAAATGAATAGAACCACGCAGTATGCATGATGTAAAGTTTAAAATAGAAACTGTGCACGATGGTGTGGATTAATTCGTGTAGAAACGTAAATTTAAAATTATACAATAGAAGTTTTGTGCCATGAAATTCATATTGTGGCTTGTTTGACTCCAACGTGCCCACAGTGCTAGTAAATTATTTTGGCGTTTCTTACTGTTCTTCACGTATTCCGCACTAATTCAAAGTCTTAATTAATTCACAAATAAGTTCAACTCAGACGAACACAGCGCCAAAGAGAAGTCTTATCTTAAAGTCACTCATTAATTTCTGTTATTATTTAAAATTTAAGTTGTGTTTAATTAATACTTAAAATCTAATTCCTCCCCCACGAAACGCAATTAGAAGACCCACTAATTCTTATGTGCTGTGCTACAATTCGGAAGGTCGCTGGTTCGATC
>Ga0131853_10023125_pt1 | contig 11226 bp, 5 predicted proteins | sample TergutLab28metaG_FD_92764 | JGI IMG/M metagenome (GOLD analysis project Ga0131853, IMG submission 92764) | Labiotermes labralis P1 segment gut microbial communities from Petit-Saut dam, French Guiana - Lab288 P1 (version 2) (version 2) | ecosystem: Host-associated > Arthropoda: Insects >...
TCCATTGACATGATCAGGAAACATATACCAGTGGCATAACTATATAAAATGTAACAGCTAATTTAAATATCTGGGAACACTGCTACCATTAGCATCACCAGTTACTAAACAAAACCTGTTGAAAACAGCGATTTTCAATCAAGTGTGCACGCTTAACAATTATAATAATTATTATTATTATACATATGCATTAGTACTGACAAAGCTTTTCTCAAACCTCTTATCACACCCTCAAATATACCAACAATGTACAAAACATGTCCCATCACATCCTAAACATTGTATAAATGATACTGTTATATGTTTACTTCCCACTCTACTCCATTTCCACACAAAAACAAGTCATACCCACCTATAATCTATTCACCATCATCATCATCATCATCATCATCATCATCATCTTCTTCTTCTTCTGTCAAATGTTGTAGTTTTATTTCGGATGTAATGTTTTCATTTTGAGTTAAGTGATCATGTTTATCATGCTTTTTCTTACCCTTTTTCTTGCTCATTCCAACAACATACTCTGGCATTATTAATTTTGAACTTCGAAAAGACGATTGTGTGATTACGCCATGCTGAGACAAAAGTTTGGTTTTATTTTTGGGTTGCTTGAAAGTGATATGTCCTGGGGCTTTGTCTTCAACTGCCATTTCTTGCCTTTTTCGCTCCCGCATTTCTTTGAGAAATGATAACGCTGCTGCCGTATTACTTTGATCAGACATATCCTCCTGGGATACATCCTCTAAGCTATATTTAATCCACTTATGTGGATTTCTTTGGTAATCTGGAACACCTCTGCTCTTAAAACGTGGGGGAGGAGCAAGTGGCCTTGTGAAAATGCTCTCTTTTCTTTTGAACTGTTTCATCTCGGATCTGGCCCTTCTGAGGGAAAGTGTATGGTTTCCTGTGGACAGACTGTTGTTATTTTTGTTATGATGGTCTGCTTCTTGTTGCCGTTCATTCCTCTCCTTCTCAGCCACTGTTAATTTGTCAAAAATATTTTTTTGCCTGTAAACAAAACGTTCATCTCCACTCTTGACGAAAAAAGTTGGATCCTCGTAAACCATGTGTGAACTAAATGAACAATATTTATTACACAAGACTATAACAATACGTGACCTGTTACGTCAGTGTCAAAACACTTGGTTTTGTACGTTTTCAATAGGTTTGTTACTGCGGTTCCTCGCACATTTAACAGCCAACCATACGAATTCGATCGCACAAAAGTCAACGTTGCTACCAACGTATGATACATAAGTACTGCTACGTAACACATGTGAAGTAAGTTGGCAACATGCATAAAGAGGCGACAAATGTGATAGCATTGGTGATCTGTGGTCGCAACCACAGACAAAAGAGACAGCCGTATTATCTGTGCTCATCGGGTTGGTGGAGACATTAGCTGCTGGACATATGATTGGGAAAAAGATACACATATTTCGGTCCCGAATAGTACAGTTAGTTTGAAACTAGGGGTCATCTCATCGTAGCAGACCGTTATACTGATATTCGCCAGCGTGGAAACCTGAAATTTCTTAATGCTAGACTAGGATCTTGAGATTCGAGGTTCTTACAGTGGTGTACTCGAGGATTCTTGTTTCCTGGGGTGTGATGCTGAGTCCGTGGGTAAGTAATTTGCGATGCTTGACCCTAGAAAGTGAGGACACTTCATTTCTTCGATCCGTTTGGCACCACTCAACCAACGACACAGTACGATACGCTTGAACGCCTGAATCGCCTAAAATTCCCTCACCCTTCACCCAATCGAAAATTGTGTATATTATATCCAGGGATGTTTCAAACCCGTTATTAGGGACACAGGTTATTTCGTCTTTATGATATAAATGAGTGCTAGTAAAATATGTACCGTCACTTGTAACCTTTGGTCGGATAAGGCCCTTCAAAAATATCAGAGATCCCTTAAAATTTACATGTCATCTATTACAATCGAACACCGAATGCAGAGACAATAGCTAAGCATTAATTAGTAGCATTGTCTAGGTTTCTTTTGTTGTTTATTAAAATACTTTAATATCCGTCCCATGAGTCAAATAGTAATAGCCTATTGCTGCTATTCGAATATTTTCTTTGGTTTTAGTCATTTGAATGTTTCTGTCAGATTGCCTCTATTATAATATTTTCGAGAATTCAGGTCTTCCCAGACATGACACTATGTCCTTGAGTGAATGGTTTCCGGCCTTTCAAAGACAAGTATGGAACCATTAATCTAACAACACAGTGTCGCATCCTAGCAGACCTGAATCCTCCACCAGACCTCTGTGAGAATCTCGAATCTCGTTGAGAATATTTTAATTCGAATAAAGATATGAATAAAATGTCGAACTTTGCATTCATAGTCGCATTGAATTAGTTATTACTAATACGGAAGCTGGGTTAATGTAGTTTCTAAAATGAGTAGGTTACGGGGTAAATGATACGATCCAAGCTTCTGAATCCGGTAGGGATATGCTATTTTTTTCTTCTCCGAAGGTCCAGACCGGCCGTGGGGCCCACTCAGCCCCTTGTTCAGAGGGTACGCTTGTTCAAAACTGTCGTGGCTTCAGGCTAATCAGTGACCTCAATCTAGGGCTGAGGTTAGGAAAGAGTGGAGCAATAACTCCACTTCTCCTTTATACTTTCATGGCGCAAGTAGGGAAAACTATTATTTCTAATAAGGTATTACGTATTTCACAAACAATTTCTAGAAACTTAGTTCAGATTTTAACAATAATCAATAGCCTTATTTTTTAGGAATATTCCACATTTGAATTCTCACCAAGCAATACGATTGGATCTACAAAATATCGCCTTGTATGTACCTTCAAACCTATCCTACTGGTCCGCTTCGAGTCTATCGTTTCCACAGAAACCATTTCTACTTCCCCAGCAGCCGAGCGATTTCTTTTCCCTTTGCATTTATGTGACAATCGATTCACGTTCGTGTCGACCGCTATCAAATGAATTTGTAGCAGTATCGTTCGGCAGACGTGCGTGGATGCAAGGCGATTCAAACTGTAAATTCAAATTAACGGTTGAACGTAGGCAAATACAGTGTGCTTCTTGTGATGGATGTTTTTGTGTTGCTAATTTATGTAGTTAAAGTACCGATTACAGTATGGTTTGCTTACCACGGCGATTTTCAGGAGGGTATATGTTCACAACCGCACTTCCCCGTTCTGGATAACCACTTTCGACGTTACATTGTGTCGTAAATCCAGAAGACGGCTTCATTTACTTCACTGGAAACTTAGATTTTCATCTTGTTTAACTTAGTTTATCGAAAACAATGGCATAATCGGCGGTTTCGGTGTGTTGTGTTTCAGCAATTGTATTCTAAGCGAAAGTTGAATATCACCTGGATGTTTACTTTTTTGTAGTTCGTTTCTTTGGGTGTTATATATATATATATATATATATATATATATATATATATATATAATAATAATAATAATAATAATAATTTCACAGATAATTTCGTTAATGTTCTGCTGAACAAGGATGCCTCGTCAAACTGCTCATGTATTGGAGGATAAACCCCGAACACAAGATGTGTTTATCAATGAAGACATTGACTTCACTGGAATGCTCTTATCGGACGTAACCTTGAAGGGTCTTCATAAAAGTGGGTTTAGGAAGCCATCACCTATACAGCTTAAAGCAATACCACTTGGAAGATGTGGTTTTGGTAAGATGCTGACTTCCATCTTAGGTCCTGAAGCTTCAACATCACAAACATACAAGCTTGTTATTGGCCATCACCTGTTCCCATAAATCCAATGTGCATCTCTGTACATTTTCAAGAGAGATTTTTTCAGGATCTTGCAACTAAAATTGACAACTCCCCAAAGGCTTACTTGGCTGTTGGAAATAGGCTTCTTCCCCTGTATAAGCATCTTCTGCCAATCATTACATCTCTCTTGTATTTATTTATTTATTGTATAACGTTCCATAGATCCACAAACAATTTCAAAAGTTTAGGATATACAACATGTCAGATAAAATATGAAAGTGTAAAAGTATAAATATAAAAGTGTAAAATACATCGATCTTAGGATTCAAGCTGTTTCCAAGTCAAATACATTACATTCTAGAACCAAAGTTTGTATATAGGATTACATAGGACAGCCATAGCTACAACAGATAGTTTTATACATAGTCATAAACCGAGGAACTTATCAGATATAAGTCAGCATTTATGGGTAGTAAAGCACAGCTCATAGATTACACTTATTAACAAGTTAATACAAATAAGTGGCTGAGAAAAACATTTTCAGCTTGTACGGAATTTGTGTTGAAAGTATTCTTCCAGGGAATAGAAAGAATGTATGTGTAAGAATCTTTTTAGACAATTTTCAAATTTCTTGATATTATTAGATATCTCTTTAATGTAGGGGGGGGGGGAGATTGTTGAAAATCCTAATACCCATGTAATGTGCTCTCTTTTGTTATACGGTAAGATTAGTAATGGGATGGTGAAAGTTATTTAGTTGCCTTGTACCTTTACTATGGTTCTGTGAATTCAAAATAAAAAAATGTTTGTTTTTAACTACAAAAAGCATTAGCGAAAGGATGTATTGCGAGGTAAGAGGCAAGATACCTAATCTTTTAAACAGACTCCTACATGAGACCCTATTTCTATAACCCATCATGATTGTGATTATTCTTTTTTGCATTATAAATATTTTTGTGCTGTGGGGTGAATTACCCCAGAAAGGCAGGCCATAAGTTATAATTGCATTGAAATGTGAATAATAAACAGTTTTTAGAGTGTTAATTGGCATGATTGGTCGAGTACTCCTCATTTTATAACATTATATTAATGTCTCTAACATTAGTAGTAAAATCATGAGCATGGTATTGAAACGTGAGTTACATAGAAGGCATATTTATTGATTAGAAGGAGAGTGCACGGTAGAGTTGGTTATGTACTGTTTTTCATGCTCCGTTTGTTTGTTCTTTCATATATCCAGATACTTTTACTGACTCAGGTGCTAAGACTTAGAGGATTATATTTGAAAGCGAGCTAGTCATTTTGGCAGTTTTATCTGGCTGTCTGTTCACTGGGAAAGGTTTATGATGTCACCATGCAATGTGTGTGTGTGTGTGTGTGTTTGTGCGCATGCACGCACACACACACACACACACACACACCCTTCCCATTGCAACTTCTGAACAATTTGATCAATTTACATGAAGACTGGTATGAATTTTATGCCATTGAGGCCATACGAACATCATATTTACTAATTTGCTATGGTTAATAACAGCAACGTAGAAGACATAGTGATGTGGGAGCAGCACTGCAACTGCTTAATTTATCATTCTGAGATGATGTATGGTAATAGATCTTTTAGACGTAAAGGCAGAGTTGTTACACCATGAAGGCATATGGTGGAATGGAGGTATAGCACTACTCTTTTTTAACTTTGGTATCTGATGGAGTTGAATTGTCAGTGTAATGCCATGGCCGCTCTACCTCGGAGGAACAGGTCCTTGATACCATTGAAGGGGTCTCAGAGCAGGGCTGGATTTTTGAAAAGAGGGAAAAATTTCTAGCTTCTGGTGGGTTTCGAGCTCAGGATCAGCCAGCCTGTAGCACAGGTACTAAGCTGACCTGTTGGGAGCTTCATGATCTAAGTTAATTTTATTAGGTAATTCTTTAGAATGTAAAGTAACAACATGACACACACACACACACATGTATGTATGTATGCATGTATGTATGCGTATATGTATACACACACACACAATATATATATATATATGCAGAATTAGGGTTCTGCAATTATATGGAGGCTTTGTGAGTTGTTTCCTCATGTTTCATTTCCATTTGGACAGTGTGTATTGGAACAGAAGTGATACAGTTTCAGCAAAATTAAACTTTTGTTTCTGTGTTGACAAAGATGTGTAATTTGAATTTTATATCATGATTGATAGGGAAAGTCTATCAGACTGTCAAAAATTTGCAATATGCGTATCTCAGACTATGTAACACTGGGTGGTACTTCGAGTTTGAAAGATGTTTGAAGGAATTGTTCGTAGCTTCTTTGAATTAGTAGTTGTGTCCATATACAGGTGCGGTTGTACAGTACCAGCCAGAAAAGTGGAAGGGAAGGTGGGAACCAGTTCATATGGAGCCTAAAAACCCAACCTTGCAGAATGCTGTGGTACTAAAACATAGATTAATGATATGTAGTTTTCTTACATTATCACCCATTCACATGAAGATAATGTCTACCCTTGCTCAATCCAAGAGAACAAAGAACATTTTGCACCTAGTTGTTTATCTTAGCAGTGGTTAGGCAACATTTAGGAGTGGCACATGCCATGATTGACATTTTACTGCACATGTGCCTGGCCTAGCTGTCCTGCACTACTTGGTGGATCATTGTGCTTGGTTTTCCACTTGTTGCTTTAACACTTCTGTTCAAATCTTGCATTAGCCTCTGTCTACCTTCTACTTTTCCAGAACGTATTTTCTCTCATCTCTCTTCCTCCTTATCTGCCCCACTGGATGCTTCAACACCCCTGCTGAAACCAGTACCATCTCATCTCCACCTTTACATTCTTGAATATATTTTCTCACCCATGTTCCTTATCACAAATCCTCCTGAATGTACTTTCTGTTGGTCATATCATCTCCCACTGGTTTGCTAGCAGAACCATGTCATTCACTTTCTTGCACTGAAGATGGAAGGAGGTGATTTCTCTAGAAGGTAATTAAATTTCTGCCAGACTATTTGTCATCACATGCCAGTTGTCAGTGCTGATCGCATTGTCAAAAGCTTCGAGTTATGTGTTGAAACAGTGCTGCCATTTACATTCAAGAGAAACAAAACCTTGGAAGATATTGAAGATTTTAAGAAGTCCTTTGTTGTTTCGGCTGAATATCTGTGGTCTTGTTTACCAGGGACACTTTGGTGAATAGTTCTAGTGTTTTAATATTCTGTTTGTTTATTTTCCAGACCTTGTTGTTCAAGCCAAATCTGGAACAGGGAAGACATGTGTTTTCACTATAGTAGCCTTAGAGATGGTGGTCGTCAGTAGCCGAAGTTTGCAAGTGCTTATCTTGGCTCCCACACGAGAAATTGCCGTTCAGATCGAACAGGTCATGGAAGATGTAGGTAGTGAAATGAAAGGTATGTTTATTCACCTATTACTATTATACTTAAGTGCTAATAGGTTAATCACTCCTTTGAGAGAACTGACGTGGCAGATACATGTCTGACTCACACTTCATGATACCTGGCTGTCCACATTGAGATCTGAGATTTTTCTTGGCCTTTTCAATTGAATGTGTAATTACAGTCACTTGTGTCAACTACTTGATAATATTGCTCTATAACCAGTGCTTTTTGGTTTAAAAAAGTGCCATTCATCACTTCTTGACATAGAAGAAGGTGCCATTGCTTCATGACAGAAAAGAAAAAGTGATAGTAGTTACTTCCTGACATAAAAAAGGTGCCAGTGCTTGTTTCTTGACACAGAAGGGTGCCAGTACTCACTCCATGACAGAAAAGTTGCCACATCTCACTTCTTGACATAAAAAGGTGCCATACTTACTCCATGACAGGAAAAAAAAGGTGCTGGTTCTCAGTTCTTGACACCCAGGCCTGTTTCATGAAGCAGTGGGTGTGACAAGTGACAAGTTGACTGGTGAGGAAGTGACAAGTAGCAAAAAATGCTGTTTCACGAGGTGTTTTGCTAGACTTGTCGCTAGTCACCTTTTCAACGTCTATTGTGACAAGTTCTTCCATCTTCACTGAAGTTAGACAGAAAGTGTCGGTATATTCATCATTGACTTCCTTCTCACTATAATTCACTGTATTTCTGTTAATTCTTTGTCCCTGAATCACCACCATTTCAATCTTATATTTCTAATGAATGGGCCACATACTGACTTAATTTTTAACCTAAATGCAGTGTCCTCACTGTCTTTGCATGACACAGTCATCTAAACCTAGTTAGTCTAACCTTACTCCCTATGTCAGTCAAAAGATGTTATACAATGACAAGTGACTGTGATAGGAAAATGTCTTTCTGAAAAAATGCTCATCAAGTGGCTCAAATTTGCACTGTCTGTGACGAAGTACATAGGTAATTTTGTGCTGCACAGAAGTATAGAGTCATGTGACCTGGGCAATGAATGATCTGTTGAAACAGTGGAATCAAGAGGTACTGGAACATCCACCATGTTTGCAGGACGTGGTCTTGTGTGAGTAGGATGTGTTATGAAAACTGATAGATATAATTCACGGCATATGATTGAATGAAGTGGTTAGAACAGTAAGGTGGACATTTGCAGGCATAATGAGAAAAGACATTGCTGACAGTGTCATATGTCTTCCACAGGCATGAAGTGTCTGCAGCAAGATGGGAGAATTTATAGAAGGTGTGAAAAGTGGAAGATTTATCAGATTATAGATTATTAAAATATTTCACCAATGTTGCCACACATTTTTGAATAGCCTATGTCTCTGCCCAGTAAATTGCCCACCTTAATTTAATGATAATTCAAAATAATTCACACATACATTTTTCAATATCCAGGCAATATGTATGCATATTCCATGGTCATCCAGGAGAGGTGGTCACAATCTTCTGGCTTTTTATGCTGTCTCTCTGTCTGTTTCTTGTTGTAACAAACATTAGGGGGGTAACATTGATATGAGTCTTAAAGAAACAGGATTTTAGGATGTTCATTTGAATCTCCTGGCTCAGCAAAGTGCTGGTGGTGTGCTTTTGTGATTTGTGAAATAACTCATAGATTGCATGAACTTACGCATAGGTGAGTAGCAGTTGCTTACTCAAGGGGACTGTACTTTATGATGTTAGTTACAAAAGAGATAATTCATGCAGAAGATTACACAGTGTTACAATAATCTGAACACTTACTGCCATGAAGACTTGAAAAACTTGTGACATTGTTTCAGTGCTGCCAGTATGTTGAGTGAACCTCATTCTTTATGTTGCTGTTGCCATTATACCATAATGATGTGTAGTGTAGACATTACAGAAATTTATTATGTGGCAAATATGTTATGTTATGTATAAAGTCCGGTACCTCCATTATAGTGACACGAAGTGCTATATAGTACTGAATGAAACAAATTGCACAGTCAATAATAAATAATAATTTGTGTGATTTCAGGCTTTCTCCCCCATGTAGATGAGATCTGCATTCTTCTGGGATATTATGCAGAGTAGAGTAACATCCCAGAAGAGTGCATATCTCACTTAATCATTTGTCATTTGTGTTATCCTTCCTACATGTTTTGGCTTTTGGAAGGCCATTGTCAGGGTGGTTGTATGCAAAGGAATATAGAGACAGCTTATTCTTTCAAAGGTGATGGCCTTGTAGAGCATAAAACATGTAGGAGGGATTTTGTAAATGACAAATGATTACTTATTATTGATTGTTCAGTTTGTTGGATTAAATTCTTATATTCAGTCTATTGCATGGCATATGAATTAAATTAAATTGCATAATTTTTTTTCCAGGCTTAAAAGTACATTCATTCATTGGTGGTCTTCCGTTAGAGGAAGACAAACAAAAACTTCATGATTGCCATATTGCAGTCGGTTCTCCTGGAAGGGTGAAGCATCTAATTCAAATGGGATGTTTAAAAACAAGTAACATACGGCTGTTTGTATTGGATGAGGCAGATCAGCTGATGGAGCCTACTTTCCTGAAGGACATAAAGTATGTGAACAGAACCTCAGAGTTCTATCTTATCTGTTGCAGTGTTCATTTTTTGTGTTCATTTGAGAGTGCTGTTGGGATTATGCAGTGATATGACAGCAGTGAATTAAAAATTTTGTGTGGGTCAGTCCGAAAATTGAAGCTTCCATATCTTTTGTCAAATGCTTCTGGCCTTATTTACAAATGTAGGTAGATTCAAGACATCTGTGTAGATGTTTAAATGTGAAATATCTGAAAGCTCTGTGTTTTTCATGTTAATTGAAGGTGAATTTACTCTCTGCTTCTACATCTTGCAGTTTTGTTGCACAATGAGGTGAATTTTCATTAACTCGTTACATACTCATTGGGTGTAGCGAAAGGCTAAAGTAGAGCTGAACAGTATATCAAAAGGTTGTGTGGGGACACCCACATGTCATTCCATCTTCTATTCAATCCCGTTTCGCCTCAAAGCTCTCCTTCGTCTGTCGATACACAAATCAACACTCTGACCTAGTCAACAGCAGCTTAACCACCACAGCAAACCACTCTCTCACTCCCTCCTTCTCTGTCTACTTCCACAAACAAAGAAAATGACCCTCCAGCAAGCATACTACATCCAACGAGCCACGTCTACTAGCTCTGCCAACCAGCCAATGGCAGAGTAAACTGGACAGCAGGCGACTGGAATAAAAGGAGCCCATTCGGACCAACGAGATGAATTTGGAAGGAGTAATTTGCCAGTGGCACATCAAGAAGGAAGCTCTGCAAGACTACATCAAGATAGTAGGATCGATACCCAGCTGCCTGGTCACAACACCTTGTGCACTCAGTCTTCCTCTGCATACAGTGAGCAACCATTGGCCAGCAACAGCACCGACCACTAGCTGCTGAGGTTCCGTGGCCCTCGGGTCAAGCCCAGCTGTGCATCAAGCAGTACACCATCACCCACGGCTGACCAAACGCTTCTCCACATCACATCGCAGAGACGCTGACCAAGCGGACCAGTCGCTTCCCATCCGGCAGGTTTTTCACACTACACGCCCTGCTGCAGACCATAACCATTACACGACCATAAATTCGTCTCAATACTGTAGGACTACTCTTGACACTAATAAATATTGTTATATATGTGTGATACTGCGGTTGTCTCTCTGAACAATCCTACAGCATCCCACAGTTGCTATTATCACTGTTGCTTGGAACTTGCTGTCATGGTCAGCTTCTTCATACATATGAAGTAGCCTTATGTACGTTAAGTAGCAGGGATTGGGTGTTAGTCACTGTTTATCTTTCACTGGCTAGTAGTAGCTGTTTTTTTTTGGGGGGGGGGGGGGGAATTTTTTTTGCTTGGGTTTTTGGTTGTGTTTTTTGTTGGGGGGGGGGGGGGGAATATTTATTGCTTTGAAGTTTGTAGTACAGAGATACACCTGGATACAAGAATAACAAAATGTTCCCAATTCACCATTTTACATGAGTTATGTCTCGTCTTGCAGGTGATATGAAGGGGTTTGTCGTGTTAGGTGTTTATAGGTCGACAGTGAAAA
>Ga0131853_10023127_pt1 | contig 11225 bp, 4 predicted proteins | sample TergutLab28metaG_FD_92764 | JGI IMG/M metagenome (GOLD analysis project Ga0131853, IMG submission 92764) | Labiotermes labralis P1 segment gut microbial communities from Petit-Saut dam, French Guiana - Lab288 P1 (version 2) (version 2) | ecosystem: Host-associated > Arthropoda: Insects >...
AGTAGTCACGGTGTCACTACAGAAATTAAGAAACGGAGGAACTACAATGGCTTGGTTTAACAACTTGAAAATCAAAACAAAACTTATGCTCAGCTTTGGTGCTGTCCTTGTGCTGGTGCTTGCTTCATCTTTATTTTCTATTATCCAAGTAAACCGTATAAATGCAGAGTATAACAATGTGATTAATCATCCAGTAGCGGCCAGGGATGCCATACTGCTAACACAATCATATATACGTGGTTTTCGCCGAACGGTAACGGGCATTGTCATGTATGCCCCTACGGACAACACGGCGGCCATACATAGGCTGAGGGATGAAGGGTTAGGATTTTTTGACGAGGCTATGCAGTCATTAAATGATTATGAACGCACCATAAGAACAGACCGTCGGTTATCCCCTGTTCAAATCGACGAGCGTATACAGCTATCCTCGCAATTACGCGATTTATTACAAACATATTTTGATGATATTTTTTATCCTGTTTTGGAATTATCATTGGAGGGCAACCACGGGGCTGCCCTTGATTTGCTGGTAGCGAATGATGAAACTATTAACCAACTTATAGCAACGACCTTTAGCTTGGCTGATACAGCAGCGAATTTGCTTGAGTCACAAGCAGGCCGTGCTTTTGAGATGACTAATACAAACCTCTGGACGATGGCTGCAACAAGTGTATTGATAGTCTTTGTTGCGTTAATTTTAGCGTTGGTTATAGCACAGGTTATTTCAAAACCAGTCAAGAGGCTTGTTTCTATAGCTAACGAGGTTGCTCGTGGTAATGTTGATATCAATGCAAACAGGTCAAACATATCCAAATGCGAAATAGGAATGTTGACGCATAGTATACTGGAAGTTGTAGGTTCAGTTAAAAACCTTTTGACGGATTTAGAATATTCCACTTCACAGCACATGCAAGGGTTTTATTCTTATAGGCTTGAACCGAGCAAATTTAATGGGGCTTTTTCAAAAGTTGCCGAAAATTCAAACGTACTGCTTGAATCTATTTCCAAAGAAGATAAGGCTCTGCTCGGCTTGCTAACTAGCTTCTCCCAAGGAAATTTCAGCACAACGGTTCCTGACTTTCCAAACGAAAGATATGTCTATACAAAAAATATGACTTCGCTACAAGATAACCTGCGGAACATTGTCGGAGATATTAGTGGTTTAGTGGAAGCGGCAGCAGCAGGTGATTTCTCCATAGACATTAATACGGCTCGTTACGAGGGCGGCTGGAAAGAGATTGCGGATTCTCTTAATGACTTGGTTAAGAAGATAAAAGAGCCTCTATACGAGATAGAGCATAATGTAGTCTTGATGTCTAAAGGTGATTTTTCGATGATAGAAGGAGATTTCAAAGGACACTTCAAGGCGACTGCGGATGCCTGTAACCTTAATAACTCAATAACTTTTGCAATTATTGAAGAAATTTCGGATGTGCTTTCAGCCATTGCAGCAGGAGATTTAACTGCTTCTGTTAAGCTCGATTATTTAGGTTCTTATACACCTATAAAAACTGCCCTTCTTTCAATTTTGGAGTCTCTTAACAACACAATAAAAGACGTCCAATCAGCAGTTGACCAAGTGGCATTGGGCGCAGCACAAATATCTACAACCGCCATGCACCTTGCGGAAGGGGCACAAAAACAGACCGCTGCTATAGAAGAGTTAAGCAGCTCAATAACACTTATTCATGAGAAAGCTACTGAAGCAAGTAATGATGCCTCATTAGCAAAAGATGATGTCACATACTCACAAGAGCTAACTGCAACAGGGTTAGGCGCTGTCAATTCCATGAAGGACATCATGCGCAAATTGGATGAATCAGCCGTTGACATGTCAAAAATTATTGATGTTATCTCTAACATTGCTTTCCAGACCAATCTCCTTGCCCTTAATGCAGCGGTTGAGGCCGCACGTGCTGGTGAACATGGCAAAGGGTTTGCAGTAGTAGCGGAGGAAGTTCGCAGTTTAGCGGGAAGAAGCTCGACATCTGCATCTGAAACAGCCGATATTATTGAGCAAGATGGCAAAATTGTGGAAGAAGGCATAGCGTCATCAAATGAAGTGGTTTCTTCGTTTGAAAATATAGTCAATAAAATTGCTAAGATTTTCGAACTCATTTCTCATATTGCTGATGTTTCTGGTGAACAACTTGGCTCCATATCGACCATAAACGATAGCATTTCAGAAATAGCAGGGGTTGTTACAGACACCGCAGCAACAGCACAAGAATCTGCTGCATCTTCACAAGAATTAAGCTCTCAATCGGAGATGCTAAAACAGAGAATGGCGTTTTTCAAACTTAAATAATAGGAGCTAAAATTTGAGCGAGATTACCGATTTGCTAGGCTGGATGGGTTACAATGCAAATTAAGGTGTGGCTTCTCCCCTAATTATAGGATAGCCACGAAAAAGACTTTGCGTTCCTATTATTACCAAAAATTTAGGGGTTGACAGATTTTGTTGAGCTGTGACAATTTTGACAGACAGACAGACAGACAGACAGACAGGGCTGTCTTTTTGTCAACCCCAAATTTAATAAACTATATAACATATTAGACGGATGCTCTTAGCATTGCCATTGCTAAAGGAAGCCGTCTTTTTGTCTGCTTTTAAAATAGCGCCGCACAATATAAAGCGCAGCCGATTATTTTTTCAATTGCGATATTTCAAACTGTAAAATACAAAAATTGAGGTGGATTTATTGAATCAAATCAATAACAAAAAATCAGGTCAACGCTTCTTTATTGTAAGCGGCTTGGCTACGACTTTAATGCTTACTATCAGTTTGATATTTCTGTATTTCATTGTAAATATAACTGTGCGCGACATTATTTATGACAACATGATAGGCAAAGTTCAGCGCGATAAACAAATATATGCCAACGAAATTGATGAATGGTTTAATTCAGCATACAGCAAAGTAAGCACTTTGGCAAATACATTATCCGCATTGTCGTACCCGCAGGAATTTAGAGAGCCAGGTTTTCGTGACTTCGATGACAGGGATAGAGATTTTAGGGAAATTGCAGAAAGGATTGTGCAAGAAAACTATTATGTAGTTAACGTCTTTATCGGATTCGCAGATGGAAGCATTATCAATGGTGCTGGTTTCCGACCATCTCCAGGTAGCGATTGGACGGCCACCAGCCCACCCTGGTTTTCTGCCGCCGTCGAAGCTGGTGAGGGCGTTATTGTTATGACAGAACCATATTGGTCACAAGCTGCCGAAACCTTTACAGCTGGAATGGCTACATGGCTTCCCGAACTTAATAATGTTGGGGCCGTTGTAGGTATATCCGTCGCCCAAACCAATATTTTTGAAAGGATTTCTCATAACCCTGTATGGGCGGATGGGTATCGAATACTTGCAACTGACACGGGTGCTATTGTTTTCCATTCAGACCCTACCATACGTGCCAGTGAGAATATAAGGACACTCCATGATATCCCTGGTGGTGCAGGAGAATCTTTACTTGCCACTATTCAAGCGGGGGATATTTTTTGTACTTTCTACGGGCCGCGGCTTGGCGCATCTTATATTGTTGCCGCTCCTTTAGAAACCGTGGGCTGGACTTTGTTTGACATTGTTCCTGTTTCTGCAATACAAGACCCAATCTCTCAAAGTATAGCAGCCATTATGATGCCTCTTTCGGCTTTAGTCGTAGTAATATTTGTTTTTTCCTTATCCTTGTTTTATAGAATATCTAAGCAAAGGGAAGATAGGCTTGCACAGGAAAAGAAACAGGCAGAAGCCAACAGCGAGGCTAAAAGCAGATTTTTGGCACGAATGAGCCATGAAATCCGTACACCCATTACAGCAGTTATGGGGATTTCAGAAATTCAATTGCAAACCCCAAACTTACCGCCGATTATTGGTGAAGCCTTTGCTAAGATACACAATTCTTCAGTTATGCTTCTTGAAACTATAAATGACATTTTAGACTTCGCAAAAGTTGAATCTGGCAAAGTGGTTATACTGAGTGAAAAATACGACGTAGCAAGTACAATCAGTGATGTACTAAATATAAACGCAACATTAATAGGCGACAAAGATATAAAATTTCATGTTCACGTCGATGAAAACATGCCTGTGTCACTTATAGGCGATGCACTTCACATTAAACAAATCATAAATAATCTGTTGTCAAATGCCCTAAAGTACACCGAATCCGGCTCAGTGGATTTTTATCTGTACTGCGAAAAAGACGAAACAAGAGAAAATGGTGCTACGCTCACCATTATAGTTAAAGATACAGGACTTGGTATGAGCGCAGAGCAGTTGGATGTTTTATTCGTCGAATATATGCGTTTCCACAAGCAAGAATTGCATCATGTAAACGGTTCGGGGCTTGGTATGCCTATTGTAAATAATTTAGTGCAGTCAATGGATGCTAAACTTGATATTGATAGTGAAGTTGGAAAAGGCACAAAAGTGGTGGTACGTATCCCCCAAATAGTGTCCAGCCCTCAAATTATTGGAAAAGAGGCCGCTGAACAATTGCAGCATTTTGGTAGTTATGCAAGGTTCTTCTCAAAAAAATCAACTTTTAAACCTGAACCTATGCCATACGGAAGTGTGCTGGTTGTTGATGATATAGAAACTAATCATTATGTTGTTAGGGGCTTGCTTGCGTTTTATGAGTTAAATGTTGAAAGCTGTAATAACGGATATGAAGCTATAGAAAAAATCAAGCAAGGCAATGTTTACGATATTGTGTTCATGGATTTTATGATGCCTGGTATAAACGGAACAGAGGCCATGCGACAAATACGTGAAACAGGATATAACCATCCCATTGTTGCGTTAACAGCCAATGCACTTATTGGGCAAGACAAGGATTTTATCAAAGACGGCTTCGATGATTTTATTTCAAAGCCCATTCAAACAAAGTGCTTGAATGAAACTTTGATAAAGTTCATCAAAGATAAACAACCGCATGAAGTTATTGAGGCGGCAAGGTTGGCAAGTGCAGACAAGTCAGCTCCCAAAGGGGATATTAACAATTTTCAAAGCGACCCTGAGTTGGTCGCAAAATTACGAGTGGATTTCAAACGCAGCCACTACAGCACAATGGAACGCATTAACGAAGCTATAGCTACAGGTGATAGTGAAACCGCTTATCGCCTTGCACATAACATAAAAGGTTCAGCGGGGTTGATATATGAAGATGCGCTTATGGCGGTAGCCAAGGAAGTAGAACTTGTTTTTGCCAGAAATGGTGAGCCAACTGTTGTGCAGCTTACCGCTTTGGAGCGTGAGATGAGGCGTGTCCTTGATGATATAAGCGATGTAAGCAATAATCCCCTTGATAGCGAACAGATGAATACAGATGATGCCGTTGCACTACTCCAACAAATTATACCGCTTCTGACAACGAGGAATGCATCCTGTGTGGCTATGTGTGATGAATTGCGTAAAATACCACGGTCTACGGAGCTTGTCGGCCAAATAGAAAACTTTCAATTTTCCGATGCCGCAAAAACGGCAATACAACTATTAACGGACTTAGGGGGGGAGTATAGTGGCTAAGTTTAATAACAGCGTTCTGATAGTGGACGATGACCCCGTAAATCTTCATGCGCTTGTGAGGATTTTGAGCAAAGACTACACCGTCTATGCGGAAGTAAGTGGAGCAGACTGTATAAAAACAGCATCGCAAATGCAACCCGATCTGATTTTATTGGATATAATGATGCCTGATATGAACGGCTTTTCGGTAATCAAAGCACTGAAAGAAGATGAGGCAACCAAAGAAATACCCATAATCTTTGTCACAGGCATGAACCACCCAGATGACGAAGTGCGTGGGTTTACGCTTGGTGCAGTTGACTATATCAATAAACCGTATAGCGCACACGTTGTTAAAATGCGTGTTCAGCACCAAATAAGAATTATTAACCTTATCCGAGAAATTCAAAGCCTTAGCATGACAGATGCACTGACAGGCATTGGTAATCGACGTTATTTTGACAGCCTGCTTGAGCAGGAGTGGGAGCGTGCGAAAAGACAGCAGGTTCCCCTTGGCTTTATGATTGCAGATATTGATAATTTCAAGCAATATAACGACACTTATGGTCATCTTAGCGGTGATGTGGTTTTGCAGCGTGTGGCAGGGGCGATTAAATCCCAAATCAAGCGGGCAACGGACAAAGTTGCCCGATGGGGCGGCGAAGAATTTGCAGTTATCCTTCCCAACATCACTTCCTCGGCTACATTAAAAATAGCGGAGGATATACGCTCGTCTGTTGAAGAAGTCGCTATTTTGTCAGATAAAAATAACCAACTTAGCATGACTCTCAGCATCGGCGTTCATAGTATAACTCCACAATGGGGCAGTGAGTACACGGTTGCAGATTTACTTTCTGATACAGATAAGGCATTGTATCATGCAAAAAGCAGCGGCAAAAACCGAGTATGCGCCGTGGAACAATGCTTCCATGAAGGGAAGTTTCGCAACTAAAAAATAAATAACAAAGAGCCGATCAATGATAATCACAGCCAATGGATCTCTCAGCTGCATATTGATCCCGCTCCACACGTTACACCAACAATCTGAGAAAAATACTGGGGAAATTAAAGATGAAGACTATATTTATTGTTGATGACAATGATACGAACAAAGTTGCCGCGAAAGATGCATTAGATAATAACTATGTAACCTTTGCGCTATCTTCTGCTGAAAGAATGTTCAAACTTATGGAGAGGATTACTCCTGACTTAATTTTATTGGACATAGATATGCCTGAGATGGATGGCTTTGAAGCAATGAAGGTTTTAGCTTCAGATCCTAATTTTAAAAACATCCCTGTAATGTTCCTGACTGCTAAGCAAGACACCGAATCAGAGATCCGTGGTTTTGAATTAGGCGCTATTGACTTCATTAATAAACCCTTTTCTCCACCTGTTTTGCTAAAACGAATAGAAGTACAGCTTCATTTGGATCATGTAATTAAAAAAAGCCAAAAGGCTGTGCGTGATGCATATGAGGCAACGATAAGTGTGTTAACAAATTTTCTTGACAGTCGTGATAAAACAACGGGCGGGCATGTAGAAAGAACTCAAAAATACGTAGAGATTCTTCTTAGGAGTCTGGTCAATTTAGATATCTATAAAGAAGAAATTTTGGACTGGGACTTAAACTTGCTAATCCATTCTACACAGCTTCATGACATAGGAAAGATTGGTATAAGTGATGTGATTCTAAACAAACCTGCGAAGCTTACCCCTGAGGAGTACGACAAAATAAAAAGTCATTGCATTCAAGGAGAAAAAGTCATAGCCAAAATCATAGAGAAATCTAACGATGACGTATTTTTGCACCATGCAAAAAGATTTGCTGGCAGCCACCATGAAAAATGGGACGGCAGCGGATATCCTCGTGGACTTAGCGGCGAAAGTATTCCTCTTGAAGGTAGAATATTGGCAATTGCAGATGTATATGACGCTTTAGTTTCCCATCGCCCATATAAAAAGCCTTTTACACATGAAGAAGCGGTTAAGATTATAGTCAACGACAGCGGAAAACATTTTGACCCCCAAATAGTCAAAGGATTTATAAACGCATCTGATGACTTCTGGGCTGAATGTGAAATATTAACAGCAGCATGTGCCTGTCAGGAGGGGGACAGTTGAGATTGTTGAAAAAACTTAAACTATCAATAAAGATATCAATTAGCGTCATTATAGTCTCTTTGCTCTGCTTGTCGTTTGCTCTAGTTGCAGTCAACACATATTTTAGCAGCGCAGTCGGGCGTTACGCACGTGAAAATTTCGAGAAAGAAAATGCTTTAATGGCAAATTATATCAATGAATGGCTCAATCATCTTATATCAATACTTGATACAAAATATATCATTGCATCCAATCTTTCCAGTGATATTTTTGCCGAAATGACCATAGTGCTGCAACAGGAAAATGAAGCTATTGTTCTGAGTATTTTGGGATTTGAGGAGACTGGTACGGCAATTTCATCCGCAGTAGAGGGGCTTCCTCCAGATTGGGAACTCTTCACCCGTCCGTGGTTTGTGATAGCGATGGAGAATCCGGGGGAAATTAATGTGCAAAGCCCATTTTGGTCTGTGGTTGCACACATATGGATAACATCTATTTCCAGGTCGATAACTTACGCAGATGGTACAAGCGGAGCAATAGCATTAAATATTAGCTTGGATGCTATCTTTGACATGATGGACGGTTTTGCCATAGAGGGTGGCGGGTATGTTTTCCTTATGGATAGCTATGGCGTAGCGATCTCCCATCCAAATAAAGCATATTCGCCGCATTATGCGCCAGTTAATTTACATTATTCTCAAACTTACAGTGCTGTGCTGCCAGATGCCCTTGCCACTGGTTATTTTGTTCCGTTTGTTACAACTGACGGTGTGCCCGCTTATATTATCGCAAGAGAACTTGATACGTCAGGTTGGATGCTAGTAAGTGTCGTTTATGAATCAAATATATATGCTATGTCAGGCAGATTAACCACTACGGTAATGCTAAAGATAATCGTAGTTATGGCTGTATTTACTATTTTGATTCTTATTTGCGTTTCCAAGCTTATTAGATCAGGTGTTGCGGATTCAATTAAACAGTTTAGAGCATCCTCAGCGTCACTAGCAAGAGGGGAAGACATTAAGCTAGTCTCCAATAAAGATGACTCTTTTGGTTTAGGCGAGATTAGGGATGAATTTGACCAAAACCTTAAAATTCTGAAGAATATCATGGATGATTTGGCTAAATTTTCACAAGAAATTATTGAAAATGGTGTCATGGATTATAGAATTGATTCGGATAAGTACAGTGATTCGTATAGGGAACTTATACAAAACATAAATAGCTTTGCGGATAAGTTTTTTAGGCAGAGCGAAAAGCTTAAAATTACAGAGGAAAATAATCAGGCAAAAAGTAAGTTTTTGGCTACCATGAGCCACGAAATACGTACACCTATCACTAGCGTACTGGGTATTTCAGAAATTCATCTTCAAAATCCTAACCTAACCTTGGAAATTGAAGAGGCATTTTCTAAGATATACAGTAGCGGCACCATTTTGCTTAACATAGTCAACGATATATTAGACCTGTCTAAAATAGAAGCAGGCAAAATGGAAATAATCAATGATAAATATGAAGTTGCCAGCCTAATAGGTGATACGGCAGTGCTAACCCTTGTTTATTTAGGCAGCAAGCGGCTTGAATTTTTAATAGATGCGGATGAAAACATGCCTTCATATTTAATAGGTGATGAACTTCGTATCAAACAAATACTTAACAATTTACTGTCTAATGCGGTGAAGTATACAGAAGAAGGGTCGGTGAGCCTATCTGTTTATTCCGAATCCACTGATAACAGCAACGCTATGAATTTAATAATCTCTATTACAGATACTGGTCGTGGCATGACACCAGAGCAAATGAATACGCTTTTTGATGAGTACACGCGTTTTCATGAAAAGGATTTGCGTTATACAAGCGGCACAGGTCTGGGCATGGCCATCGCACATAATCTTTTGACTATGATGGATGCTTCTATTGAAGTAAAAAGTGAAGTCGGGAAAGGCACATGCGTCATTGTAAAGATACCGCAGGGAATCGCAAATATTGAACCGCTTGGTGCGGAAACCGTTAACAATCTCAAAAATTTTAATACTGAAACTCACGCTGCGGCCAATCGCTTATCTTTCGACCCAGTGCCTATGCCTTACGGGCGTGTGCTTGTCGTTGATGATATAGAAACTAACTTATATGTAGCAAAGGGATTATTATCTCGCTTGTACCAGATACAGGTTGATACTGTAAGCAGCGGCAAAGAGGCCATCAAAAAAATAGAGGGGGGAGAGGTTTACCATATCGTATTTATGGATCAAATGATGCCAGAGATGGACGGTTCCGAAGCAGTCGCAATCATGCGTCAGATGGGCTACGACCAGCCCATAGTTGCGTTAACGGCTAATGCCTTAGTAGGCCAGGCAGAAAAACTTATGAGTCTGGGCTTTGACGGATTCCTTTCTAAACCCATACAAACAGTACACTTAAACACCATTGTCAACAAGTACGTAAAGGATAGGCATACAGAGCATGTGACATTAGCAGCGGATTCTGACAATAACAATTCTTCCCACGGCAACAGGCAGAATGAGGTCGCTGTACAAGATGGTCGAATCGGAATTGATCCTTACTTGCAAAAGATTTTCTGCAAGGACGCAACTCATGCCATTGATGCTATGCGTGAAGCACTTGTCACGAAGGACATAAAACGCATTTTATCTATGGCTCATGCGATGAAGTCTGCATTAGCAAACGTAGGGGAATCTGAAACATCTATTCAGGCTCAAACATTAGAGCAAGCCTGTGCTGGCAGTGATTTCGGTTTTATATCTGCCCAATGCAAAGGTTTTATTGAAGCCCTCGAAGGTATTCTAAGTAATTACTGTAAATTAGACTTAGCCATAACAAGCACCTCTGAAGTTGACATTTCAGCAATTGAAGATACCGCCTTTTTACAGGAGCAATTACAAAAAATCAAATTGGCTTGTGAACAATATAATGCGAACCAAGTCTATGCTTTAATGAATCAATTAAATGAAAAGCAATGGACAAAGGATACGACGCTTGCGTTAGCAGCCATACGAGATATTATTTATCTTGAAAGTGATTTTGAGGCGGCCGTTGACAAATGTGTGGAACTTTTAGCGAAAGAAAGTAAAGATATTTGTCCAACTGATTAGCACCGATAACGTCACTATAATAAACGGTGTGAGAGCTATATAGAAACCTGCAAAATATCCTATAATATTTGTTAAAGTGTCATGGGATTATTAGCGTGTTTTTTATATTTCGACCAACTCAAGCCTTGGAAATTTTATTTTTTGCAGCAATAGACGCAATGGCGTTTACAGCATCGGGGTGATTTAGCGTATGCGGGAGATGTTAGCAATGCTCCTTGCGGGAGGTCAAGGTAGCCGTCTTGGAGTTCTTACAAAAAACAAGGCAAAACCTGCTCTGCCCTTTGGAGGGAAATGTCGTATCATTGATTTTTGCATGGCAAACTGCATAAATTCTGGTGTAGATACAGTTGGAGTTTTAACGCAATATCAACCGTCGCAGCTTAACCACCATATCAGCAAAGGAATGCCCTGGGATTTGGATTATATAAAAAGAAGTATTTCCATACTTTCGCCTCATATTGAGAACGGCGGCGAAGGGTGTGGGTATTCGGGGACA
>Ga0131853_10023128_pt1 | contig 11225 bp, 4 predicted proteins | sample TergutLab28metaG_FD_92764 | JGI IMG/M metagenome (GOLD analysis project Ga0131853, IMG submission 92764) | Labiotermes labralis P1 segment gut microbial communities from Petit-Saut dam, French Guiana - Lab288 P1 (version 2) (version 2) | ecosystem: Host-associated > Arthropoda: Insects >...
AAGTGGGTTTAAAAAAAAGGGGGAGAGAGGCGGAAGGTTTGTTTTTAAAAAAAGTGTTTTTTTTAAATTTTTCTCCATTTTGGGAGATGGGGTCTTTAAAAATTCCCCCCCCCCCCCCCCCCCCCAATTCAGGTGATTCTGCATTGGAATGTATTGCTAAGTGTAAGTTAAATTGATTTTACAGTAATAGCACATGTCTGTGTGCTTAGCAGGGCAGAACACAACCTTCAGATTTGAAGTTAATTATGTATCAGTAATTTGTATCAGTGACCGTTTTCTGTGAAGAAATATGGAGTGTGTAACCATGAAAAACCTGGGTTAGGGTTGCTAGCCTCTGGTTTTGAAACCAGGGCCTTACAGATGTGATACAAAAATGCTAACCATTTAACCGTGATGTTTCATTATGTTGACACATATGATGTACCTGTGTTGAGAAACAAAACTTAATCGTCCACTTTGTACTTGAAGTAACATTAACTCTGGTGAAAAAGAAAGTGAGTTGCACCAGTCTTGATAATTGTTTCTGTTTTGACACTGTGTTTTCATCTGGAAACTGCAGTGAATACATGACAGTATGAACATAATTTTTAAGAGCAGGTTTATCTCATATACTGGAACATAGAGTATAGTGACCCCTTTGAATGAAAAGATGATATTGTTATTTTGAATTGAAAGTGGTTTAGCTGGCTTTCAAGGAGTGCTATTATTCAAACAGTATTATTATTATTATTATTATTATTATTATTATTATTTTTTGTTGTCACCTTTATATGGGTATTTACTATTATATACCTGAGACAAGCTATGTTTCTAGGGCATATAATGTTGCAGCTGTTCTTTGGTTGCAGCGTATGGCACACATTATGTTATTTCTCATGATAAACATATTGTACTTGTACACCAGTACTTCCCAAACTATGTGTGTGGTACCCAATATAGCTGTTTTCTGTAGTTCCGTGATGATATGCTTTCCAGCCATGTTGTTCAGATGATTTTGGGATGGTTCCGGTTACTCTATCGTGGTCATTATCACTCTTGTTTATCCACATCACCACCACCACCACCATTATATGGACTAGTTTCATGTATGTTTCTAAACACTCCACAGTTTCACTGTTCATACAAATAATCATATAACAAGTATATTTGTTGTGTAATGTAGCTGAAGAGTGGGGATAGTTATTTAGGTATTGCTGGTTTGGACATTTTAGTCCCAAGTGTTGTATTAAAAGTTACAAACCAGTGCCTTAAATTTATCTGTGTGACACTTAATGTTTAATGTAAGTTGGCATTCATTCTTACTTTCCATGGTGGAGAAGTGTGTGAGATTTAGATAGTCATATTTGAAGAATAGCATAAGGCTGTGTCATAGCTCAGGTGGTTAGTTGCTGGCTTCTCATCTCAGAGGTCCATGTTAAATCTCAGGAAATTATGGTTGACAAAATAGCACTGGTTTCTCTCAGAGCACTTTGGTTTTCCCCTCTTACTTATGATTATTCTGTTGAGTACTGTAACATACAGTGTTGGAAAGGTAAATGCGGTCACAACCCGCTCCCCTGCCAAAAAAATCAATGGCATGAGAATACTGTTGAAGATGTATGGGATTGTGCATTTTATTTTTAGCACAATTCTTTGGTAGAACAAAAAATCTTGGGTAAAATTTACTTGTTCCAGATATGCTGATATTTTTAGGCTGTGTAAGGCAAAGCTGTCTAAATTTGAGGGTTGTTTGACTGCGCATCTTCATCATGAAATGAAGTGAAATGCCAACTTAGTGCAACAATGTAATTTATTGAAGTTTCTTTAGCTAGACATGTTTTGGGCGCATACGGCCATCATCAGGAGCACTAGATGTTAAGTTGCAGCATATGGTGTTCTGCACCCGGTTTGGATGGGCGTATGCACCCGAAACATGTCGAGCTAAAGAAACTTCAATAAATTACATTGTTGCATCAAGGTGGCATTTCACTTTATTTCATACAGCTATCTAAGTCTTTTCAATAGTGGATCACATTATCAGAAATCAGTAGGTGTGTGGGCTGTATGAATTGGCCATTTATCTTGTCTTCTTGACAATAAGCTAAAAATTGAATTTTAATTCGGTAGCTAAATTCAGCAGTTAGTTATACAGCAATAATGGTGCATAGGTGGTTCATGTGTCCTAGTCAGTTGTATAAATGATTATCCCCTTCTTCACTAAAAATCTCAAGTGGATTTATTGGTCCTCTAGTATGTATTTTGGCTGGCCTAAAGCACTCCCGAAAGAGATTTTTCTTTGATATAGCAATGCTTTTGTCTGTGGTAGGTTTCATGAAATGAATACATTATATTAGTTGTTATAAATGTTGAAACAGAAATGCGTTCATCCTTACTTCACAGTGTGCTTGAAGGTTACATTGTGAGATGAAGTTTCTGTGTGATGTCATAGTGGTGTTTTATTGGTGTATCTGTATGCATAGTTTATTTAGATTACTTCATTGGTGTGTACTTGGAAATAGTCTTCTTACAGTGAAATGTAACTTGATAATTGCAAAAGACATAAACTTGTCAGGCATACTTGTTTATTGTTCTTTTTTTGCTTGAGAGCAACAGAAGTATTTTTTCATTATCTGCACAAATAAATTATTTTGCAGATGTATGAGCATTTTGCTGTGTAATACCTTCCTTCTCTGAAAAAAGAATTGTTGGATTACAGTAATAACAACTTGAAATTTAGCATTAACTGATTCAGTAAAAAATACAACTTTTTTTCTTTAGTTGAAAGGAGTTACATTTTATGTTCATTATGTTGAAGTTAATCAGAGAATCTGGAATGTTTAATGTATGGTTTGAGATGTAGCAGAGCCCCTGCATGAGTGAAGGTTCTCAACATGTGCTGTACACAGGGCACATTAGAAAGGCTCCATAGTGTCAATGGCAGGAATATATATACAGTATCAATAAACAAATGAAGTGGGCTCAAAGTCGGGGTTGTGTGTAACTAAGTGTATTTACATGTAGCAAGGCAGAAAAGTTGGGCATTGTGAAAAGGATCAAGATTGTGTATAGTTTAGTGTAATGTTGTGTAGCTTGGCAAAAAAAAACAAAGAATTGTAAATGGGGGTGAGGTTGTGTATATATGCAGCTTAGGAGAAAAAAAGGGCATTATGAACAGGGTTAAGATTGTGTGTAACTTAGTGTAATTGTATGTAATGTGGACAGAAAGTAGGGCATTGTGAAGGGTACTGAGGTTATGTAGGCCTGTAGCTCATTGTAACTGAATGCAGTGTGGTAGAAAAACAGGTTATCATGGCAGCATTTAACTATTTTACTGGAGTATTTGGAGAGAATGGAAGAGTACTTGATGCCCACACAAGAGGCAGAGTTAAGTAAAAAATCAAGAATGAAATGAAAGAGCATTGATTTGTATTGGGAGTTAGAACAAAGCATTGGGCTCATACTGAGTCACTGCATTTAGTTACATGAGTGTTTTAATAAATTACACCAATTTCTCAGTTTCTGTGATAGCTAAATTTGCGATACTGAGATGATTCCCAAGCATAGGCTATGATTGTCAAGATTTGAGGTATGAGGCTCCTGAGCAGATTCAAGACTTATGCAGTATGATTCTGTGCCAGTGAATAATAGTCAGTAATTATTTACCAGTCAGTACAGAGTCATATCCCAGAAGTCTCGAATGTTCATGAGATGAGTTTTACATATGCCAGGGTTGAGGTACACTACATAATACAGATTCACGGTACATTCAAAGTGTATGTAATGTATGGTACTAATAACAAGCATACCATGTAGTTGCCTGCCTGTGTCATTATTAGATAAATGTAGCCTTCTGTGATGTGATGTGTAGTTAGGTACATAGGTACCAGCATTTTGGACAAACATCTTTTCTTTCTTATTTGCTGTCTGCTATCCTTGTCAGGGCTACTGTCTTGTATTCCCCTTCTTGCTGCTGTTTTCTGTTGTCCCTTCTCCATATCATGTACATTATTTTCCCCATAACATTTCTCTACCTCGAAGTGTAAGGCAACAGGTTCCTCCAAAATGCTGACAATTTTAAAACAAAGTACACTGTATCATATCCTAGAAGGCTATAAATCAGTTGTTATGAAATTTTTTTTCTGTATGTTATTTATTGCTCACAACTTTTAATCTGCTTGCACCCATTAAAAATGGGTGCAAGCAGATTAAGAGTTTCAGTATAGCTGTTTTCAAGAAATGGAAGGATTACTTTTAAGTTATTTTCTTTTATTTTGTACAACTGGTACTGCTTCAAGGCTGACATGTCCTGAAGAATGTTGTAAATAAAAATGTACTCTAACATTCTTCTTTGTTTTGATTAATGTAATTTCTGCATTAATCACACGTCTTTTAACGGCAGTAAAATACTGTTTACTGTGAAGGCGGTAGTGTTTATGATAACAGTATAATTTAGCAGGTTATCAAAGCACATGGCAGGTATTGCAGATGCTTAAAATTTAATTTTAGTTTTAGTACTAAAATATTAGCTTTTTCACCATATTTGATTTTGATATTTTGTACAGTTCTTAACTTGATTCTCACTTTTCAAAGCTTGCTACATTCCAGTGTTGTCTGTGCCTTCATTTCTTCATTTATTAGATATTAGTGTGGTTAATGTAACTTACCTTTAGAGCAGTGGTTCTTTACCCAGTCTCCAAATCATGCCAAATTGTGTAGAAGGTGCTTCATGAGCACACATATTCCCTACCTACTTGTCCAATCTGGCAGCATATTACTACTGGTGGTATGTAAGCTATACCTGTATACCCAATCAGAGATGCTAGTGCACGAAATAAGCATCTTGATTAATTCTCTTTCATGACTCCAGCACATGTGCAGTGAATATCCAGATAGCTGGGTAGGTCTGAGTTTCTTTTCTGATGTGTAGTTGGTTCTGTGGCCTGTGTGAATTCAGTTAGAACATTGGTTACAGTTACCTTCCACAGAAAAACTCTACAATGTGTGTGAATAGTGCTACTTGCATATTTTTGTGTTCCTACCGTGTTATTATCTGTAGTGGGTAATAACCACAGAAATGCACAATTGTTGTCAGAACTGGACATAACCTCCTGTTCTGCTGCAGGTACTGACTGGCATAGATTGGCACATGAGCCATTGTGCATCAGACAGAATAATACTTGACTTTTCATACCTGACTGATTTATGCATTTGGATTCCTGGCATTTAAAACTATTGTCAAGAGTTCCAAACAGTCTGGATGGGTCTGATTTATTGTGTCCACACCCTTAGGGATGCTGCTCTTTTCTGAGCTGTGGAACCCCAGTATGCTGATGAGTTGCCATTAAAGTTAAGCATTTGTCATCACTAAGTACTTTAAAGTTAAAATTCATGCTACTTTATAATCTGTTTTGGAAAAACACATCCAAAGTATTGATCACAGTGAGTATGAAGATTGCATTTTTCTGGGATGTGGTGACAGGTGGTTTGGTGGTAGGTACCAACATTTTTTAGGAATCTGTTGTCTCCATCCTCAGGATAGAAGAGTGCCCTGAAAATGGAGCCAGGCCTGTACCAAATTACACAGAATCACATCCTAGGGCGTTGTAAAGTGCAATCGGAATTGGATTTTGAATTATTGTTCTTGCTTGGCGAACCACTGCTCTGGGCCACACTGTATGCAACGTTTCAAGCCCCTCCTACATATGCACATTACATTGTATGATCTGATTGGCTGGTTGTGGTACTGTTGTTGATATATGTTTTATATTTGACCTTTTGCTTTGAAGCTTCTAGAATGCAGATACTGTAGCAGCAGCTAATTACTGGGGATTGCATGGAGGCAGCTCAAGAAATTTGAACACATTTTGGTCGGTGTGCTGCAGTATCAACAGTGCTTTTCTAGAACCATTCTAACACTTTCAGCACTTTTAAGGGGATTTTTTTTTTAAGTTTAAATAAAGAGAGTTCATTTTAAGTGGCCCATGCTTGAAGATTTGAAATCATGTGGGCACAAAGGTAAGGCTTTATCTCTTCTATCACTTTGTATTTGAGGATCTTATTTGTGTATTTTCTTTAACTTCAGTATGCATTATGTACATAGGTAGTTGTTTCCAGAGCTAGTCTATGTGAATGGGAAATTAATGATGCATGTGTTTGGTGTCAAAATTTATCGTCCAATTCACAGAAAATTTTATCATCTGAACAGAACAACACAACTAATTTAATTATCTTGAAATTAACAGTTCCAGTTATGATCACGGTTACAACCACATTCTTGTTATGTATTCTGTGAACAAGTCAATAAAACAAGGGCACAGTGAGGAGTTGTCTGTCTGTGTCCACATGCTTCCTTTCTGAACTGGAACTGGAAACATTATTTTCCTCCCCCTACATAGTGAAATCGCCCGAATACAGGATCAGCAGTAATTTATTGTTGTCTTTGCACAATATAATTATGACAGCAGCATGTAACTAACATGTCAGAAATGGTGACCTACTGCACAATTTGCTTGCACTGTGTTTGCTGGTAGAGAACGTGATGTTAGCTGCTGGTATGTACCATCCAAATGATATAGAATTTTTAATAAAACATTCTGCTTCTTAATTTAACATTACACAGGTAGGCTACATTTCCCTCTGCTGTGTTTCATCCATAGTTTCTTGTTTTCCATTCCTAACCCTTTAAATGCCAAGTTAAATCCCATCTGCCATTTGCTGGCATTATTAGGAGCTCACCATATTCTCCACCTTAGCAGGGTAAGGGTTAATGTATTCAGTTTTCTGTTTTTTTTTTTTTTTTTTTTTTAGTTACAGAATTGGTGAACTGATTTTTCATAAGTATGTTAAATCTTTACTTTATAAATTATTTTGACAGTTCTGTTACTTGAGTTTCTCATGGCAATGAGACACAAGCAAAGCCTTGTGGACTGTGTCACCCTGTAGTAATTTGTTACATTGGTACATGCTCTGGATCCACCTGCTGGTCCCATCTTGAGGATAGATCTGTCCTGAAATCACAGACAGCAGATTCATTTAAGATGTTGGTGTATGGTACATAGCTACCAAACTACATGGCATTGTATCCCTGAACATAGTAATCTTCATCTTTTAAGTTAGTTTGTCAAAGATATGTCTCAGGATGGTTGTGGTAATAGCAGACTTGTGTGTGTCTGTCCTTTCTGATTCTGACCAAACTTGTTTCTGTTTTGCAGGAGATCTGTCTTTACAGCTATAGTTTCGTTCTTTTCTGGCTGAAACTTGGAAATATTTCCTTTGTGGACACTAATCCTCGTATCTTGGTGAACATGCTGTTTCTGTGGGAAGTATGTTTAATTTTAGAGAAGGTTGTTGGTATTATTGTTGAATTGAACTATACACAACACTCTTTCTTGATTCACATATGATATTTTTGGTTTTTGTAGTGGTAACGTTTCATACTGTCAGCTTTGGGCTATGATACAGTGTAGTCAGGTGGGTACCCACGAATGCTTTGGAGGCAGCAGGTTTGTTTGAAGTGTCGCAATTCACCCACAAGGCAATATGGGTGATAATGCAGAAGACTTGGAATTTGGCATGCTTTTCAAGATGAATGTGCTGATACTTGAATAAAGGTAGATCAACTTGATGACACTTGCTTTATTATGTCAGTTTGCTGCTCAACATGTTTCGGATGTTAATACATCCATCTTCAGGAGCTTGCGACTACTTGGTGCATTATTGTGTAGGCTGTAATGTCCTGACTTGAGGCGTGTTGGTGTTATGTAGCGGGATTGGCTGTTTGTCAAGCCAGCACATTACAGCCTACACAATAACGCACCAAGTAGTCACAAGCTCCTGAAGATGGATGTATTAACATCAGAAACATGTAGAGCAGTAAATTGACATAATGAAGCAAGTGTCATCAAGTTGGTCTACCTTTATTCAAATATCAAGATGATGAACGGTCCAATACGCATAAGGTGCTGATACTTTTTCATGACTTTTATTATTGATCAGATTGATTGCATAGCCTTACATACTGTATTCATGCTGAAAGATTTATTTTGTATGTTTCTGGGACTTAAAATAATGCTGTATCAACATGAGAGATTATCATCACATAATATGAAAGAAATGTCTGGAAACATGGAATTGGACTATAGGACTGAGGGAAAAAATTCAATTTAGTCAACCAATTTCTCAGACAGAAGTGAACACAAAATATGTGTCTTGGGTTGTTGACACTTGTAGAACATAATCAGATACCACACGGGTTTTTGTACGTACATACACATACATTTATTAATGGTAGCTCTGTATATGATGTCCTTATCACAATAACCATCTGCACATTTTTCTAAACATTTACACTGGTATGAAAATAGCCATGTGTGCAAAGAAGACTATCTAGTAAAGTTGCTATGATAGATGTGAGAATTATTTCCCCAATTTGCATTGCAATTACCAACCTGTCGTGCTTTCAAAAAGAAGCTTACTATGGTGCATAAAAAAGGAATAATTTAAAATAACATTACAAGGGTACCTGTATGTACACACCTGCTGATTAGATGAATTTCTGATGTTTAAAAATGTCGAAGCCTACAGATATTTCGTTACTTGTACAGTATAAATTACTGGTATGAATGTTTATGCTGTACAACAGGGGTACAGCAATGTGTTTAATGTTAAATTGCTTATGCTGCTTACTGTATAAGTTATTGCATATCCATTATTAATCTGACTTCCAGATTCCTGGAATTTAACCCTTTAAACGCTGAGTTAAATCCTATCTGCCATTTGCTGGCATTATAAGGAGCTCACCTTATTCTCCACATTAGCGGGGTAAGGGTTAATGTATGTAAAAGGTAAAGCAATCCCTGTACAGGCCTGGACAGCCCCTGAGGGTTCCAGGAGGTTGAGGCTCCCAGATTTCAAGACAATCGGCACATGAAGGTGGTAATGTTGTCAGCCCTACTGGATGGTCAGGGGATCAAATTTTGTTGGGGCAAGATTTTCTGCGCCCATCCAGACCAGCCCTGGAGCCCACCCATCCTCCCAGGAGTTAAGAGGCTGGGGTTTTGCATTAACCGTTCATCCCCATCTGGCGCCAATGTTAAAGAAAGAATGGAGACCTACCTGTTCTCCCCCTCTACTCCTTTGTGGCAGGGTATAGGGTGAACTTCACTTTTACAAGTAGTAGGTTTATCTGGATCATAAATTGACCAATTAAGACTTAATGCCACTCAGCTGTACCATAAACAAATATGTTCTGAAGAGCTCTGAAGAAAGGTTAGAACATTTATTGTAATTACAACACAGTGACTCAGGAAGAACTGGTGTGTCATATTGAATGGATCACTTTTAGTGTGGTAGAAGGAATCCTGCTTTTTCACCAAAAGCATTAAACATGGCATTGGAGCTGATATGATTGGAATGGTTGCCATGTTTATAGAAATTCACATTTAATAATGTTGAATAGTAAAACTATATAATTCTGTACATGTGATTGAAATTATTTTTATCAATTAAATTTAGTGTCTGTATTTAGAAGGGATCTGCCATGTAATCAAGTCAAGATGGTGAGTTTAGATTGGCATGTGATGAGTATGTTGGAGAAGAGAAATATATACAGGCTTTTTGATAGGGAATCCTAAACGCAAGAGACTGCATGGTAGATGTAGCTTAGATGGGAGGGTGATTAAAATAGATCTTAAAGATGTAGAATGGGATGGGCTGGATTGATTTCGTAACAGTGTGAAGGGTGGCTCAGTTGTTGGGAGTTTATCACCCACATGTGACATAATATTGTGCTTTGTATGAAAATAACTGGAGAGAAGAACTTGAAAACAAAAAAGAATGAAATAATTTTTGAACTGTTGATGCCAGACACATGAAATTATAATTAATTATATTAAATTGGTAAATTTTTTTTATTTTGTGTGCACGTGTGTTGAATGTTTGGAGGTGAGAGTGACACACAAACATTTACTACTTCATCTTTCCAAATACTGTCCTTCAAACACGCTATTATTTCTCCATTTCTGGGCTTCTTGGACTGGGATTGTTTATGTAATATTTTGATAATATTTTAATGTACAGTTATACTTTGTAATAGACCAGCTGACAACATTTACATGTAATATTAACCTTTTGACGCCTAATGTCAACTATATTGGTCATACCGCACCACTAACCTCTAAAATTGCATTTTATATATTTATTCAACAAGTACATGTACTGGATATTTTAAACACGGTATATACTCTCCTTTTTTTCTCTTCAAAATGCAGTTTGTTTCATAATTCTAATGTATTTGGTTCATGTATTATTCACTTTTTATATACAGGGTGTGCTAAAATGTAAAAAATTATTCCGGCGCCAAAAGGTTAAGTAATTTCTACTTTTTATTTTCATGCCCTCCCTGACAATGGCCCAATCTAGCTTAAATTTAGGAGGAATTTTAAACTCAAGTTTCTTCTGTATGATGCACTGTGTTAAGCATTGGTCTTCACTGAAGAAGTGCATTATGAAGGAGACATCAGTTTAAGATTTCACACCACAATTTTCTACTTTCGAATAACTTTTTTTTTTATCGTAATGCATGAAAAAGTAGAGATAATGTGTTTTAATTCCTATTTACTATTGTAAATACTAGATGCAATGTGATGTCTTATTCATTATAGTAGTTTCTTACTAAGAATCTTATTTTAGTGCAACTTTCCTGATGCACTGTCACTCTCCATCACTCTTTTGTATCCTTGTTATTTCTTGAAAGATGGTCAACACCGGGTGTTTTGGGGTTTTTAGTTTTTATTTTCATGACTATTTTCAGTCTAAGAGTTATTTATGTCTGATGAAATTCAGTGTGAGATATTGAATTCTTGTATCCATTAGTATGAAAATCATTGGTGCCAGCTGATATATCAGTACCAGTGCCAAGCTTGGCACTGGTACTGATGGTATGCCATCACTGGTCTTAAAGATCAGAGTACAGATAAATGGTATTATGAGACACAGTGTGACTTGTTAATTTGTACGCATTAGAGTGATGGAACACACATTATGACACATTGCATTTACATAAACCAACATAACAAATATCTGTGTATAATGATGGCCTATTTATTCTCATTAATTGGACAAATGCCCTCTCCATGGTATCTCTACCTTGTCGAAGGCTACCGCCGGGTGAGAGGGCTTGCGTGGCCAAATGATCCTAAGAGCTATGCCAGCGGTAGCATTAGCTACTGGTAGGGCCACCCTTGCTG
>Ga0131853_10023130_pt1 | contig 11225 bp, 5 predicted proteins | sample TergutLab28metaG_FD_92764 | JGI IMG/M metagenome (GOLD analysis project Ga0131853, IMG submission 92764) | Labiotermes labralis P1 segment gut microbial communities from Petit-Saut dam, French Guiana - Lab288 P1 (version 2) (version 2) | ecosystem: Host-associated > Arthropoda: Insects >...
GATCGAAACATGTCGGAGTGTTTTAAAATGTTTTAAAAGTGTTTTATGTGAAATTATATGTGCATTCGTTGGTTGATAAATTGAAGTGATTCTACAAAAAATGCACGGTGCTACAATAAGATTCATAAAGTATGTGTTTTAATTTTCTCTACAGGTTTGTCTGAAACATTCTCATTCCATGAAGAACTGAACGAGTTTATTATCTTAAACTCATATAGGTCTTTATTCAAAATTATTCGTTATTCGTGTCAGATTTTACAGAAACTTGAATTTTGGACATATTTTCAAAAAAATTCAAAAATCAAATTTCATGAAAATCCTTCCAGTGGCAGTCGAGTTGTTCCATGCGGAAGGATGGACGGACAGACAGACAGACAGACATGAAACTAATAGTCTGTTTTCGCAATTTTGCGAACGAGCCTAAAAACTGAAAGATGGCGCTTTACGCTTGTACTGCATGCCAGTTATTTACTTGGTGATTAAAGTGTTCACGTAATGATGATAATTTGGGGGAAGTGAAGGCGAACACTTTACGTTGACACCACGTCTGTCCGTCCGTCCGTCGTTCCGTTCCTGTGTTCGTCTGAAAGCTTAGTGTCAGTGACTGAACTGTCTGTTGGTTTTCCACCAAGTTCAGTATAAAAGTTCTTTAAAAAGAAATCTGGCTATGCGTCAGTTTCGCGATAATCAACTAAGTGACGGTCATAATTACATAAGAGCGTACATGATTTTCTATCCTACTTTTCACATTTCTTAACCAATTTTGGTAAAATTCGCTGTAGCAGTTCTTCATGTTATATATTATATATATATATATATGTGTGTGTGTGTGTGTGTGTGTGTGTGTGTGTGTTAAGATCATTCGAAGCAAAGTAGTCGCAATACGTTATCATCGAACTGTCTTCCTTTGCAGTCAACTTTTAAGCATTCAGAAATACCAATGACCTTTTTCTGCCTGCTGATCTTAACACCAAGGCCACTACCTACATCACAGTGCCATCTCTTCTGCCTCCCGAAACAATCTCTCGGTATTCCATACTCCATTTGTTTCACTGATAGATATGCCATTTCGCCGCTTTTGTTGCAGCTTCATCTCTTAATGCATCTGAATACAGAAATCTTTACTTATCTCGTGGTCGATTGGTGATTTGTCGTAAGGAGTGAGGAACTGTGTAACAGTGGAGTGCAGTACAAACCTATGTTTCTAGCGGCAGTAACACGTGACTTGTCGGTGGACACAGAGGAAAGTGACGCAGAGACCGGTAGGTTTTTCACGATGTAAACCTTGTTGTATATACAAATGTAAATTTATTTTGTTTCTTGTATGTAAACTCTTCACCAGTTATTTTATACATTCTACATTGTTAAGTATTATGAATCATTTGTTTAACATTTTTCCAACCGAAAAGTCCAGACAGGGAAGATAGAGTATTTGTGCGTACTTGTGTACGTATGTCTACTTAAAATCTTGCATATGTCGTTAATTTTATTGTACATTATGTTATTAAATGTTCTCAGAAAACCAGTCGAATTGTCTGATAAAATAAGTTTTTAATATCAACAACGAAAATAATTCGTTTGACATTTAGTTTTGTGAAATATTTGGGAACAACTCTAACAAATCAAAATTCTATGCAGGAAGAAATTAAGAGCAGATTGAAGTAAGGGAATGCTTGCTGTAATTCGGTGTAAAATCTTTTGTCTTCCAGTTTGCTATCCAAAAATATAGAGATTAAGATACACAGAAATATAATTTTGCTTTTTGTTTTGTATGAATGTAAAACTTGGTCGCTCACACTGGGGGGAGGAACGTATGCTGAGGGTATTTGAGAGTAGGATGCTGATGAGAGTATTTGGGCCTAAGGGACCGACGAGGTGACAGGGGAGTGCAGAAAACTAGATATTGAGGAGCTTAATGATTTGTACTCCTCACCCAATATTATTCGGGTGATCAAATCGAGACCAATGAGATGGGCGGGATTTGTAGTGCGTATGCGGGAGAGTAGAGATGTATACAGGGTTTTGATGGGGAAACCTGAGGGAAAGAGACCACTTGGAAGACCCACGCTTAGTTGGGAGGGTAATATTAATATGGATCTTCAGAAATTTGGATGTGGGGGCATGGACTGGATCGAGCTGGCTCAGAATAGGGACAGGTGGCGGGTACTTAAGAATGCGGTATTGAACCTTCGGGTTCCATAAAATGCGAGGATTTTTTTGTTTAGCTGCGAACCGGTTAGCTTCTCAAGAAGGACTCTGCTCCGTGGAATAGGTTTAGTTATATAAATCATCGTGAGATGCCCCGCCAAAGAACGCGACCTTTAAGTAGACTTTACTGACTGCTTTACTGCGAGTTATTTAATCTATATCGAACGGGTACCAAGAATTATGCCATAGTTCATGATCCATATGTGTGCACAATTTCCACCGTTAAACAAAACAGTAATTGACGTATTAAACTGGCTGATGTATTCTTCAACGCTTCGAACCGTCTTTCTTCTGTCACACGTGAAAATGTTTCGAGCGGATTTTGTAAGGGTGTGTACGATGTAGGGCAGCACAGGATATTACACACATAGTTCAGAATTCGTCACTACCAACTAATAGGAAATTAAATGTTCATTTCGCGGTACAGCCATGATGCTGCAAGGTTACAAAATGTGAGCCTCATAGAAGTTTGTGTTTCTAACACATTGTGTATGTGTGGTGGCCTCTTAGTTCATCTTCCACCTCGGAAGTTAACACTGCCGCTCTTTCGGTATTATTAATGACAGGAAATTAGGCAGTACAAAGGTAACTCGTTTGTTAGAATCACGAACGTTAATGCCAAGTTTAATTCAGAGCCCACTGCTGCTCCAGTTAAGGTATCTAAAGTGTTTGTAATGAAGTAAATAAATTTGTAAATGCAGCTTTAACAAAAAAATGTGCATATAGTATCTCATTTTTACAAACTTACCGAAAATATGTGCTGCTTTTTTTTTGGGGGGGGGGGGAGTTGGTTCAGCCCGTCCAATTAGAAGTGTCGATGCAGAATGTTGAAAGTGCAGCTTAACCTTTTGACGCCTAACGTCAACTATAGTTGACGTACCGCACCGCTAACCTATAAAGTAGCATTTTATATATTTATTCAACAAATATAGGTACTGAATATTTTAAACATGGTGTATACTCTCCGTTTTTTTTCTTCAAAATGTAGTTTGTTTCATAATTCTAACGTATTTGGTGCCAGTATTATTCACATTTTATATACAGAGTGTGCTAAAATTAAAAAAATAATTCCGGCGCCAAAAGGTTAAAAGTGCGGTAAGTGTCTCAGTGTGTCTGCTACGGTTTAACAGTAAGTGTAAGAATATATGTAATTTACATTTTTTAACTTTTGTTGTGTGTATGAAGAGTCGAAGATAAAACACGGAACACCGTACAGATTTGGGCAACATACAGCTACTTCCTTCACCGCCATAGATTATGAAATACGTTGATTTGATTACGTTGAAGAGATTCAAGCCAACGCGACGAGACAACTGAGGGATATTACAAAGAGTGACTACCAGAGGTGCTTTTGTCAGTGGCTGGAGCGCTGGAATAAGTGCATACAAGCACAAGGAGACAAGACCGACTAGCCGTTAAGACGACTCATTCACTCACCAAAAAAATCAGTCCCGGAACTAAATGATCAGCCCACGTATATTCTCAAATAACATTATGATTTTAAATTATTGATTCGGAAGGATGTGAAAGTGAGCTGTCGTGAAAAAGTTTTGGAGACAATCTGAACATTTTTTCTGTAGGCACTTCTTGGTAACCGTCTGAACAGTCGTTCTGGTTTCGATTAATAAGCAGTAGTTAAAAATTTTTGTGCATAGCTTTGGGTCAGAGCAAACGACTTTTACCTGCAGCTGAATATATAAATAAAAATAAATAAATAAATATATATATATATATATATCTACAGGGTTATTCGAAATAATTGTCGGGGTTTTAATAACTTGCCACCTCGTTCTCCAGATGCAAGCCCATGTGATTTCTTTCTGTGGGGTAACGTCAAGGATCAGGTTTATGTTCCTCCTCTTCCAGCAAGTATCCCGGAATTGAAGGTACGAATCAGAACCGCCATTGAAACCATCACCACTGACATGCTACAGGCAGTTTCAAACGAACTCGATTATCGTGCTGATGTTTGTAGAATCACAAAGGGTGCACATTCAGAGCACCTGTAAGGTATGTAACAAAAACTTGGAGTCTTGTTCTATTAAATAAAAAAAATACATATACTCCCATCTCAAGTGTGTTGTGTATGACAAGTTGTTAAAACCCGGACAGTCTTTTCGAATAACCCTGTGTATGTGTGTGTGTGTGTGTGTGTGTATGTGTGTGTGTGTGCGCGTGTGTGTGTGTGTGAGAGAGAGAGAGAGAGACTTTAGCACCAAATTGTACGATGAGTTTTTACGTTGCCTACTAAGTTTCGTTTTGTGAAGTGTGTCTAATCTAAGGTAGCTTGGGGAATACTACTAATGAAGTTACGTCTTTGTCGGTTTCCTTGCTGACCTCATCTGAAAGCGAACGTTGTAAGATGTTGTCAGTAGGCAGGAAATTCTGCGTTTTCTTCGTAATAGACGCATGTGATGGTTTCCTGTGTGGGCGAAATCCCCGCAAGGGATATTGTCGTAGGTGTAGGTTCTGTGACTTGGAAGTTCGAACGAACTCCATTAACAGCTAGTGTGGCTGTTGTCATTCCTGGTCTGTGCCGCTGCAGTTGTGGGGTTAAGGAGATCTTACTGCGGTCAGACGACGTGTCAGCACAAACTGATAGCAATTCATTATGTTATCTTTAGCGTATAATAACGCAGCAATAAACTCTTAATTTTCGAATGCGTATTTAAAATACGGCCGCGTGGTCTAAGGCGTGGGTCTGCGGCCGCCCGCTGTCTTGGGTTGTGGGTTCGAATCCCATCTTGGCACGGATGTTTGTCTGGTGTTAGTGTTGTGTGTTGCCAGGTAGAGGTCTCTGCGTCTGGCCGATCTGTCGTCCAGAGGAGTCCTACCGAATGAAGTGTGTCTAAGTGTGATCGTTAAGCCTCGTAGGGCAAGGCCCATTACCCGGAATCGGATCGAAGCACCACAGGAGAGACTTAGAGGTGGGGGGGGGGGGCGGATTGAAAATATGGAAGGATTTTTGTACTTACAGTGGGTTTTATTTACGTCTGTATACCGTCTTCTGACTTTATGAAACAGTAAGCTTGTAAGTGGCCGCTAAATACAGGGGTGTCGATAAGTCCATAGCCCGACCAGGAAGGAAACAAGCTAATGTTTCTGTCAGAATGGCGTAAATTTCCTTCGGCGCCTTGCCTTGCAGGAAAAAGAACTTGATGACACCTCGCGTCTCGATGTTGTTGAAATCGCGCGCGTCCCTGACTTGCTTCCGAGCTTGTTTTCTTCCTGGTCGGGCTAAGGACGTATCAGCACGCCGGTAGATATTATTGTTATTAACGTATAATGTAGTGTTATGTTCAGACGAATGCTTTAACTGGTCATTGTCTGTTGACAGTAGACTTTATTCCTAATTCGCCCAGGATCTGTCTTCTGTCTGAATGAAATGGTTTCTACGAGATTCTTCACATTAAATATGTTCTGTATCAAACATGATATTAGATTGCTGGTACTTTTCATCTGTCGGAAACATTACATGAGATAAAAAACACTGATGATTATTATTAGTTGACATTAATTACTGTCCGTTACTTCGCCGCGTGCTGCTGCACGGTCTCGTTCGTCTTTGTGGGTGCGTAAATGAAACTGCATTTACTCATGTACCATGAAATCATACGGTATTTTGGAAACATATAAAGCGCTGGCCAAGTGTGTGTGTTGCGCCAAGGAATACACCATTTGCAGTCGTATTTATTTAGCACGGCACATCCAATGATTCTCCTAAATCTACTGCCAATGTTTGAAACATGTGTCCTTATTTTCTGATGAGTTGTGACTGTCACAGACAGACAGACGGACGGACGGACACACGAACACCTTTTATTATTCACTGCAGTCATGTGCTGGGTCCTCGTCATTAAACTACTTTAGCTGTTCAAGGTTACAAGCACCTGTTGTTACAAGTATGTAGATACTCCTTAGCGAATACATAACTGTCATGTCTGTGTGATTCCTGGAGACCAAAAATTTTGAAATTTGGACGAAGTCATCCCTTTGTGTATTGATCCTGTATATTCACTTTATTATGTATATTTCAGTCAACACAACTATATAATAAAAGCGTAGGTTAAAACGACATGTTTCGACTTAAAAGTCATCGTCAGGCTAAACTAAGAACCATGAAGTTCTTTACAATTTGTCTGTATGCATTTGGGATTCCAAATGGCTCACAATGTCTGCTGCGATTCGTACTGTGTACATAACATGACTTATATCTATTACACTATTGTACCTATACTGGGGGTCAAGTACGTGACGTGTGTTAGCGTGCTATTTCCTGGGACCGTTGTTCACTGATTGGACTCGTGGTTGTATGTCCGTTGTGGTTGTATTGGTTCTCCTGCCTTTTAGTTTTCCGGTGGAAGGGGGGGGGGGTTCTGCCCACTTGCTCCTTGTAGTCTGTTACTGGTTTCTGTTTTGGATCTTTTGCGTCTTGTCTAGTTAGTTTTTCTGTGGGACGGTTGCCGGCTTCTTCGTGCAGTGGTGAACGGGCTTCTGCCCCTGTGTAGCTTTCACTTCCTGCGGGGGTGAATGGCTTCCCACACTGTTAAAATACGATGTCCAGTCAGCATGAGCGCCCCATTAAATACTTCATCATTATACGTGATCTCAGTATTCGGATTTTGTATTCTAGCTGAAAACAAAAATCTTCAGGAAGTGGGATTTGGGCGTATGGACTGGATTGATCTGGCTCAGGATTAGGACAGGTGGCGGTCACTTGAAAATGCGATAATGAACCTTCCGTTACCATAAAATGCGGGGAATTTCTTTAATAGCTGAGAACCGGTTAGCTTCTCAAGAGTGGCTGTGCTCCATAGAGTAAATAAGTAAGTAAGTTAGCAAGCTAGTAACAAAATATCCCCTGACAATGTTGTCTGTATTCTGTACCTTCTAATCTGGAGTCACACAAATGTGCCTTCTTATCCTTTTGGCGCCGGAATTATTTTTTTTAATTTCAGCACATCCTGTATATAAAATGTAAATAATACAGGAACCAAATTATGAAACAATCTGCATTTTGAAGAGAAAAAAACGGAGAGTATATACCATCTTTAAAATATTCAGTACCTATATTTGTTGAATAAATATATAAAATGCAACTTTAGAGGTTAGCAGTGCGGTACGACCACTATAGTTGACATTAGGCATCAAAAGGTTAATATGTTTTGTCCGTTCCTTAGACGAGAGAGTTCTTAAGTAACACATAGTCGTGTGATTTTTATCAGTTATCAATCGATTATTGTCGATTTACGTCCATTAGTGTGTAGTATATCCACGCGCTTTTCCGCTACCTTTTAGTCAGTCGTTCTTTTCCCTTACAGCCAACCAATCATTAATCCCACATAGGATTGCTGCAGTCCAATAACTGTATGTTGCATTACATGCTCGATACTCAAATTTTTCAATTTGCCCATTCTCGATTTTTTTTCAGCCTAAGTTCTTACCTCACGGAGAAAACAGCACCAGTGGTTTACAGTGGCAACAAAATGTAATTCATTCACACAAAGGGTGTGAGCTGTCCATGGTTCGACACTGTATCTTGGACCGGTTTCCGTTTAATTTAACACAGAACATTCCCTAGTCATCCTAAAACGACTAACGTAATTTTAAGATCCCTGTCGCCTTTTCCTGATTGGTTACTGCTGCCAAAGACAGACTTAACGGACACGTTTTTAATTCTTGTACATTTGCAGAACCCCATTCAATAATGAGGACACAGTTTTGGTAAATGATTTTTATTTTTATCGTGTCCTGTTTGATATTCTTTAACACTACTTCTTTATGGAACTTAGTTATGTTCCGGGTCCAAACCCTTAATTTGGAAGACCACCCTTCTCGGCCATCCGCCTTTATTCATTTAGTGGTTAGAGAGCGTAGACTGGGTTCAATTGAATCAGGGCAAGCAACGTGTGGAAGGCTGTTTTATATATGCTAATAAGCTTGGAATTCTATAGAACGAGGATAATTTTACTATAAAATCAGTAAGTGTTCGAGGATTCTGTTTTATGTATTGGCTTACTTACAACCATAAATCTGTTGTCAGTAAGCACATATTTACGAGGGAGAGTCAACACAAAACCTTAAAAAAGTGCAATAAAAATTCGAACCACAGCTCGATTGTCTTGTAAGTTTCAACAATGATACTCATGGTTTCAAGAGTGGCCGACAGGTGGCAGTACGATACTACGTAGAAAAATGAAGTCACTGTTTACGGTCTGTGTTTAGTAAATTACGAGATAAAACATATTTAAGGTTTTCATTTGACTCACCCTCGAATATGTGCTGGCAGACGTACTGCTCAATAAGTTGCAACATCGAATGAGTCGTCGTATTACCTGCCCACTGTGTAATTAGGTCCCTGCATACACATACATATATTGTACTTAGCCCTTGTGTAAGCCATTCTGCATTGAAACATACGGGTGGAATAACTGTCACAAAAGTGGGGAAAATCTTAGCTTTATATTAATTGTTTGATATAATTAATTATTCATTTCACTATCATATTGAGGTTTGCCCTCTTTTTGCCTTTCATTTATTTTTGTCTGACCTCTTCTTCTTGCCCTCTGTAGATGTAGAAGCTTACTGTGGTGCAGGATCACACTCAACGACATACTCACTCAAGAGCACTCCCCTCGACAAGGGATCAGCCCGTCGTAGGGTCGTCTATCTGTACAACACAAAACATTCGCAAGAGACGAACATCCATGTCCCCGGCGGGATTCGATTTCGCTATCCCAGCAAGCGAGGGGCTGCAGACCCACGCCTTAGACCGCAAAGCCACCGGGATCGGTCATGTTTGGCCTTGTATTGAATCGATTGCGTCTCGTTTGGGAGCTTCTGTCTGCCTATTAACGTTTTTATTGTGTGTAATTACTTCTTACGTTTTTTTCAAGGAAACTTCATCATCATATATCTTTCATGGAGTTGGGCCACTTGTTGACCCGTTCCGCTCTCACGTATCCAGAAGTCTCTTCAAATGTCTACCATGATTCCTTCTGCCAGTTGGGAGTAGTGTTTCATTACCCTGGGTAATCTATTTCGAGGCATTCTATTTACATGTTGTATCCAGTTTCTCTTGTGTTCCAGTAACTTGTCCAAAATTTGTGTTACTTTTAACTCCTTTGTAATTTGTTCATTTGTTTTGTAACATGCCGGTCCAGAGGCTAAAGGTAGCAATCCTACCACTGGACTTACCCTGCTCTGGGTCCGTAACCGATTCAGGGGAAATTTTAACCACTAGCAAGTCTCACGGAAAGAAGCAAGGAAACTTGTGCAGGGGAAATAATCATTACGATAGGTTGCGGCATAAATGGACCTCAATTTTATTACTAGCCTAACTTGAATTTTAGGAGGTATGTGTAGTTAGAAGAGGCGTAGAATTTATATGATTGTCTTTTTTAATAAACGCGTGATAATGTTAAGTGCACAGGAAAATGTGACCTTATTCATTATTTTGTAGGTACAGATTTCAAGAGACGGACAGTGAATGACAGCTATAAGTGATAGGGAGTCGATATGTAATTTTTGTAGTCTTATGCCTGTAATAGGCAAGCATCAGATGTGATTCGTATGGTTTGGTCAGTAACTTGACCCTAACGTACTATATCGAGAAACAAGCATGACGGCTGAATTCTCTGAATATTTCGAAAGGTATAGAACTATCAAACGAAACGAGCGAGATTGAAATTTTATAAATAATATTGATAAGCATAATGGTAGGTGACAAGGAAAATGACACTAAAGGTTTAAAAAGTATAGTACAAATTATTTAAAAATTTGACAGTGAAGAATTTTAGACTATAATATTTAGAGGAATGTTTCAGAATTGGTACATGTGGATGTAGATTGAGGGATTAGTTGTTAAATAACTTTTTTTTTGTGATACTGTGGTAAAAGCTTCGGACTGCAGAAAAAGAAAGACGTTAGCAGACGCAATTTTATGTACAGTCTGACTAGAGAAATGAATATGATTATAACTGTGAACCATCTGGTGAGGTTTTATATCATTGCATCATCACGCCATTGCTGGCTGGCTTGTTGGTGTTCGTATTAATGCTGATTTAGGTTTTACCGTAGAAAATGCAAGAGCTGTTTACAGTTATTAAAGTAAAACTTTCCTCTCCTGTCTGTCTCACTTCTCTTCTGGGATAAATAAATTAATACGATCTTTTTTTTAAAAAAAAGAAGTTTTATGTGATTACTTTAGTTGAACTGACGCACGGAACTTTCTCTACTCCTGGACGTAATCGAGTTAACTACCACTGTCGCTGTGTAATAACCTTGGCACTGTGGAAATTCGAATTAAGGGCATAGAAATACATTTTCGATAATGCATTTTTAAGACTTTTCATTTATTAGAGACTGTCCAATTTGGTTTTGTTTTGAAAGTTAGGATATATTTTATGTATTAAATTAACATTAGCGTAGAAAGACAAGTTTGCTCGACACGTTTCAGCGGTTGCATTAAAACACAATGTAAGCTCTTAAGCACCAGCCTAATTTTGGGGGAAGTGGTGGGATAATACACATTTGTCTGTGGGCCATAGGTGGAGCAGAATGCTTGACCTCCAGAACTCTTTCTGTTTTCACTAAGATAAACTTTTGAATTTACATCGTCAAGCTTCGTGCACCTTCTGTGGCCTATACAGGTATATACTTTTTCACTGTCGAAATTTACTTTATGTATTTAATGGGACTCCTGACGAAACATAAGTACATGATTTCGGGAACTTGTGCTGAAGCAGTTCAACCCTTTCAAGACGAAACGTGTCTGCTTTATATAAGGACTCGGTGCGTACCGCGCAGGAAACACTGTCCACCTCGGTTACACACAACCGATCTGTTAATGTAGTAGAAGGTGAAAGTCCATACAGAACTATCTTTATCGTTGCACCGTGCATTCTGTAGTTTATTTAAGTAACACACCAACAAATGCACATATATAGTCTTTAATAATCTAAAATTTACATTAAAACACTTAAAACGCTCCTACATGTTTCGATCATACGATCATC
>Ga0131853_10023131_pt1 | contig 11224 bp, 13 predicted proteins | sample TergutLab28metaG_FD_92764 | JGI IMG/M metagenome (GOLD analysis project Ga0131853, IMG submission 92764) | Labiotermes labralis P1 segment gut microbial communities from Petit-Saut dam, French Guiana - Lab288 P1 (version 2) (version 2) | ecosystem: Host-associated > Arthropoda: Insects >...
CCAAAGACGATGTCACGTGCTACTGGGCTAGCTATAAGGACAGTGCCAGATAATAGTAGCATGGTTAGGATACCAGCTATGTAGCCTTTTATGGTTTTTTTCATAGGTTTGAAAACCCTCCTTTAAAAATAATGTATAATAATCGGTAAGAGCCGTTTAAAACCTATCTTCACACGATTTTCTTCGCTTAATGCTCTCGTTGTTTTTACAAAAAAACCACACAAAAACACCTGCCGCTACAACGCTTCTCATTATAAATCGTGCGCTCTTTGCACCATTTATAATGAGAAGTGACACTTAAAAATCGGTTCAGATTAGATTTTGAACAGTCTCTAAGACCGAATTATTCGAGATAAAACTTACGTATACGTGCAATATCAGCAGGTGAAACACCCAAGCCCTGCGAAAGATAATTTTCGAAGCTGCCATATTCTTCTTCTGCAACGGCAAAGGCGGCGGCTAGATAATCTTCTTTTACGCCATACATCATGGTCAGGGCGGTTAGCTGTTCCTCATTTAAACCCATAGCGCGGTATTTATCGATAATGATTTTATTGGCTTCTTCGCGCTCTTTTAGGGTTTTCATATAGTCAATATAGATATCCTCATCCGAAACTCCAAGGATTTTTAGCACAACTGCTGCACCAAAGCCTGTTCTATCCTTGCCAGCGGCACAATGAAACAGCACAGAGCCTTCTTCTAGGTCGGCTAAGATGCGTATAAATTCAGCAAAGCCCGTTTTTGACGAGTTTGTGTGTATAAACTCTTTGTAATTGCTCATCATTTCTGCATCGGCAGTATCGGGATTAAGCTTCTTCATCCATTCTTTTGGGTCTGCCCAATTCGACATTTTATCTGCCATAACATCAAGATTAACATAAAGCACATCTTCTATTTCATCGGCAGGTTCTTCTCCGACCTCTTTCTCTGAGCGAAAGTCTACAATTAGAGCCAGTTCATGGTCTTGCAACATTTTTATTTCTTCTGGCATAAGTTTATGCGGCGCCCCTGCACGTAAAAGTCTCTTTGGGCGTATCTTTTTGCCATCGGCAGTTACGATGCCGCCCAAATCTCTGAAATTAACCAGTTTGTTCATTTCGTACCTCCAATTTTTAGATTTCTCATTTCTCATTATAAACATTATCAACAAAATAATCAAGAAAAATATGTTGAAATTGATTAGAAATTGTGATAGTATATACGTGTAAAAATTTGAGAATGGTGGTTGAAAACTATGCAAACAACCAAAAATCGTAATTTTTATCATGTTTGAGCGGGCTTAGGCAGAAACCGTGCGTTTCTACGTAATGCATATTTGCGCATATAACCTAGCCGCTCTCTTTGCTTATTTTAGAATCATAAGATGCTTGGCAGTTATTATTCGCGCTTAGATGCTGTGCCACGGATAACAAAACGCTGCTAATAGGCATCTTTTTTGATGCCTTCAAAAAGGAGGATGAGTTACAATGAAAAAAGAAATTAATATCGCAAAGGTGCGGTCTGATGCGGAGGAGGTCTTTAGAAGTGGCAAATATATATGTGCTGAGGCGATAGTGCATTCTATACGCGAAAATGTAGACCCCAACATGCCTGAGGCACTAATATCTGCTGCATCAGGTTTTCCGCAGGGGGTAGGCGGTGCTAGATGCATGTGCGGTAGTGTGTCTGGCTCTGTTATAGCTTTGGGTTACTTTTTTGGGCGGGATTTTCCAACGGCAATTACAGACCCGCAAAGCCTGAAAACCATCATGCTGTCATTTGAACTACAAGAAGATTTTAAGAAAAAATTTAAGGTTCTGTGCTGCCATGTGCATTTAAAAGGCAAAGACATTGAAAAAGGCGAGCATGTTGAACAATGCGTAAGCTTTACTGGGGAGATGGCGGTAAAAACAGCAGAAATAATCGCTAGAGAGCTGAAATTGAATATTGTGAAAGAGGGGGTAGCATAATGAAAGTAGAATCGCAAGTTAGTATACAGCAAGTAAGATATGATGCAGAAGAGGTTTTTCGTATAGGAGGATTTTACTGCTCGGAGGCTATTGTCTCTGCCATACGCAAAAATTTTGGCCCCTCTATGCCAAAAGAGCTTATCAAGGCGGCATCTGGATTCCCTATAGGCGTAGGGCGTTCAAGATGTATGTGCGGTGCCATATCTGGCGCAGTTGTGGCTTTGGGGTATTTTTTTGGTGAGGACAGGGAAAAGACAATGGTTCTATCTCACGAACTACAAGAGAGTTTTAGAAAGAATCACCAAGGTACTCTGTGTTGCTATATACATATTGAAGGCATGGATATTCTAAGCGGCGAACATAAAAAGCAGTGTGTGGCGTTTACGGGAGAAATGGCGCAAAAAGCCGCTGAAATTATTGCACGCGAATTAAAAATAAAATTGGTATATGATGATGTGGAGGTGCGCTAAATGAAAAAGTTTATAAAGGCTATACCCATGGCTACGGGCGGAATTTCTCTTGCTCTTGCTGCCCTTGGCAATCTTCTTTTGTCCTTGCAACACGGCGAAACAATACGATATATATGCGGCGTGCTTTCGGCTATTGTGCTGGCGATTTTCGCGCTTAAACTTATTTTTGATTGGTCGCACGCCAAAGAAGAACTGAAAACCCCAGTTCCACTAAGTGTGTTACCCACAGCTACAATGGCAATTATGCTCCTTGGTACATATATTAGACCACATATGCCCGAAGTTGCTCTGGTGGTGTGGTATGCGGCACTTGCTGTTCATGTTTGCGTTATGCTTGTTTTTTGTAAACGCTTTGTGTTTGGATTTAAGTTGGGTACAGTGTTTCCTAGCTGGTTTATAGCGGGAGTTGGCATAGTTGCTGCTAGCGTAACCGCGCCTGCTATGGGTGCTGTTGTAATAGGGCAGGCGGCATTTTACGTTGGTTTTGTGCTGTATTTTGCTGTGCTACCTCTTGTGGTGTTAAGAATGAACAAAGTTCGGGTGTTCCCTGAGCCTGTCCGCAAGACAGTAGCCATTTTTACAGCACCAATGAGTCTGCTTGTAGTTGGTTATTTTAGCTCATTTGTGTCGCAGGGGCAGGGCAATGAGGTGCTTGTGTATGTTATGCTTGCTATAGCTACCATAAGCTACATCTATGTGTCTTGCATGATGCTTCAGTTGCTTAGGATAAAATTTTATCCTACATATGCCGCCTTTACATTTCCTTATGTTATAAGTGCCATTGCTTTTAGGCTTGGAGCGGGCTTTTTGGCGGCTCGCCATGGCTTGGATTTTTTGCTCATAGCCGCGGATATAACAATGTGGATAGCGGTTGTTGTCGTTGCTTTTGTACTCGTTCATTATGTAAAATATTTCCGTTTTTGGCTTAAATATTGATTGACAGGGATGGCTTGATATAGTAAACTTATCGTCGGAGGTGATATTCTTGCAAAAAAGAATATGGGTAATGACTATAATGCTCGTTGTGATGCTGGTTTTTGCGGCAGCTTGCGGCTCTGGTGATATGGATGATGACACAATTGATAACACTGAAGACTATGGTCAAGAAAATGAAGTGATAGGCATTGTTCCGCTGCCAGAGCTGATAGACACACCACAACTTATGGATGCAGGGGCTGTGCCAGTGTGGAATAACATGGAGGCTCAACACACCGTTTTGTCAGATGGAACTTTCAATGTTGGCGTGGACATACCTGTAGGCAGATACATAATCTCGGCAACAGAGGGTAGCGGAGCTGTAATGGTGGCTAGAGGGGTTTCTGTGCTATATAACACGGCTTGGAGCGAGCGTGTAACTAATATCGTTGTTCATTTGGTTGAAGGAGATGTGCTTATTGGCATAACAGATGAGCATACTTTTGAACCATACGATGAAAGGCAACTCTCGAATGTGCTTACTACAGGCTCGTGGATTGTTGGACTGGATATATTGCCTGGTGTTTATACTGTGAGACCGACATATAATGATGACTGGGGGCGTATCACGATATTTGCAATGGATGACAGCCCAGAAAATGTCTATGAGCTATGGCTTTTTGGCTCAGAGACTACAGATGCTTACGACATCATGAGACCACATATAGACGGCGATATTTTTGAATATGCAAGCATAACGCTGAATATCGGCGATTTCGTGATTGTAAATGAGCTTTCTTCAACGACATTTGAGTAATAAATATATGGGCGACCAAGTGATGGTCGCCCATATATTTATTTTACAACACGTCCCCGTTCGCCAACTACGGTGCTATTTGGCGGTACATCGCGCAATACCACGGTGCCTGCACCCAACTTGCTGCCACGCCCTACCTTTATAGGGCCAAGCACGGCTGTTCCTGCACCTATTATGACATTGTTTTCTATTGTTGGGTGGCGTTTGCCTGTATCCTTGCCTGTTCCACCCAGTGTCACGCCTTGGTATATAACAACATTATCACCTATTTCGCATGTTTCGCCTATAACAACGCCTGCGCCATGGTCAATAAAAACACCATTGCCTATGATGGCACCAGGATGTATTTCTATCCCAGTAAAAAAGCGGGAGATTTGCGAGATAAATCGCGATAGAAGAAAGAATTGCATTTTATATAGCTGGTGGGCTATACGATGAAAAATGATTGCCCAAAGACCTTGATATAGCAACAATTCTATATTTGAGCGTATAGCAGGGTCATTTTTTCTTATAAACCGCGCCAGATAGCGGATTCCCATGATAATTCCTCATTTCATTACAAAAATAAAGCGGTGGACATATAGCGTTCGCCTGTGTCTGGTATTATGGTTACTATGGTTTTATCTGTGTTTTCAGGGCGACAAGCGATTTGTAAACATGCCCACACAGCCGCGCCAGAGGATATGCCAGCCGAGAGACCCTCAGTTTTTGCCAGCTCTTTTGCGGTTTGTATTGCATCTTCATTTGAAACAGTGATAATTTCATCATAAATCCGTGTGTCCAAAATATCAGGCACAAAGCCAGGACCTATTCCTTGAATTTTGTGCGGTGCGGGCGGCTTCCCAGAAAGCACAGGCGAGGCGGCAGGTTCGACAGCTATTATCTGTATATTTGGCTGCTTATCTCTAAGATATGCACCAACGCCCGTTATTGTTCCGCCTGTACCAACACCAGCTACAAAGATATCAACATTTCCGCCTGTGTCTTCCCATATTTCTGGACCAGTGGTTTTTATATGCATGGCAGGGTTTGCAGGGTTTGTGAATTGTCCGAGGATAATTGTATTTGGTATTTCTTCAACAATTTGTTTAGCTTTTTCTACTGCGCCTGTTGTGCCTCTCGCTCCATCGGTGAGTACGTATTCTGCGCCAAAAAATTCTAGTAGCTTTCGCCGCTCTATGCTCATAGTGTCTGGCATAGTGAGGATACAGCGATATCCGCGTGATGCTGCCAAAGCTGCAAGTCCTATGCCTGTGTTGCCGCTTGTAGGTTCAACAATTATTGAATCTTTATGCAAAAGCCCCTTTTCTTCGGCATCAAGGATAAGTGCGAGAGCCAAGCGGTCCTTTACACTACCTAGAGGGTTTTGGCTCTCTAGCTTGCCCAGTATTCGTGCCCTTGCATCATATTTTGTAGATATGTTATTTAATGCTAAAAGAGGTGTGTTGCCTACAATTTCTGCTATATTATTATATATTTTCGACATATCCTACCAACTTCCTCAGAATTAATAATTTAATAATACTACATAGCGAGATAGATGTCAATATTAGTTCTGTCTAAAGTTTTCCAACATATGTGCTTTATATTCAGCAAAGTTGCCATTATCAAGAGCTTGTCTTATCTCTTTCATCAAATTATTGTAGAAAAATAGATTGTGGATTACGCAAAGCCGCATAGCCAAAATCTCTTTTGCCTTATGCAAATGGCGTAAATACGCGCGTGAATGCTTGGTACACACTGGGCAAGTACAATTAGCATCAATTGGCGAGTCATCTAATTCATGCTTTGCGTTGAATAAATTAATTTTACCATGGCTAGTAAAAACATGACCATGACGACCATTCCTAGCAGGAAGCACGCAATCAAAAAAATCTATGCCGCGAGCAACGGCTTCCAGCAGGTTTTCTGGCGTGCCTACACCCATGAGATATGTTGGTTTGTTTTTTGGCAGATTCGGCACGGTTGCTTCTAACACACCATACATCTCGGCATGGGTTTCGCCTACCGCCAAGCCGCCAATGGCATATCCCGCCATATCCAAAGCTGCAAGCTGGCGTGCATGTGCCGCTCTGATATCGTGGCTAATGCCGCCCTGAACAATGCCAAAAAGCATCTGTTGTGAGTTCATTGTGCCTTTTGCGGCATTAAGTTTATCCACTTCATCTATACATTCATGTAGCCAGCGCGTGGTTCTGTCTACGGCTGCTTGAATATATGCGCGCTCAGCGGTGGCGGGAGGGCATTCATCAAAAGCCATGGCTATATCAGATGCCAGATTGGACTGTATTTGCATACTTTCGCGAGGGCCCATAAATATTTTGCGACCATCTATATGCGAAGAAAAATGCACACCTTCTTCTGTTATTTTGTTCATAGAAGCCAAAGAAAAAACCTGAAAGCCACCAGAATCTGTAAGAATGGGTCTGTCATAAGACATAAAGCGATGCAGACCACCCAGTTTTGCTACAGTTTCGTCGCCTGGTCGTATATGAAGATGATATGTGTTGCATAAAGCCACTTGGCAGCCTATGGCATTAAGGTCGTCAGATGAAAGACCGCCTTTGATGGCCGCGGCTGTAGCAACATTCATAAACACTGGGGTTTCGATTGTTCCGCGAGACGTGATAAGGCGACCGCGCTTTGCTTCGCCTTCTGTTTTAAGTAAATTATACATAGATTATCCCACTTTCGTAAAACTTTCGTAAAAACTTCTTGAATATTATAACATGTTTTGTTATAATTAGGAAGTTCAAAAGTAAAAAATAGGAAGGAGCAGTGTAATGGCTTATAAAATCTTGAATGTTATATCGGATTCAAACATAGGCGGCGCGGGCAAGTTGCTGCTCACTTTTCTTGCCAATGTAGACCGTGAGGAATTTGATGTAAGCGTGGTTTTGCCTAAAGATTCACTTCTTATACCCGAAATAGAGAAAGTGGGTATTCGTACAATTGAGGTAGAGGGAATTGCTGATAAATCTTTTAGTCTTTCTGCTATAAATCAGCTTTCGGAGCTATATAAAGAAGAAAAACCTCATATTGTACACACTCATGCGGCTCTTTCTGCACGTGTGGCAGCAAAGCTAGGTAAGCTCAAGGTGGTGCATACGCGCCATAGTGTGCATACCAGCCAAAAATTAACCAAAGAGCCAAAGTATAAAAAGGTGTTTCCTTACAAACATCTTGTGGGTGCGTTAAATAACTATCTCTCTGATACCATAATAGCCACATCGCCTGTAGCCAAGCTTTCTATGGTAGAAACAGGCACAAACCAAAAAAAGACGATAATGGTATATAATGGGATAGATGCGCTCAAACCCCTGACTGAAAAACAACGCAGGGACTGTCGCGCACATTACGGGCTTACAGATAATGATTTTATATGCGCCATCATTTGTCGCCTTGAAAAGGTAAAAGGCATAGAGTATGTGTTAAAAGCAGCACAACTGCTGCAAAAAGAGGATAGGTCTATCAAAATACTTGTTGTGGGTATTGGTAGTGAAGAGGAGGCTTTGAAAAAACTAGCGGATGAATTAGAGCTTGATAATGTGATATTTACTGGCTTTGTAGAAGAAGTTAGGTTTATTACGGGCATGATTGACCTGAATATAAATGCATCTCACACAGAAACAACGAATTTGGTTCTGTTAGAAGGCTTGAGCCTTGGTGTGCCTGCCGTAGCTAGCGACTGCTCGGGAAATCCTTTTGTGATAAATGATGGTGTAAATGGGCTTTTATTTGAGGAAAATGACTATATAGCTCTTTCCAAAGCTATATTGGGGCTAAGGCAAAATCCGAAAGAGGTTCAGCATCTGGGCAAACGTGCAAAAGAGATTTTTGCGGAAAAGTTTGATTCCAAGGTGATGACACGCCGTGTGGAGGATATCTATAGAGAACTGATTGCAAAGATAGAAAAAGAAGAGGGGATTAAAAAGGCGAAAGAAGCTAGGAAAGCAAAAAGGAGCAACGGTGAATGAGGCCGTATGTGAAGGATTTTCTTGGCAGATATTTAGAATTGTTTAATGCTTCCAATATAAATGTCGATTCCATAATTTTGTTTGGTTCGCAGGCAAGGGGTACGGCTATGGTATCTTCAGATATCGACATTTCTGTTGTTATGAAAGAAAGTCTTTCGTCACAAGACAGAGGGCATTTGCGATGCCTTGGGTGATGAGATTGATATGCGCTAAGAGAAGAGGGGGGGTCGTTCCATGGCCTCTATAAATTATTTGGAGTATTCAAAACGTGACTTTGAGTATGCCAAAGGCAACTTTTCTATTGGGTTTTACGACCTATGCGGCGGATTTTGTCAGTAGAGTATTGAAAAGCACTTCAAGTATTACTTGGAATTGTATGGAAATTATGATGATATTCTAATGTTCCCAACCCATAATTTAGGAAAACTGTATGAGAGGGTATGTGCAGTAGCGGATGAAAACCCAGAGAGCGACAAGAGGAGACCTGTCTAAGCTTACCAATTACTACTTTGATACAAATAATCCTAAAGAAATTAATATAGAGCTTACAAAAGAAATGGCAGAAGAAGCCATAAACATAGCAAAAGAACTTAATGACTGGGTGGACATGCTATTGCAAAGGAAGTGAAAATTTGGTAGAGCGAAGCTTTTTTTATTGGCTAGTTATGCGAGCAAAGACTGGGCTGGCGCAATTCTTTGTCGCCAGCATTTTTGGTCGATTTTTTACATGCGTTATTGCTTTATTAAATAGAATATGGGGCGACAGTGGCTTGCGTGGCGTGTTTTTGGGTGACTTTGCAATGCAAAGTAGCTTCAGTAAGGGGGTTTTAAGCAAATGCTTTGTAGGCTGTGGAAGTTTTGCAAGCAAATCCTCTGCAGTTCTTGCACCCATTTTTGCGAAATCACGTATATTATCATTTTTTTCGGATTTTTGCGACAATTTGCAATATGTTAGCATACGTAGTTTTGGTGTAATGCTGCTGATTACAGGTGCAGTGCCTACTATCATCTCTTTTGTAGCACTTGGATATGTGCCGATTTTGCTTGCGGCAATAGCTGCACTTGGTCTTCCGCTTACCCTTTTAAATCGTAGTTTTGTGCGGATATACAATGGTAGCTGGCTTTTGCAAAAGGCTTTGGGATTCTTTTTTGTAGACAAGATTGAGGATGCTAAAAAAACACGACATCATCTGCCGCTTTTTATCGCACTAGGCATAATTTTTGGTGTGCTAGCATCGCTCCTAGATTTGCAGACCTTTATTATGGCTTTTGGCGGCATTATCGGTGCTGTTTTGGTGCTATACAAAACAGAAATTGGCATCTATGTCGCTGCATTTTTGATTCCTTTAGTACCTACGATGTTGGTTCTGGGGCTTTTTGCTCTTGTAATCGTATCGCTTTTAATAAAGGTTTTTATCACAGGCAAAGCTACGCTGAAATTTAATGCCATAGACCTTTTTGTTTTAGTTTTTGGCGGAATTGTGGCATATAGCTTGGTTTTCACCTACTACTTCGCCTCCAGCGCGCCTGTGGTAATGGTATATATTTTGTACATTTTGTTTTACTTTGTGGCAAAAAACACAATAAATACACGCGAAAAGCTGCTTGCCGTGCTTTCTATCATTGCTGTATCTGGGCTTGCCGTGGCAGCTTTTGGCGTATGGCAACGCTTAACTGGCAATTTTGTGATGACGGAAGCGTGGCTTGACACTGACTTTTTTGATCCTACCATGGTGCGGATATATTCAACGCTCGAAAATCCTAATGTTCTGGGCAAGTATCTTATTTTTATTGTAATGATAGCATTTGGTATGATATATTATTTTAAGGATTATCTACACAAGATAGCCGCGTTAGGCATCATGAGTGTTGCGGGGCTTTGCCTTATTTTTACGCAGTCTCGTGGGGCATGGCTTGGTGTTATTTTGGCGATGGGCGTTTTTGCCTTGTTACGCGACAGACGTCTGGTAATCCTTGGTTTGCTTGGGCTTTTGGCCGCGCCCTTTATCATATCCCCTGAAGTTTTGCAAAGATTCTTATCCATAGGTGACCTCGCAGATTCATCTACGAATTTCCGCGTATCCATATGGCTTGGCTCATTAGATATGGCGCAGGTTTTTTGGCCAATAGGCATTGGGCTTGGCACAGAGAATTTTAATATGATATATAATTTATATGCATTTAGTGCGGCGCGAGCCCTTCATTCGCATAACCTGTATTTGCAATTGCTTATAGACTTAGGCATAGCTGGGCTTGTGACGTTTTTGATTATACCAATCGCATTTACAAAAGGTCTCTTTGTTGAAACTGTGAAAAATTCTAATAAGCATATAAAAACTATAGCGGCGGTGCTTGCGGCGGCTATGCTAGGCTATTTGTTGCAAGGTATGACGGATAATATATGGTTTAACTATAGAGTGCTGGCGTTTTTCTGGCTTATCTTAGCACTGGGCAGCGCAATGATAAATATGCATAAAAACGGAGGACAAAAAAATGAGTAAATCTAAACCCAAATTTAACATTATAGATGCTTTAGTAATCTTAGTTATATTAGTCGTTATTGCCGCTGGCATATGGTTTTTGACATCATCAGGCGCGGGAAATGAGAGATATGTCTATTTTGTGGTAGAATTTCAGGAGCAGTTACCAGATTTTGAAGATAGGGTGAGGGCTAGAACGGGCTTTGCGCCAGAGGCAGAAGTACGCGATTCTATCCGCAATTTGTTCTTGGGTCATGCATGGGATGTATGGAGCGAACCTGCAACATTGGTAACATTTGATAATACATCTGAAACTTTTATCTTGGAGACCATACCCGACAGATATGACGTATATGTCTTGATACGTGGCGTAGGCACAGAAAACGAATCCGCTATAATGTCCAATGGGCAGATTGTGCGTGTGGGACAAGAAATGTTTATTGCGGGCAATGGCTATACAGGTATTGGCTTTGTTACACAGATTTGGACTACGTGGAGGTGACTAACTATCAAAAGTCAAGTCTTTTTTAAGAAAACTTTTGATGGCTAAAAAGCGCATAGCAAACAAGCCTCACAAGGAAGCCATTTTTGATAATTAATTTGAGTGCTATTTTAG
>Ga0131853_10023135_pt1 | contig 11223 bp, 10 predicted proteins | sample TergutLab28metaG_FD_92764 | JGI IMG/M metagenome (GOLD analysis project Ga0131853, IMG submission 92764) | Labiotermes labralis P1 segment gut microbial communities from Petit-Saut dam, French Guiana - Lab288 P1 (version 2) (version 2) | ecosystem: Host-associated > Arthropoda: Insects >...
ATGAACAGTTGGGAATCCATGTATATTCAGGAATACAAACGAAAAGATTTGCTAGTCTCAGAGCAAAAACCATTCGAACACAACTCACTCTTTGACATCATACAAACCACAACGCCACCACATGATAATTATGGATTACTACATGCATAACGACACAAGACAGGCGACGTTGAGCCCAACCGAACACAACATAAACTATACAACAAAATGTAAGTAAAAACTTAGACGAATGATATATACATTGGCATAAATTAAATAAAAAAATGAATCAAATAACTTATAATCGTCTATTATATTTACAGGCATGCCGCCATCATACCAGTAACATCTACAAATAAAAAATATTCAATAATATCGTATATAGGAATATTTACCCCCTGATGATAATCCGGGAGGTTTGGAATTTGTAGGATTGTTACAAAAAAACTTTTAATTGTTTATACTACGTATTTTAAAGTATGGTTTATCAAGTAAATAAATAGTGCATTAAGTTTGTATTCGAAAAAAAATTTATAATATTGACTGTAACAAATTTAAAATTATGAACGCCAAACAAGAAAAATAAACAACAACTTAAAAAACAACAAACTGAAGTTTTTGAAAACCAATGCAGACATCTGGTTCAACAAGACATGTAAACCAGGACGACTACAAACCAAATACATAAGTCTACAAACCAAGGAAAAAAAAACAAGAAATCGCAACACCACAAAACACGCTGTGAAATACCGCATCATTCAAGTAATCAAATATCTATACAAAAAGAAATTACACCTCAATAAACTATTATACCAGCTGCATTTACAAGGAACAGAACGCAACAAGATTATGGGACAGCATGCCCTAATACATATAGACAACATGTTAAACTAATGCATGCAGAAACATATCAACACTTCCATAACAAATGCAATAACGTCACTAACAAAATACAAGTTGCACACAAACAGACAAAAGAGTCCAGCTACCACATGAACACAAAACACAGAGTCATAAATCTTACACATAAAATTTTACAAAGGAACAGATGAACGTTTAAACCTACGACCAAAATACACAATGGAAATAAACACAACAGACACATAAATGGATTTATCATAGAAACAGAAAATGCCATCGTACAAGCAGAACCCAATGCAAAATACATATATATAATTGGCAGCCAAACGAATGAAAAAATTAAAGGAAACAATAAACAAAACCTACTACACAAAACTCAATATAACATAATCAAGAAACTAAAAACAGAAATCCAAAATGGAAGTAGAACAGGAATGAAAGCTGAAAAAAAAGCCAATTTACTTATAGATAAAAACAAAAGACAAAAAAATTCATGCAATTCATACAAGAAAACAATATGACACAAATCAAAATAGACCCAACAACCAAACTTCTAGAGCAAACACAACAAGCAATTCAACGTTGTAAACAAATGATAAACAGAAAAATACACAAACATATGATCAACACACAATCGAAGGCCCCCAATCTAAATGCCCACATAAAAAAAAATAAAGAAACATTCCTAAAAGGCCAATAATCTACAACACACATTCACCCTCACACAAGATAGCAAAATTCCTTAACAATTAATTACAAAATTTTCAGATATTACCAAATGCATATAACATGTTTAATTCAATAAAAATTGCAGAGGAACACAAACAAATAAACTTAAATCAAGTTAATAAACAAATCACCCTCGAAATGAGAGATTTATACGCTAATTTACCCGAGTAAGTAATAGCCAAGGCAACAAGACATAGGCTACAAAAATAAAAAAATGTTCATGAGGAAAGAAAAAAGTTTCATATTGTTTATTAATATTTAAACCACAAAAAGAATTCATAATGGGTTCCACCTTTCTGGTCTTTTAGCAGAATTATACCTACAAAAAATAAAAATTATTATATAAAACAATGGGTAGATACCAACGAAATAATATAATATAAAAATATGTTGACAGCACCATAATAATGTACAATACGGACATGCTAAATGAAGAACGTATACCACTAGCTATCAACAACATCGATGAAAATTTAACCTTGAAGCCCACTTCAGAAAAAAAACAACACCATAAACTTCCTAGACCTAATCATAAGTAGAAAAAAATTAATTGGATTTGGATATATATAGAAAAGAAATGAACACTGGTACCACATTCCACAACACATATAACCATCCTGTGGGAAAAAAAACAGCTGATTTCACATACTATATAAACAGACTAATTTCCCTAAATTTGACACAAAGAATAATTAAAGGGAGAACAAACATACTTCACATGGCTAAGAATAATGTAATTTCTACAGAAGAAATCATACATATAGAAAAACAACAAAGCAAAAAATCAAAAGGAATATCATATATAAATAAATCCAAAACGTGGGAAACCTTCACCTATTATAGGGGATTTAAGAGGAACATTACAAACATATTAAAAAAACAGCACAATAAAAACAGCATACAGGACCGTCAACAACATATTCAACTTATTGCCATCAGAGAAACAAATAAGTGGAAAAACAATTGGCATATACACACTTATAGGCAACACATATAATCCTGCATATATGGGACAAACTGGACGGACGATCAGTATAAGATTCAACGAACTCATCAAATATATCAAAACTAACAACCTTCAGTCAGCTCATGGCTTATATACACTGAATAACAGACACGAATATGGACCCTTCGAGAAAACCATGCAATTATTTGAAACATATACAAAGGGCAAACACATGAACAGCTCGGAAGCCATGTATATTCAAGAATACAACCGAAACATTTGCTACTCACAGAGCAACAACCATTCGAACACAACCTACTCCCTGACATCATTCTAACCACAACGCCACCACATGATAATCACGCATTACTTCATGCATAATGACACAGGACTGTCAAGGATCAGACCAAATGAACACAACATAATCTATACAACCACATGTAAGTAAAAACTTAGAAGAATGACATATACATTGGCAGAAATTAAATAAAAAAAATAGATCTAAATACTTCTAATCGTCTACGAAAATTACTGGCATTCCGCCATCATACCAATAATATCAACAAATATAGAATTATTCCATAACTTCTTATATAGGAACATTAACCCGCTGATGATGATCCGGAAGGATTGAAAGCTTATAGGATTTTTATAGTTAAAAAATTTACTGAACGAGGCGTACGTAAATTAACGTGTGTTTCATCAAGTAAATAAATGGTGCAATAAGTTGATATTTTAAAATAATTGATAACATTGCACGGGAACAAAATAAAAATTAACAACTTCCGACAAGCAAAAATTACATAATGAACTATTGAAAAACAACGCTGCCATCTGCTTCAACATGACATGCAAAAGAAGAGTACTACAACCCAAATACATCAGGCTCCAAACAAACGGAAAAAAATCAAGGGATCGCAAGGCTACAAAACACCCTGTGAAATATCGCATTAATCAGGAGATCAAATATCTGTAAAAAAGGAACAAAACCACAATCAATTATTATACCAGCTGCATTTACAAGGAGCAACACACAAGAAAGCTGTGTGCCAGCATGCCCTAATACAAATAGTCGGCAGTTTAAACAAACTGATGTGAAAAAGTTATCAACACATGAATATAAAACCAATAACCTCACTAGCAACATACAAGTAGCCACAAACACCGCAAACAGTTCAGCAACCACATGAACACAAAACCTAGAATCGTAAAACTTAAAACAAAAAAATTCAAAAAGCAGTAGAACGTCTTAAATCTAGGCTCTCTATTCACAAAGGAAATGAAACCCAACAGACACATAAATGGAATATCATAGAAACAGAAAATGCCAACAGACAACTAGTAAAAAATAGCAAAGTACATATAGATATTTGGCAGTCAAACGAATAAAACAATTTCTAAAAACAATACACCAAACTTACTTCACAAAACGCAATAAAACATAATTAAAAAACTAAGAAAAGAATTGGAAAAAGGCAAATTAACAGTAATGAAATCTGATAAAAGCAAAGCCATTGTACTAATAGATAAAGAGAAGACATGAAATTCATGCAATTCATACAAGACAAAAATATATCACAAATCAAACAAACCCAACAACAAAATTTCAAAAGCAAACACAACAAGAAATTCAACAGTGGAAACTAATGATAAACAGAAATGTACACAAACATCTGATCAACACAAATCAAAGGCCACCAAACTCAACGCCTACATAAAAAGAAAAATAGAAAGACATGCCTATGAGGACAGAAATCAACAACACACAGGCACGGTCACACAAGATAGCCAAATTCTTTAACAATAAATTTCAAAACATGCACATATTACGAAATAAATATAACAAAAAATTCAAAAGAAATTGCAAAGGAAATCACACGACCAACATAAATCAAATAAATAAACTAATCACCACCTACATCAAGGATTTATACACTAATTAACCCATACAAGGAACAACAGTGGCAACAAGACATTGGCTTCAAAAATAAAAAATACATCATGAGGAAAGGAAACAAATCATACCATTAATCAACACTATAATGGAACAAAACTACTTCGAATAATGTTACTCTAAGGGCAAATTATATAATAATTAATTTGCTATATTTTTTTCCATATTTTAATTTTTGTGTGTGAGTGTTACACAGTATTTTTGTGAGCGAGATTATGGCGGGAATGTGACGTCGTAGCTTCTCTTCTTTGTCTGAAGTTAGCGAGTATTCAGGAGGTAGAATCGCGTCTCGCGAGAAGTGTGGACACTACGACTCACAGCAGTCTTCCAGCATCAGTGACACTGTGCGTGTGTAGCAATCCAAGGTGGAACAAGTGGGCAGCACATCACATAATAATTGTAATATAAAAAAGGGAGATAATTCTGGGCCGCACAGGGCAGGAATCACATTCAATACTTATAAGGAGCGTATGCTTAAGTACATTTATCAACAATCAAGTTGTTAATAATATCAGTTGAACGAACAGTGTTAAATGAACTCGCGTGTGCAATATAATACTACATTATATAAAAGTACATTCAGTGAATAATTGGTACTATAAGATAACTAATTATTGTGTATGGCAAGTCGACATTAAGAGTGTTATAGTGAGTGTACTAACATTTATTATTGTAATTTGTGGCGTTCTTTCAATATTAATTCATAACCGTTAATGAACCAGCAAGTACGGACAAACTAAAAACCTGTTTGTAGCTTTATGTTCCTCTAGCCAAACAAGGCTACATAAAATTGGTCCACCGGTCACGGATACAAATACAAAGTACACGACATATATTTGGTACTCCTAAACTGGATAATCATTCAGTATTACTGGTTTTTGGTGCCGCGAAAACATGTTTACGCGAATAGAAGCTACGCCATATTACGCAAATCGCTAACAAAGAAAGTGCGGCAAAATCTGTGACGTTACCATAGAACGAGACACTCGTGCGACACAATTTGAATTTAACTTCGCCACTTCCAACGGCCACCTACGGCAGAATCGGAATTCACACTTCCAAGGCGAATAACGAAAACACTCGACTACCAAAGAGATTTCACGAAGTCACCAACAATTAAGAGCTTCCAGCCGGGCCATTGAACCACTCATCATAACAGCTGTTGACTCGCACGAGACAGCATGGATACCACACGACGTACACAGCTCATCAGGCAGCGTACTGTTGCCAAATCAGCTCTTAGAAGTATGCAGACATTAATCCAAACAGCTGATCGTAATCTAAACGATATTCAAGTTAGGTTTGATGAACTGCCAAATATATATAACAAGTTTGAAACTGCACAGAGTGAATTAGATTTGACAGACGACACTCTTTATTCAGTTGATAGGCAACAATTTGAAGATCAATAATTTGAGGTTAAGGTAAAGTACAATGAATATTTAAATTCTGTAATGGACCCACATGCCAGACGTAGGTCACCAAGAAGCAGCCTGTCAGGTCACAGCAATCACAATCCGAGATCACATACAAGTAGCACACACATTAAGCTACCAACCATTGCATTGCCAAAATTTGAAGTTGAAATATGTAGCTCGTTACATTAGAGAGACACATTTGAGGCATTGATTGTTAACAGTACAACCCTGTCTAATGTTCAGAAGTTCCACTACCTCATAGCTTCACTCAAGAATGAAGCCAAAGATTTAATAAGTAATTTACAGATTACAAATGAGAATTAATTTCTTGCCTGGTAATTAGTAACACAGCGTTACAATAACGAACGATTAATTGCCATGATGCATGCCAAACATTTATGTCAAATGCCCCAAGTAAGGAAGGGAATCGCATCATCATTGCGCCTTGTAAGTAATCATGTGTAGAGCCACATGAATACTTTACAAGCATTATCATTTAATGTGCCTGTACAAGATTTATAGTTAAATCATTTGATGCTAGCGAAACTCGACCCTGAAACGCAACGAGAATGGGAGCTTATCACCGCCTCACGCGCAGATACTCCAAGAACTGCAGAATTGGCCACATTCCTGGAATCAAGATGCAGAGCCCTTGAGCTACATCAGACAAATCAATCACTGAAGGTAGTTCCTAACATTTCACGCTAATCACAATTAACCGGAAACAAGGTTAGTAAATCCTGTTCCAACGTAGCAACACAGCTACAGTTCTCCTTGGTTAATGGATCACGTAGATTGTTTAAATGTGATAAATTTCTCAAAGTGCAAGCCAAACAACGCTTTAAACATGCCAAGCAATCAGGACTTTGTTTCAACTGCTTGCAACCATTTACCAAGAATCACACATTTTCGAAATAAGTGTGACGCCAGTGTCAAAGGTAACATCATACCTTGCTGCAAAAACACAGACAAAATCAATCAATTAATAACATATGGTCAGTAACCAATGGTCCTGCAGTTGCAAGAGGCACCTCAACTGCAGACGTTAATACATAATGTTCATTTAAGGGCAAAAACAGAAATCAAATTTTACTTGACATAGCCATCGTGGAAGTTCAGAATAAATCTGGTCAATATGTTCCCTGCATAGCATTGTTAGACAGTGCTTCTCAGTCACATTTCATAACACAGAGATGTGTACAACGCATGAAGTTATCCAGAACACAGACATATGCACTAATACAGGGCAATTCTAGTGTCAACACTGGGAAATATCACAGTGATTTAATTCATTTGAGGTCTAGGCATACAGACTGGCACACAACAGTTAAATGTTCCACGTTGTCTCACATTACTGGTACCACACCATTCACCAATTTGGACACAAGTACCTGGAAGATTCACAAGGATATCAAGTTGGCTGATGAACAGTTTGATCAACCAGGAAGCATTGATGTACTCATTGGAGCTGACTTATTCTACGAGATGCTTCGATCAGGCAGAATGACACGACCTGGCAATTACCCAGTTCCACAAGAGACAGTTTTTGGCTGGACACTCTCAGTTCGAACTCCAGCTATTACTACACGACAAGACCTTCATCATACATTTCTGTTCCGAGAAGACAACAGTCTGGGGCAGAGTTTAAACCGCTTCTGGGAAGTAGAACCCGGGGTGCAATCCACCACGACAAAGGAGCAACAAGCCTGTGAACAACACTTCATTACATACAAACCCAAACACAAGATGGAAGATTTGTTGTCAGACTACAAACAGAGATAGATCCCAAACCACTAGCATTTTTTCACCTCTCTGCAGAGCGAAGGCTACATGCAATTGAAAGCAGACTGGAACGAGAACCGGAACTCAAGTTTCAATATCAAAATTTCATAAATGAATAAGAAGAATTAGGTCGCATGGAACCAGTGAACTCTCAAGAAGGAAGACAACCATGCAGTCTTCAAGGAAACAAGTACCACAACAAAGACTCGAGTTGCGTTCCATGGAAGTGCCAAGACTTCCAATGGATTGTCACTTAATGACATAAAACAAGTAGGTCCTACCGTAAAACAGGATCTGTATTCCATTGTACTGCGGTTCAGAACCCAAAAAGTGTGCTTCGCAGCTGACATAGCAAAGATTTACAGGCAGATTAACGTGCAACCACAAGATAGGGAACTACAAAGAATTCCACGAAGATATTCTTCTGACGAACCCATCCAAGAGTACAACCTCACCACTGTAACATATGGAACCTCTTCAGCTCCATATCTGGCAACACATTGCCTAAAGAAGCTAGCAGATGACATCAAGTGTCAACACCCACCGGCTGCTCATATGCTGAAAAATAATTTTTATTTTGATGATTTACTAAGTGGCACCTCAACCATAGAAGATGCAATTAAGGTGCAACAAGAAATATCATCTCTGCTTCAAACAGCAGGATTTACATTGAGAAAGTGGGCATCAAACCACCCTACATTCTTGGATAATATACCAAGGGAGCTGCAAGAAACACAACAGCCATTATCCCTGGATAATGAAGATGGAGTTATAACGCTCGAATCAATATGGAATCCAAAAAATGATCAGCTGCAAGTCAAGAACAACACCACACAGGTGCAACAAACAAACTCCACAGCGAGTACAAAACGAAAAGTGCTAGCCACTACAGAATCAATCTTTGATACTCTCGGACTGCTCTGTCCAGCTGTCATTGCATACAAGTTATTTCTACAGAAATTGTGGCAAGACAAATTACAATGTGATGAAGTACTTCCAGCTCATCTACAACAAGAATGGAATCACCTGCTACAAACTATTACTAAATTGTTACAACTTAAGATAAACTGGAAGGTAATCTACTCCAATGCTGACAATATTCAACTACACGGATTTTGTGACACCAGTGAACGAGCTTATGGAGCCTGCCTCTACATGCGCTCCACAGACAGTAACAACAAGACATATTCTGAACTTATTTGTTCCACATCGAAGGTGGCAGCACTCAAAAAATTAACCATACCAAGATTGGAACTTTTTGCAGCCACACTGTTATCCAAACTATACAAGAAAGCCATAGGCTCCCTCAAAATAGGAATAAATGAGTCCTGCCTATGGACAGATTCTTCCATTGTACTCACATCGATACATGGTCCACCAAAAAAATGGCAGATATTTCTTAGCAACAGAGTTGCTATTATTCAAGAAAAACATCATCAGCTTCATGGAGATATGTGCCATCTCAAACCAATGCTGGTGATCTCATTTCAAGAGGAATTGAGCCTACAACTATGTCAACATCCACACTCTGGTGGAAGGGATCACAATGGCTTTCACAGGAGTCATCCACCTGGCCTACAACAGAAATAAACACACTCACAGACAACCTGGAAATCAGAAATATGCACATTTCATGCCTACAACCACCAGAAGACATCACACAAATATTTTCCAAGTTGAACAGACTCATGAGAGTAATTGGATAATGAAAGATATTCATAAGCAACTGCAGAAATCACAAGGCCAACAGGAAATTAACTATCCTTTCCAAACAAGATTTTGACCAGGCTCTAACAAGCTGTGTGAAGATGGTGCAAAAAATTTTTTATGCACAAGAATTAAGGAATTTAATGGAACAACTGGAGGTTCAATCCAGCAATTCCCTCAAGACACTGCATCCCTTCATTGATAAGGAATGTCTTCTCGGAGTGGGAGGAAGATTAGAGCAATCCACATTTCCTTATCAAACAATGCACCTGATGATTTTACCTTCATATCAACACTTCACTAAATTTGTTGTCTCAGCAGAGCACGTAAGACTTCACCATGCTGGGCCACAACTTCTAAAAGCATTTCTACGAGAGAGATGTTGGTTTCCAAAAATAAGGAACTTAGTGAAACAAGTCATTCATCGGTGCCTAACCTGCTATAGGTTCAAAGCACAACCAACACAACAGATTATGAGCGAGCTACCATCAACACAAATACAATATTCGGGGCCATTCCTCACTAAAGACGTGGACTATGCTGGACCAATATCACTCAGATTGGGACCACCACGTAGCGAAACTATAACAAAGAGTTACTTTGCTATATTTGTCTGCTTCGTGACTAAGGCTGTTCACATTGATGTAGAATCAAGCTTATCCACAGAAGCATTTCTTGCTGACGTGGGAAGTTTCATTGCATTCGACGGAAACCAAGGATCATTTGTTAAGACAATGGTACCAAATTTCAAGGTGTTGCCATTGAACTTCATGCAATCTACAAAATCCTTCAATGCACATCACAGATGACAACAGTACAAGACTTCTTAGCCACTGTAGGATGCGAAACGAAATTCATTACACCACAAGGACCTCGCTTTGGATGATTATGGGTAGCAGCTGTGAAATGCATGAAGTATCATCCCAGAAGAACACTTGGTTCTCAGGTTGCCACTTACGAGGGACTGTGCACATTTCTTGCTAAGATAGGGGCCAGAATAAACTCCAGAACCTTGTGTGCCTTATCTGATAAACCTTTCAATCCAACTTTCTTTTCTCCTGGACATTTTCTAATTGCAGAACCACTTACCCAATTGCCTGCTTCTGATTTCACTGATGTCAAATGCAATAGACTTTTCAGGTGACAAACCCAGCAACAAAAATTGCAACAGTTCTGGCAACGTTGGTCATCCGACTACCTCCAGATTCTGTAAAAGCGTCAACGCTGGCAGAGGACATCCTCTAACCTACAACCAGGCGATCTCGTCCTGCTGAGTGAGAACCACACGGCACCTCTCCATTGGTCGACAGCTGTAATCACTGACATACTTCCAGGGAAGGAAGGCATCGTCCTAGTGGTCAAAATTAGGGCCCACAAGGAAGTATTTAACCGCCCATCATAAAAATTTGGCCATTGTCGCTTGTGAATATTGAACTATTGTGTCTTTGTTTTGGGGGTGGCAGTATGTTACGCTAAGGGCAAATTTTGTAATAATTAATTTGTTATTTTCTTGTTTTCTTATTTTAATTTTTGTGTGTAAGTTTTACTAAGTATTTTTGTGAGCGAGATTAAGGCGGTAATGTGACGTCATAGCGTCCCTTCTTTGTCTGAAGTTAGCGTGGCTTCAGTAGGTAGCTTCGTGTCTTGCGAGAAGTGTGGACACTACGACTCACAGCAGTCTTCCAGCATCAGTGACTCTGTGTGCTTGTGTAGCATTCCAAGGGGGAACAAGTAGGCAGCACGTCTCGTTATAATTGTGATATAACAAAGGGTGATAATTCTGGGCTGCATAGGGCAGTAATCACATTCAATACTCATAAGGAGTGTATGCTTGAAAGCATTTATCA
>Ga0131853_10023136_pt1 | contig 11223 bp, 3 predicted proteins | sample TergutLab28metaG_FD_92764 | JGI IMG/M metagenome (GOLD analysis project Ga0131853, IMG submission 92764) | Labiotermes labralis P1 segment gut microbial communities from Petit-Saut dam, French Guiana - Lab288 P1 (version 2) (version 2) | ecosystem: Host-associated > Arthropoda: Insects >...
CATCTCATTCTTCTCGATTTTATCACCCGCACAATATTGGGTGAGGAGTACAGATCACTTAGCTCCTCGTTATGCAGTCTCCTCCATTCCCCCGTTACCTCGTCCCTCCTAGGTCCAAATATTAGTACAGAATAATAACAAACACAAAATTATGCACAGTTTCAAAAAAAATCTGAAGGTATGTTTTATCCTTCACCTCTTTGCGCAACTTCATAACCTCTCCCTCTCATACACAGGAGGTTCAGCGGTTGGGCAACTCCTTAACAGTAAGGTAAAGCAAGGTAAAGAGGCCTGAGGCCTGAACAGGCCCTGAGTTTTCCAGGAGGTTAAGGTTCCCACATTTCATGACAATCGGCACATAAAGTTGGTAAGGTTGTCAGCCCTACGCACCTGCAGCTTTTACCTTCCTAGGAAATATTCCTGCTACTCATGCTGTTAGAGCTTGAGTCAACCCCAGGGACATATTCCGGCCGGAATTGTTAGGTCAATGAAGAATTTCAATTACACCGTTGGGAATCGAACCCGCGACCTTCCGGCTTGTAACACAGTGCCTCAACCAACTATGCCCCCGCGTGCCCCACTTCTTAATAGTAAAACTCTTAAAATAATCATCGACAAAACTGATTCCTAGGATTAAACAGACTCCAGGTGCCAAAGTATAAAAGCTAAGTGAAATATCTTCTCATCTCAAGTAAGTCACCATTTTACCTGCTCGTTAATTGTTTCATTATTTCTAACAAAAGTAATTTAATATTTGGATCTTTGCCAGAAATAACTAACAAATATAAACGGTCTGGGTCAAATTTCACACACTGCTCCCTAAAACTCGGATCGATCGTGACCCTTTGGAAAGAAATCACTAAATAATATGAAGTAAAATCCTTATTATAAATATCGAATCGACCTGCTGCCAAACCGAAAAGAGCCATCTTTTCATATCTCGACAATCTATGGACACCACAGTAGAATTACTTCTTGAAGACAATTAGACAACTCCAAAGAACTTTTCAATATTCTGTCTGTCCATTAAAAACATGACATAAAAAGACATATTTCCTGACCTCTGAGGTTTAGTGTAACTTGAAATATTGTAACAAAAAGAGAATGAAGGAATTTTGAATGATTAGATTTTCAGTATGGGATACCGGATGGTCACTAGAATCCCAGCTTATACTGAAATATGACTTTTCTAAGCAATTGTGAAGAACTGTTTAAATCGCATTTCGTGAACACTGCCAGTCGTGATTCATCTGACATTTTCAAAAGTTTCGAGGTGAAAGTTAGTTTGAAGAACAGATTAAGAAAGTTTCTGAAGCCCAACTCAAGTCGCTTCTAACTAACAGTCTTGTGACGTTCTTTCGGGCACCATTTCATTTCCATCGTTAACGTTTACCCATCGTTTTCGTATAGGGTAATTTAAAGTTTAAAGTTTAAACTTCCCAGATTGAACACATCACTGTCATTAATTATTCCTTAAGAAGTAACCAAAACATGACATATTTCCCTGTTTCCTTTACGTAATGTTCAATCAAGGGGCAGCAGGACGGATTCGAGGTTTAGGATAGTTTGTTTTTTATGTACTATTTTATTTGACTTTTCTCTTTCTTAATTTCCCTGGGGTCGGCTCAACATCTAACAGAAATGAGTACCAGGTGTGGTTCCTGTGGGTAAAGGCGGCCGGTGTGTAAGGCTGACAACCGTGCTACTTTCATATGTCGGTTGTCTCTGGGATCCTCAACCTCCTGGAACCGTACGGACGTGTCCAAGCCTGTATAGGCGTTATATTACCTTTACCTACGTTAATTCCTGTCTTTAACCATTTTCTCGCTTCTCATATATTTCGTAAACCTATACGACAAGCAGTGTGGCGCTAAATGAATCATACTCTCCTTTTTTAATTCCTGTTAGAGCCGTAAGGTTTGTTTGTTCTGTGCACGTAACCTACCGTATGCTGTATGTGCAATGCAGGTTCCAGGGATTCAGTGACGAGAGAATTGGTTCCCCCCGACCAGATCAGAATATCTACGCCATTAATACTTCACTAAAACTCATTTGAAGCCATTTCAACTCAACACTGTTCAATACGCGAATATTCATGTGTAATTAAATGCCGGAGACTCAGACAATTGACACAGGTTGATTTCATAAAACGGTACAAAAATTAGTTTCCTCTTAACTGTTTTTGAACATTGTAGGATTGAAATCAACCGCTATAGGACAGAATATCTACACAATATTGTTGGTTCGGATATCAAGCCCTCTAAACCCCTTCAGAATTTACTGTGCCTTGTTTCTCCTGGCTCGGTCAATCAAATACGTTTAGTTAAAGTCGGTTTTTTATTGCCGCGAAGTGGAGTGGTGTATTTGGCTATCCGATGCAATACAAGTGGTTCTTTTGCAAACGTTTCAGGAGCTGGGATTATATTACTGATATATATATATATAAAACGTTCATTCCTTCCACTGCTGTAATTAAATCTCTTTTTGTTCGTGAATATTTATGGAAGCTCCCGGAGGGGCTACTTCCTGACTCTTTTTCTGTTGCCAAGTGTAAGTTACATCGATTTATGTCTGTTAATAGTAAATATGGATTTCGAGTATGTGTTCATTTACGATACTATATATATATATATATATATATATAAACAGCACACACCAACTGGCATGATGTCGCAAAGTGGAATGAGGCAACGTAATTTTCGAACAATCAGATGCTTCTAGAGAGAGCTGATACGCTGTATTCTGTTTTTCTACCAAAAGAGGAAGCCAAAAATATTGTACATAGGACGATTGGTAAAATGTCGAGAATTGAGCCTTGTGCTTCCTGAATACAAGCCTAGGTATAGCACCATTAATAAAATTTGCTCTATGTTGCTATTCCGGTAAGGGACTAGGTTAAGGGCGTAGTGCAACAAACAGTGTATTTGTGTCTGTTTGGATGTGCTCATTTAGGCATTAACGATCATTCCTTCATAAAAGGGTCGTCCAGGAAGTAAAGACCGTTTGCGTCCCCGCATGCTGCTGCCAGAACGCAAGCAATGCTTCAAGAGTTTGGCTCGGAAGTTTTTGAGCATCCAGCAGAGAGTCCAGACTTGGTCTCAAGTTATTTTCCTTTGTTCTCAACATCGAAGGAATTTTTGGGTGGCAGATGCTTCAAAAGCGATGAAGAAGTGAAGGATTCCGTCAAGCAGACGTGAAATGGACCGGCGGCGGAGGTCTTTGACGAAGGCATACAAAAATTCGTTACACGCTATGACAAATGCCTGAATATTGGTAGCGACTCTAGAAAAATAACTTTGGGACTGTAATAATGTTACATTAAATTCATTTTTATTTTTTTATTTTTTTTTGTAGCCAAACGGTCTTTACTTACTGGATGACCTTCATAAAATTAACTACAACAAGTAAGATTTTAACTCAGCTACAGTGTTGTATTATTTTCTGTATTAGGTTAATACAAATAAAAGTCTTCTTCCAAGAGGTTGGTGTCGTTTAACATGAACTGATAAACAGGACTTACGGTCTAATTAAGAGACAAGTTTGGCTAATCACTGGCCATTTCTACAGCGTAGAATGCAGTATGTGGACAGACGATTGCCTGACATGCCATCACTGTAAAACTACCGCGTTGGTTCGGCAGACGAAGTAGCATGTACGTTGCAATAGGGGAGAGAACTGCGCAGGATATTGCAATCTGTAGGTCATCGGTAGTCAGCTTAGAAACGGTAGGTTGCGTCCGTGTTCACAGGAGTAAATGACAGCTAATGTTTAGTTATATTCTCTGAAAATTAGCTTTCATTGAAGTTTTCTTTCGTGGCGTTCTGTTGAAATTGTGGAAATACAGTTCTACCAGAAATTTGAATAATGATTTCAACATTTTTCAAAACAAGTCTATCTGCTACTCGGAAAGATAAGACAGTAGATGGGATCCAATAAAAAAAAAGCAGGAATAGAAACATAAAAATTTTACAATTTATTTTCCTTATTTTATACAATAGTAGAAGTCATTTCCAAAACATAAAATCTTCAATGAAGTATTTGCTTCGGATTTTATCAGTTTGGAATTTACAATTTTGAGCGTCACGTTTTGTCACATTACAAATAAAATACTCGTATTCTACTTAATTTCATAATGCCATGTAATGGAATAAAAACGTAAAGCAGTTCCATTACAGGCCTGGACAGGCCCAGAGGGTTCCAGGAAGTTAAGGTTCCCAGATTTTGTGACAACGGCACAGGATGGTGGTAGGGTGTCAGCCTTACGCACCGGCTGCCTTTAGCCCCAGGAAATAATCCTGGTGCTCATTTCTGTTAGAGGCTGAGTCGACCCCAGGGCCATAGTGCGATCGAAAGGATTTTATGTCAATGAAAAATTCCAATGACACCATCTGGGAGTCGAAGCAGCGACCTTCCGATTTGCAGCGCAGTACCTTAACCACTGAGCTACCGACGTTGATAGCTGCATTTGCCGCAAGTGTTGATGGCCGAAAACACTAACATAGAGACAAGACCGTCTCCATTTACATAAATGTACGTTACAAAAGAACCGTATAATCCTTTTGGCTTGCAATACTTTCACAGCATGGTGGAATTCAAAGACTACAACCACAATTTTTTTTGCATAAGAAACAACATGACAATCTCTTTTGTAAACCTCTGACACATTTGCATAATTTTGTGAGTACATAGATGTAATAAATGCTAAAGTACTTGCTTCATGTGCTTCTCTTCAAAATTTCTTGACGTGACACGAAGCTTTAATAGCCACATTCCTTAGTATCCCATATCTGAATCATAACGTGGCAGCAAAATGTTTCAGCAGCAGTAGGGTGAGCAAGCATCTCTATAATGCACAATGCCACATTCTCGGAATTACGGCGAGGTCTAGGTGTTACGGCTGGGACTTCAATAAGAGAAGAAATGCATTTTGCAGAGAAAAGGAGTAGGTTAGTACAGCAGTTTACCAGCGCAGCCCTTGCTATGTTGCATTTTATAGGAGATTTCTGCAGTGCACACGGGGAAATGTTCACAGTATAGACGTGTTACACAGACATGAGCGGAAGATACTCACTGGCTTATGACAGTGAAAAGTCACACTTCAGCTCTAAAAATCTTAAAAATTTTAAAATGAATTTTTGTTACAAACAAAATATATTTCTTTTCCTTCATATAAAATTTTACATAGCTTGTTTATTATAAAAACATAACGCCCTAGTCTTTAGGACTTCTCATTCTTACATCAGTTGACACCACTAAAATTCGCAAATTTGCATACATAACGTGGGAGAAAATTGTGAATTAAGGATAAGAAAGGCACTGCTCGATGGACATATTATTTATGTCTTTGTGTATTAAGAAGCAACAAAAATAATTTAAGTTACCCGTTGGTTTTTTTTATTGTTACACCGTGCATGTTGTCGAGTTACTTAATTATTACACCAACCACTGCACATATGTAAAATTTATAAAATTTACACATTAAAACATTAAAAACGTTCCGACATGTTTCGGTCCTAGGACCATCATCAGGGAGCCATATATTCCTTGCTAAAGTAACATTAATTTCGCTGTACCAGTTGGGTGTTGTGGCAGCATGCCGTGTTGTGTAATGTTATGTTGCGAAGAGTGCCCTACTACGGATGTGCATTCTGTGCTTCGTTGCGTTGCAACGAAGCACAGAATGCACATCCATAGCAGGGCAATCTTCGCAACATAACATTACACAACACGGCATGCTGCCACAACACCCAACTTGTAAAACGAAATTAATCTGTGACTATTTCTAGTGTGACTTTAGCAAGGAATATGTAGCTCCCTGATGATGGTCTTAGGACCGAAACATGTTGGAGCGTTTTAATGTTTTAGTGTGTAAATTTTATAAATTTATATACGTGCAGTGGTTGGTGTAATAATTGAGTGAGTTACCCATTTGTTTTAACAGATCACAAGTATATGCATTAAAACGGTAACACATAACACTAGTTTTACCAATTCAATCACTGCCGTAAATAAACTGAGAAACCAAGTTTTGTGTGTGACTGTTTTAGTGTATACTTATGAAAAGTTACCCGGGTGCTCGGTTGAGATTCTAAACATGTAAATTCAGAAAACCAAACGACAACATAGAGTTCCTTTAGCGATATGTTACACTTCTTTTTCATTAATTCCAATGTTATAACACTCAGCTGGATTAGCACAACCTTAAAGAAGAGTTATGTTAAATTGGCCCACTTTTGTTGGTTTTTACAAGATAAATTCGGAACTAACAAACGGACGGTACATATTCATTTTTTTCTCTCTCTGCTGTTCTGTAGTTATGTGAAGAGCACTTCTGCTTTAATACTGGCTGAGAGACAGCTGTCACAGAAACCCCGACGCCAGAAATTTCATTTCCAGCTATGATTAAGGAATGGCATTACTAATGGTGCGCCACACTTGCGATGTCTGAGACACCTGAGTCAATCAAATGTTAAGTCGATGCCCATATCTTTGTCTCTAAACCTACATTTAAAAGAGAGAAATGAAGCCATTTTCTAACCGCATAGGAAATAAAATATCTAGAAACCTTGGAAGAGGTGACATACGGTTGGTTTGATAATAATTTACATTTAGCCCTATTGTATCCAAAACTTATTCCAATAATTTTATCCCTCAATTAAATAATTTACGCCGGTTAAACGGATAATACACACTTCCGCATAAGCAATTTTTTTAAAAAAATTATGAGTGGAGAAAAGCGATAAGGGATAATGTTGAACGCAAGTGTTTCATTGAATAAGCCCAGTCCGATTATTCTCTACAAAAATATTTTTTTTTATCCCAGAGATGCTGACATTCATTTACAGTGCTACTGAAAAACGAGCCACTGCTACTGTGTTCGGTACAGTCATGTGTGTGTGCGTGTGTGTGTTTTATCGAAAGTCGTTGTCGTGTGGGTAAAATTTCTGCTTCCAATTTAGAATGGCCACAGATCGATAACCCTGGCCGAGAGTTTTCCTGATTTTTCTCAAGCTAAGAAACGTAATTTTTTAAAACCTAGATGACGGAAAAAATGTAGGAGCTAAGTGGCCCTAAAGGGCTCTATATTACTTAGGATAAAAGCATGTGTCAGGCTGTTCGGAACACAGTTTCCGTAAAGTTCGGGAAATACCCTGACTACAAAAAAAATTATTATCTCCTGAAGAAAGCCTACTCTTCATTTAGTTGGTAATTTAGACATTAGCAACATAGTTACTGTGAGAGATCGAGATGATAATTCGTATCACACAAATAACCGACTAATTACTCGTAGCAGCATCATTCTTCACAATTTAACACTTCCTCCAATATTCAATAAATTCCTCGCGTCGTATTTTACGCAAGCCTTTGTTACAGCGTTAAAAATGTTTACTTGCCACTGTCCTGATCCAGACAAATATAGTCCACATTTCCTATAAAGTTGTTTTATACATATTTCACTATCATTTTTCCATTTAACCCTCCGTCTTCGAAGTGGCCTCTTGCCTTAAGTTTTTCACGCCAACGCCCTGTAGGCGTTTCTCTTCCCCTCTGCCCATTTCCACCCCTCTGATTTCCTCATCATCATAAGATTTGTTGAAGAGTGCAAGTAGGCATTCCCATAATTTAATTTCTCTTAATTTCTTCAATACAGAGCTGCTTAATATTTTCTGGCTTTATTTATGGATTGGTGTCTACAATACCGTACAATAATTCTATGCAAGCTTACGTCATTAGTAAATTTTATAACACATTCAGTTCAAAGACCTTCTTGGCATATGAAGGAAACTTTTTTCCAATACGTTATCGAAGCCACGCCTACCTTCACCGCTAGTATCAAAGTTTTTTAGGTGTTTCTAAATTAATCAAGTAGCTTAAATCCAAACGTTTACCTACTTAATATTTTCGTGAGAAGAAATTTAAAATAAAATAGGAAACATCCGCAGAAGTAGCACTTTTGGGTCGCTCGTTGAGCTATTCTTCCCTGAGTTAAATTCTTAAATATTTTCCAGGAAACAATATTTTAACACACACGATCCCTCTTTGTGTTAGCAACTAATCTATAGTTCACCATTGTGTAAATATGCCAAGCTATGGCGTTCAACATCCATCGAGCTCGACGCTCGACGCTCGACGCTCGGTGCTCGACTGTTTTTTGAACCTTATATCGTAGCTCACATAAGACAGATTCTCTCTCAATTACAAAATTTTTCGGTAGACCTCAGCACGTACCTCAGAGAAAATACAGTATCTTTCAGTCACGAAGTTCAATTATTGCGAGAGATCATAAAGTTATGTAGGTGTATATATAAGGCGTGTTACTTTTGCATGATTTGAACAACATAAATTCCTCAGCGGATTTTATTAAGAATCTATTACATAAAATTTAACAAAAATCCATCTAGCTGGAACCAAGTTGTTACATGCGAAGAGCTGGACAGACATATATGGCGAAGTTCCCATTCGCGTTTCGCAGGTGAATGCAATTTATAAAAGACTCTCCACATTTAACACGAAATTAATGAAATAACTAGAAGAAGGTCTTAGATTTTCTTGAAAAGTACTACTGTAGATATTGTGAGATACGTGGCGATATGTGGCACAATATTGAATCGTGACACCACATAATAAAAAAGTGGAAGGAGTTACGACTTTGGAGAAAAAACGATAGAAATTCGATGATTGGTTGCCTCGATACCAATTTCTTACGCGTCACCCACGACTTTCCTTTGTCTCGATGCTAAAGCTTGAGCAGCAGCAGCAGCATATACGCCTATGCCACATTTCAGCACCTGGCACCAGCACACAATTTCTGACAGCCGTTCTCTTATCATCTTTATTACATACATAATAATCTCTTTTCATATCTGAATGTCATTCACATAACCTGTCTAGATTACAGACTGTTTAAGTTTGAGGATATGGAGCAAAATAATATGTAAATTTTGATTTTGTTTTTCACTTACACCACACAGCAACTTAAAATACCCGTCAAACTTTATGCTTAATAACTTAAGTCCTTCCGTACAACTTATTAAAACTTCTCGAGTTACAACTTTTATATTGTACTGTTTTGCATTTAAACAACCGCCGAAGATAAATAACAATTTTTAATGTTAAATGGAATGTTACTTTTAATTACATGTATTATGTGAAGAAGTGTTAGAGGACTTTTCACAATGAAATAGAGGAGTCTATTGTCCCAAGCCTCATATCTACTCTACAGCTAGGGGAGGCGATAAGTTAATCCAGAACATCAGAACTTTCGTCTGACACTGCAAGGTGTTGCAATTCAGATAATTCTAAACTACAGCTCACTACTTCCTTGTGTCATTAGGGCAGATTAATGAACAGAATGTAGAAATTTGGTAAATTTTAACGTCCACGTTATTTACATAAAATATGCTCCTCTGATATATCTATGATTTAAAACGTAACTGAATATAACGAAATCAGATATACAGTATTACATATACCTTAAGGCTTTCTAGTGCAAACCACAGTGATTTTTTGTGCAGTCTTCCAGCTCTCCATATTTGTGTGTACACAGTGTGACAGATTCCTCCACACTGAATTTTCTACCAGTAGCCTGTACCGCCCTGTAATTAGCCTTTTGACCCGTATTGCAACATGGACGTGCAAGGGAAGCAAAATGACTGGTTCAAACTCTTAGTATTACTCTATTACAGGGTTGCATTTAATGTTAGTAAATGTTAAATTTTTTCATAGCCATTAACGTGTCAAAATAATTCGGAACATACTTAGTAAAATGAAAGAGTCAAATATTCTCAAAGGATAAGCACATTTGTTTCCGCATATTCAAATCAAGTTTGTCTGGGATATCTGACGCGCTGCGCAGTATAAAATGAAATAAACATTGCACATAATAAGCACATATGAACACAATATCCATAATATCCAAATGCACGAGCTATGAATAATGTAAAACTTTCTAAGACAATAAACAGTCAATAGTTATGTGTTCTCTTCTCGATCTTTGCTAAACTACATATTGCACATAACCAGAAATTTGCAAGAAATTAAAAGTGAAAAAATTATGGTGTGTATGTCACTGGCTATTTAAGCCTAATCACACTTTTAAGTCTAGAAAAATTATCATTAGTGTATGGCTCACTTCTGACAAACAACTTAACAGTGCGTAGTATTTGGTTTACTTACAAAAGTTTTAACATTTAGGAAACTACAAATGTTAGATTGGAGTAAATTTCTGTATGAATAGTAAGGAGTTAGGTATGTTAACACTTAATGTCGAACACAACTATATTTGTTTTTATTACAAGGAGTTTACAACAACCACATGTTTCGGCCCTACATGTGGGCCATCATCAGGTTGTGGTTAGACTTACAGCTTAGGCTATACTAGCATGCGTGTAGCGGTTTTTGGGTTGTAATGGGGCGGGTTCGAGATATCATTATATCACAGGGTACCATGGTCCAGGGTGTATCTGGTTGGATATCATTTTTATTTATTCCCCATGGGGACTGTATCATATGCTAGGGGGTGTAATATAATATAATATAATATATAAGTATAATTACTTAAGCTAGGACAAGAATAGGTACAGTCAGTGAGAATAATATAGGTTACGCCTTGTGCTAAGGCGCTAAATAGCTGAGATAGGGTCCAGCCGTGTCCTTGTTATTGTCCTGTATCACTTTCTGACGTGTTTAATTATGTGTTGACCGGGGGGTGTTCGACGTTCAGTGTTAACATACTTAACTCCTTACTATTGTACAAAACACAACGGGGATGACGCACATTAGAATTGCACGTATGAATGTTTTTAATGATAAATTAAAATGCAAACAGGCTATCAGATTATACTCCAACTGAAACATTAAATTACAAAACAAATGAAATCTAGTGTTCGTGAAAGTATCTCTGCTGTTTTGAAAGATATTCTCTCAAACATGCCAGTTTCCCTTTTTTAAGCTTTGATGCAATGAGCCCTTTTCAGTCGATTCCCCGTACATACTTTCACAAATTTCTCTTTACCACAGCGTTTCTGCTCCTTACTTTCTACGTCCACATGCAGCTACTTAAAATATTAATTGCTTCGTTCACCAAAGTATTCCTGTTTCTCTATACCTTGTGGTAGGGATAACTAGACAGAGTTAATTTCTATACCTTGTGGTAGGGATAACTAGACAGAGTTAATTTCTATACCTTGTGGTAGGGATAACTAGACAGAGTTAATTTCTATA
>Ga0131853_10023137_pt1 | contig 11222 bp, 21 predicted proteins | sample TergutLab28metaG_FD_92764 | JGI IMG/M metagenome (GOLD analysis project Ga0131853, IMG submission 92764) | Labiotermes labralis P1 segment gut microbial communities from Petit-Saut dam, French Guiana - Lab288 P1 (version 2) (version 2) | ecosystem: Host-associated > Arthropoda: Insects >...
AATAATAGATGAACTAGGTCGTATTGTCCTACCCGGTGAGCTAAGACAAGAAATGAAATGGGGGATACAACACGAAATCGAAGTATACCAAACAGATAACCTAATGATTTTAAAATCCAAAGATAAATCAGAATCTAAAAGTACCACGCAAAAATGGCTGTTTAACAACCAAAAACCTAAGAAAAACCAACTACCAAAAAAATAAATGCTTGATTTTACTGCCCTAACAACTATCAAGTAAAAATACTTGATACCAAACCAAAAATCACACGAAATTATGTACAAAAAGTATAACCCAAAAAAATATCAAAGCAATAACTAAAGTAATACTCAAAAGAATGGGAAACAAAAGAGCAAGAGAGGAAGGAATACTATTTTTGCCCTTGTCGATCATCCAATCGGGTGCCTTTCCCGATTTGATTAGCGTCTTGGGGCAAAAATAGTATTCCTTCCTCTCTTGCGGTCTACAACCCCCCACCCAAACAAAAAAACAAACTCCCTCCCTACATAAAAAAGTTTGCTCCGCAAACTTTTAACAACCAGTCGTGAACACCGAAACCGAAGGTTTCGGCAGGAAAATGCGAAGCAGTTTCCTGGCACATAAAAAAACTTAAATGAAAAAAAAATGACAAAACCTATTGACATAATCTTAGGAAGCTGTATAATGCATATTCGTGACATTGTGCCTGGATTTTGTCCTGTGTAGACTTCCAGTGTGCGACACGCCCGGTAACGTGAACTTAAAAAACAACGGTTTCTTCGTACAAAATCGTCTTTAGCTTTATAAGTAAAATGTTGCTGAAAGTTTAAAAAAATCTAGTTACTTTATCTAGTGAGACAGCGTCCCTCGCATTTCTAACTGCGGTACGCTGAGTTGGAGGGTACCCATGCAAAGCCAAAAAATAAGAATTAACCTAAAAGCTTACGACCACAAGCTTATTGACCAATCTGTGGTTCAAATCGTAGAAACTGCAAAGCGCACGGGTGCTGCTATTTCTGGGCCGATACCTTTGCCTACAAAAAAAGAAATCGTGACGATTCTTCGTGCAGTGCATAAATACAAAGATAGCCGTGAGCAGTTTGAAATGCGCACACACAAAAGGCTAATTGATATTCTTATGCCAACACCAAAAACTGTAGATGCACTTCAACGTTTAGATTTACCTGACGGTGTAGACATCTCTGTAAAGATTATGTAGTTTACGGAGGCATATATATGAAGAAAGCAATTTTGGCCAGGAAACTTGGCATGACACAAATTTTTGAAGAAAATGGAACACTTGTTCCTGTGACTGTGCTTGAAGCCGGCCCATGTGTGGTTGTGCAAAAAAAGACAGTTGAAAAAGATGGATATGAAGCACTTCAAGTTGGTTTTGGAGAAATTCGTGAAAAACTTGTAAACAAAGCTGAAAAAGGTCACTTTGTAGCTCGTCTTGGAAAAGATGCTGCGCCAAAAAGAGTTTTGAGGGAATTACGTCTTGAAAACTGTAACGAGTTTGAAGTAGGCAGTGAAATTAAAGCAGATGTTTTTTCTAAAGGTGAGTGTGTAGACGTTACTGCGGTTTCTAAAGGTAAAGGATTCCAAGGTGCGATTAAACGCCACAACCAATCACGTGGGCCTATGACTCACGGTTCTAAATATCACCGTGGACTTGGTTCTATGGGACCAGGTACAACACCCGGTAAAGTTCGTAAAGGCAAAAAAATGCCAGGGCATATGGGTGCAAGAAAAACAACTGTACAAAATATTGAAGTATTTAAAACTGATGTCGAAAACAATTTGATTCTTGTAAAAGGTGCTATCCCCGGAATAAAAGGTGCACTTGTTACAATCAAAAGCACAGTAAAAGTTTAGGAGGGTTAGTCGTGGCGACAGTTACTATCAAAAACATCCGTGGCGAATCCGTAGGAAATATTGAATTATCTGATTCCATTTTCGGAGTAGAAATAAACAAGCACGCTGTGCATATGGCTGTAGTTCAACATCTTGCAAACAAAAGGCAAGGGACAAAAAGCACAAAAACACGTGCAGAAGTTCGTGGCGGTGGTCGTAAGCCTTGGAGGCAAAAAGGAACAGGTCGTGCAAGACAAGGTTCTACACGTTCACCACAATGGACAGGCGGTGGTGTAGTATTTGCACCAAAACCAAGAGATTTTTCTTTTAAGCTTAATAAAAAACTTAAAAGACTTGCACTAAAATCTGTCCTTACAGACAAGGTTCAAAATGATAAATTAATTGTTTTAGACAATCTTAACCTTGGTGAAATTAAAACAAAGGCAATGGCAAGTGTTTGTACGAGCCTTGGGGTTGACACAGCTTTAATCGTGATGGATGGGACAAATGAGAATGTAGTACTTTCTGCAAGAAATATCCCAACATTAAAAACAGCCGGTGTAAACACTATAAATGTTTATGATATTTTGCACTATGATTCACTTGTGGTGACAAAAGATGCAATTGAAAAAATCCAGGAGGTGTATGTGTAATGGCTGCGTTGCAATATTATGATGTGCTGTTTAAGCCACTCATGACAGAAAAAAGCATGGCATTGCTTGAAGAGCAAACATACTCTTTCTATGTTCACCCACAAGCAACAAAAACACAAATTAAAGAAGCTGTTGAGCGTTTGTTTCCAAACACAAAAGTTGCTTCTGTTAATACAATGAACACCCACCCTAAAAAACGTCATCGTCGTGGTTACAAACCAGGTGAAACAGCAAGACGCAAAAAAGCAATTGTTAAGTTGACACCAGGTTCAAGCCCAATCGAGTATTTTGAAGGAATATAAAACACGCATGTATGTTAGAGGAGTGTAGTCATGGGCGTAAAACGCTATAGACCCATAACCCCATCTCAAAGACAGATGACGGTTTCTGACTTTGCTGAAATTACAAAGGCAACGCCAGAAAAGAGCCTTACCGTTCACCTTAAAAAACATTCCGGTAGGAACGGTCAAGGTAAAATCACTGTTCGTCATAGGGGCGGCGGGGCAAAAATAAAATATCGTTTAATTGATTTTAAACGCAATAAAGACGGAATACCTGCAAAAGTAGCTTCCGTTGAGTATGACCCAAACAGAACAGCAAACATCGCACTTTTGCATTATGCAGATGGCGAAAAAAGATATATTCTTTCCCCAAAAGGTGTAATCGTAGGTGATACACTTATGAGTGGAGTAGAAGCAGAAATTCGTCCGGGGAATGCTCTTCCAATGAAAGTTATTCCTGTAGGAACTGAAATTCACAACATTGAAATGAAACTTGGTCGTGGGGCGCAGCTTGTAAGAAGCGCAGGAAACGTAGCACAGCTTATGGCAAAAGATGAAAAGTACGCAACAGTGCGTCTGCCATCCGGAGAAATGAGACTTGTGCCGGTAAACTGCCGTGCAACAATCGGGCAAGTAGGAAACCTTGACCACGAGCTTATCAATGTAGGTAAAGCTGGTAAGAAAAGACACATGGGTATCCGCCCAACAGTCCGTGGTTCTGTTATGAACCCGAACGACCACCCGCATGGTGGTGGTGAAGGACGTGCACCAATTGGTCGCCCTGCGCCAAGTACACCTTGGGGTAAGCCGGCACTTGGCTATAAAACACGTAAGAAAAACAAACAAAGCAATAAGTATATTGTCCGCAAACGTGGCGTGAAATAGGAGGTTTAACACATGGGCAGATCATTAAAAAAAGGACCGTTTTGTGACGACCACCTAATGAAAAAAGTTGAAGCACAGCTTGATTCAAACAACAAGAGTGTAATAAAAACTTGGTCACGCCGTTCAACAATTTTTCCTGAAATGATTGGTTTTACAATTGCAGTTCATGATGGACGTAAGCACGTTCCTGTATATGTAACTGAGGATATGGTTGGACATAAACTTGGCGAGTTTGCTGCAACGCGCACATATCGTGGGCACGGCAAAGACGCTGAGAAGAAAAGCAGAGTAAGGTAGGAGGTCGATTCATTATGGCAAGCAGAAGCCAGTATAAGCAAGAAAGAAACAAAGAAAATCGTGAAAAAAGACCTCATGCTATCCACAAGTTTGCTCGCATTTCTGATAGGAAAGCAAGAATTGTACTTGAGGAAATCAAAGGCAAGGGTGTAATTGAGTCACAATCACTACTTCAATACAGCCCAAGATATGGTGCATACCTTATCAATAAGGTATTAAAATCCGCAATGGCAAATGCTGAAGAAAATCATTCGCTAAATGTTGCTGATTTATATATTGAAGAAGCAATTGCCAACCAAGGGCCGACCCTAAAGCGCATTCAACCCCGTGCTAAAGGACGGGCGTACAGAATTAACAAGCGCACAAGTCACATCACAATTATCTTGAACGAGAGGTGAGTTTATGGGTCAAAAAGTTAATCCCCACGGTTTAAGGCTGGGTATCAACAAGGAATGGGACAGCGTGTGGTATGCAGAAAAAGATTTTGCAAAATTCCTGCTGGAAGACCACAAGCTCCGTGAATTTCTTAAAAAGAAGCTAATTAATGCTAAAGTTGCCCGCATAACAATTAAGCGTACAACTGATAGAGTAAAAATCACACTTCACACAGCAAGCCCCGGTATTATTATTGGGCGTAATGGTCAAGCCATTCAAGAGCTTACAGCCGAAGTTCAAAAACTTAGCGAGCAAAAAGCTGATGTGGAAATAGTTGAAATCAAGCGTCCGGAACTTAATGCACAGCTTGTAGCTGAAACAATAGCTCGTGACCTTGAAAACCGTATAACATTCCGCCGTGCAATGCGTCAAGCAATGACAAGGGCAATGAAAAACGGAGCAAGAGGAATTAAAACAGCGGTAGCCGGTCGCCTTGGCGGAGCAGATATTGCAAGAACCGAAAGCTACCATGAAGGTACAATTCCACTTCAAACACTACGTGCTGATATCGACTACGGCTTTGCAGAAGCAGACACAACCTATGGTAAGCTAGGCGTTAAAGTTTGGTTATACAAAGGTGAAGTGCTTCCGGGTCAAGAAAGAACCCGTACACCAAGAGAAAGACGGGAAGGAGCAAACGATTATGCTAATGCCAAAAAGGGTAAAAAGACGCAAGCAGTTCAGAGGTCGAATGACCGGAAAGGCACTGCGAGGTAATAAAATAACTTATGGGCAATATGGTATTGTAGCCATGGAGCCAACATGGATAACCGCAAACCAAATTGAGGCAGCTCGTATTGTTCTCAACCGTACAATGAAGCGTGGCGGTAAAGTTTGGATTAAAATTTTCCCAGATAAACCAGTAACACAAAAACCTGCTGAAACTCGTATGGGTAGCGGTAAAGGTTCACCGGAATATTGGGTAGCAGTTGTTAAACCCGGCAGAGTAATGTTTGAAATTGCCGGAGCTGACGAAGCACTTTCACGCAGGGCGTTAAAACTTGCTTCATACAAACTGCCAATAAGATGTAAAGTTGTTTCAAAAGCAGAGCTTGAAGAAATTCTTGCGGCTGAAGAAGCAAAAAATAACCCAGTAACCAGCACTGCAGTTGCAGAATAATAAGGAGGCTCGGTAAAACATGAAATCAACAAAATATTTAGAGTCCCTTAAGGATAAATCCGTGGAAGAACTTAAAGTTGAACTTGTTACTTCAAAAAAAGAACTGTTTAACCTTCGCTTCCAAAACGCCACAAACCAACTCGACAATACGGCAAGAATCGGTGAAGTTAGAAAAAACATCGCACGTTTACAAACCGTAATGACACAACGAGCCAAAGGTCTGGCATAGGAGGTTTAAGTAATGGAGACTCGTAACTTACGCAAAACCCGTGTTGGACGGGTAGTAAGCGATAAAATGGATAAAACAATTGTTGTTGCAGTTGAAAACCGTGTGCGCCACCCGGTAATTGGTAAAATAGTAAAGCGCACATACAAATTAAAAGCACATGACGAAACCAATGAATGTGGTATTGGTGACAGAGTGCGTGTAATGGAAACAAGACCTTTATCAAAAGATAAACGTTGGAGACTTGTTTCTGTATTAGAAAAAGCGAAGTAATATTCGCCTATAATGGAAGCGAGTGAACGTTTATGATACAACAACAAACTAGGCTTGCATCAGCTGACAATTCCGGGGCTAAAGAATTATTTTGTATACGTGTGCTTGGCGGAAGTAAACGCCGCTATGGCAACGTAGGCGACATAATTGTTTGTTCGGTCAAAGATGCAACACCCGGTGGCGTGGTAAAAAAGGGTGAAGTAGTAAAAGCCGTTATTGTACGCACAGTAAAAGGCCTTTCTCGCCCGGATGGTTCATCAATCCGTTTTGATGAAAATGCTGCCGTAATCATAAAAGAAGACAAAACCCCACGTGGCACACGTATCTTTGGCCCTGTGGCTAGGGAGCTAAGGGAAAAACAATTTACCCGTATAGTTTCTCTTGCTCCGGAAGTTTTGTAAGAGGTGTAAGCATATGAATAAAGTAAAACTTAAGCGTGGAGATATGGTTAAAGTTATTGCCGGCAAAGAAGTTGGACGTACGGGCAGGATTTTAACAATTGACCGTGAAAAAAGCAGAGTTGTAGTGGAAGGGCTTAACATGCAGACAAAGCATCAAAAGCCAAACCGTGCAAATCAAACAGGAGGAATCACACGTCGTGAAGCTCCTCTTCATATTTCAAACGTAATGTACCTTCACAAAGACACACCAACTCGCCTTGGGTATAAACTTGAGGAAAAAGAAGTTGACGGTAAAGTGAAAGTTATTAAAAAACGTTACGCAAAAACAACAGGCGAAATTATTGACTAATCTGATGGAGGTATTGCCCTATGAGTAGTAGGCTTAGAGAAATTTACGATACCGAAATCGTAGATGGAATGATGAAAAAGTTCGGCTATAAAAATAAGTTAGCTGTACCAAAAATTGAAAAAGTTATTGTAAACATTGGCTTAGGTGAAGCAAAAGAAAACGCCAAAGTTATTGAACATGCAACAAATGACCTTGCAATTATTACAGGTCAAAAACCGGTTGTAACAAAAGCTAAAAAGTCAATTTCTGCATTTAAACTTCGTGCAGGTATGCCCGTTGGGTGCAAAGTAACCCTTCGTGGTAAAAAAATGTATAGCTTTGTTGACAGACTAATTAATGTTTCAATCCCTCGTGTACGTGACTTCCGTGGTGTATCTGCAAATGCATTTGATGGTCGTGGAAATTACACACTTGGTATTAAAGAGCAATTAATTTTTCCGGAAATAACGTTTGACAAAATTGATAAACTTCGTGGCATGGAAGTTGTTTTTGTAACAACAGCCAAAACCGATGAAGAAGCTCGTGAGCTGCTTTCACTTTTCGGTATGCCATTTATTAGAGCAAACTAGGAGGAAGCACAAACATGGCAAAAAAAGCACTTGTATTAAAATCCAGGCGCACCCCAAAGTTTGCTGTAAGAGCTTACAGACGCTGTAACATTTGTGGTCGTCCTCATGCAACACTTCGTAAATATGGTATTTGCCGTATTTGTTTCCGTGAACTAGCTTACAGAGGGCAAATCCCTGGTGTAAGAAAAGCTTCATGGTAAGAAGGATGCCGGTTTAAAACGGGATTCTTGCACATTAAAATAATTTCACATTAATTTTAAGTAATTAAAAGCATTAAAATTGCTAGGAGGATTGCCCATGTTATCCGATCCTATTGGGGATATGCTAACCAGGATTCGCAATGCGAATATGGCAAGGCATACAACTGTTGACATGCCTTCATCTAAAATGAAAGAAGCTATTGCTTCCATTTTAGTAAAAGAAGGATATGTAAAAGGATATGAAATAGTAACAAACGATGTTAAAAAAACCATGAGAATCACCCTTAAATATGGCCGCACAAAAAATGAAAAGGTTATTGCAGGGCTTAAACGCATCTCAAAACCCGGTCTTAGGGTTTACTCAAATTGTGAAGATTTGCCAAAAGTTTTAAATGGCATGGGTCTTGCAATTGTTTCAACAAATAAAGGTGTTTTAACTGACAAAGAGGCTCGTGAAGCTGGAATTGGCGGAGAAGTTTTAGCATTTGTTTGGTAATTTATTGTATTAAATTAAAAATTCTATAGGAGGTGCAGACCATGTCAAGAATTGGTAAATTGCCGGTGGCTGTTCCTGCGGGTGTTACTGTTACTTTAACTGCCGACAATCACATTACAGTTAAAGGCCCAAAAGGCACACTTGAGCGCACACTATCAAAAGACATGCATATCGCACAAGAAGAAGGTCAACTTGTAGTAACAAGACCAAATGACCTAAAACGCTTTAAAGCAATGCATGGATTAACAAGAACCCTAATTAACAACATGATTGTTGGTGTAACAACAGGTTATGTAAAAAGACTTGAGATTAATGGTACAGGTTATAGAGCTGCAAAAGCGGGAAATAAACTTACATTAAACTTAGGATATTCACACCCGGTTGAAATGGTTGACCCAGCTGGTGTTGAAGCTGTAGTTGAGGGCAACAACAAAATCATCATTTCAGGTATTGACAAGGAAAAAGTTGGACAATATGCTGCAAACATTCGTGATAAGAGACCACCAGAGCCATACAAAGGCAAAGGTATTAAATATGAAACCGAGCATATCAGACGCAAAGCTGGTAAAGCTGGTAAGAAATAGGGGCAGGTGAGAAGCAATGATAAATAAACCATCACGTGCAAAGGCACGCCAAAAACGCCACTACAAAATGCGTCGCTATTTATCAGGGACAGCTTTAAGGCCTCGCCTTACAGTGTTTAAGTCAAACAAGTATATTTATGCACAACTGATAGATGACGTTGCAAAAATCACGCTTGCTTCTGCTTCAACACTTGATGCAAATCTTGTAAAAGAAAACGACTTAAAGTCAACATCAAGCGTTGACGCAGCAAAAGTTGTAGGCACAGTAGTTGCAAAAAAAGCACTCGAAAAAGGTATTGATACAATCATATTTGACCGTAGCGGTTACATTTACCACGGTAAAGTAGCAGCTGTGGCAGACGCAGCCAGAGAAGCTGGTCTAAAATTCTAATAGGGAGTGATGGCTATGAAAAAAATAGACGCAAACGCCTTGGATTTAAAAGACCGGGTAGTATCTATAAACCGTGTAACAAAAGTTGTTAAGGGCGGACGTACTTTCCGTTTTGCAGCACTTGTGGTTGTAGGTGACGAATCTGGTCATGTTGGGGTAGGGCTTGGAAAAGCAAACGAAATTCCGGAAGCTATACGCAAAGGTAAAGAAGATGCTAAAAAGAATATTATGTTCTTAGAAAAAAATGAAAATGATTCATTCTTCCATGAAGTAATTGGTCACTTTGGTGCTGCAAAAGTACTCATGCGTCCAGCTCCAGAAGGAACTGGTATCATCGCTGGAGGTGCTGTAAGAGCTGTACTCGAGCTTGCCGGTGTTAGAAATATTGTTACAAAGTCAATTGGCTCTAACAACAAGCACAATGTTGTAAAGGCTGTGCTTGCTGGAATACAGCAAATAAAAACACCTCAAACAGTAGCAAGGCTTCGTGGCAAAGCGGTGGAAGACATTTATGAAGTGAGGAATTCCTAATGTTAAAAATAACTTTGGTTCGTTCACCCATTGGTGCTAAGCCAAAGCATAGGGCAACAATTGCTGCTCTTGGGCTTAGGAAAATCCACGCATCTGTGGAGCAAAAAGATAACGCAGCTATTCGTGGTATGATTCACCACGTTAAGCACCTTATAAAAGTAGAAGAAGTTTAAGGAGGGCTTAAAGATGAAACTTGGAGAATTAAAGCCCGCCAAGGGTTCAACATCAAAAGCATGGCGTCGTGGACGTGGACATGGTTCCGGAAACGGTAAAACTTCAGGACGTGGACACAAAGGTCAAGGCTCACGTGCAGGCAGTGGCGGCAAAGTTGGCTTTGAAGGCGGACAAATGCCTCTTTACAGGCGTTTACCAAAACGTGGTCATTCATGTCGCAATACTAAAGAAATCGTTGCTATAAATGTTCAACTACTAAATGTTTTTAATGACGGAGATACAGTTGATATTGCAGCACTTAAACAAAAAGGTCTTATCTCAAACCCAAGAGACGGAGTAAAAATCCTAGGCAATGGTAACGTAAACAAAAAGCTTACAGTTAAAGTTAACCAGTTTAGCCAGGCTGCCGCTGAAAAGATAACATCTGCTGGCGGTAAAGCAGAGGTGATTTAAGTTGTTTAAGATATTCGCAAATGCTTGGCGTGTTGAGGATATTCGGAAAAAGCTCTTATTCATTTTTTTGCTTCTTCTGATTTACCGCTTTGGTTCAGCAATTCCTTTGCCAGGCATTGACCTTGAATTTTTGTATTTAGTAAGACATGGTGATGCAGGTCTTGGAGGAAATGATTTGCTTACAGTTTTCTCCATGATTACTGGTGGTGGTATTGGTTCTGTGTTTGTTATGGGTATTGCACCATACATTACAGCATCAATTATCATGCAGCTACTCACTTATGCAATTCCGGCTATTAGCCAAATGCAAAAAGAAGGCGAAGATGGGCGTAAAAAAGTTCAGCAAATTACACGTTATTTGGCAGTAGGTCTTGCAGCATTGCAAGGCTCTGCTACAGTTTTTTCTTACACAAACTGGCCTCCAGGGCAAGGCGGCTTCAACCTCTTTAGAGAGGGACATCAAACTTTGTATGTATACATTATGGCAACGGTTGCTATGATGGCAGGTACAATGTTTATTATGTGGCTCGCTGAGCTCATTACAGAAAAAGGTGTTGGTAACGGTGCATCATTCTTAATCTTTGCAAACATCTTATCAGGGCTTCCAAATGGAATTATGGCACTTTGGGCAATGGTTTCAGGTGATGTTGCAGTTGGTCCAATAGCTCAAGTACTTGTACTTTTGATTTCCTTTGCGGCAATTATTGCATTTGTAGTACTTGTTCATGAAGGTGAAAGAAGAATCCCAGTTCAATATTCACGCAAACAAGCAGGTGGCGGTTATGGTAATCATAACTCATACATTCCACTTAAAGTAAATATTGCTGGTGTTCTTTCAATTATTTTTGCTATGTCATTATTACAGTTTCCGGTACAAATTGCTGGGTTTTTCCCACACAATGCGTTTCTTTCAAATATTGCAAGCTATCTCGATTTCCGTAGTTTGCATTGGATTGGTGCATCAATATATGTAGTATTAATTTTTGCTTTCACACATTTTTATACTTCCTTTGCAGTTAATCCAATTGAGATGGCTGAAAATATGAAGAAAAATGGTGGATTTATACCTG
>Ga0131853_10023138_pt1 | contig 11222 bp, 5 predicted proteins | sample TergutLab28metaG_FD_92764 | JGI IMG/M metagenome (GOLD analysis project Ga0131853, IMG submission 92764) | Labiotermes labralis P1 segment gut microbial communities from Petit-Saut dam, French Guiana - Lab288 P1 (version 2) (version 2) | ecosystem: Host-associated > Arthropoda: Insects >...
GGGTCCACTCAGCCTCGTGAGGTCAATTGAGGAGCTACTTGAATGAAAAAAGTAGCGGCTCCAGGTCTAGAAAACAGAGATTAACGGCTGTGGGGTCCCGTTGCGCTGACCACGTGACACCCCACTAACTTCGCCGACCGGCGGCGGCCGCTCTGTCGGTATAGTTCGCGTGCGGACTAAGGCCATAGAGAAAAAGACATTACCAACATTATATAATGCAATAAAAAGTGTATTGTACACTACATTGTACATTTACAGTGTTAGTAAGGAATTCTGACGTTTTAGCCTATCTTCAAGAGCCGATAGAGGAATGAAATAATACAGTACCTGTACTGTGCAGTATCATGTACAGTTTCAAGGGACGACAGAACAAGCAATAAAAATCATGTCTTTTCACCCAGAAATTTAAGACTTTTGCCCACCTTCATTAACACTTTATCACGCGCTATAGTCTTAACTTTAACTAACATATCACGAATTTTTTCTTTGTTCTTCGTCACTTCACGAGTGGAAGATTCGTTCTTGCCATACAACCTGGCAATCTCCGCATGCGGTTTTTTTTATTTGAATCATATCCAGAATTTTAACTTTCTCACTAATGGAAAGGACATCACGGCTACCCTCAGGCTTAGAAGCACAACCAGCATCACTACTCTTACACTTTGGGACCATTATTACGGTAAATAAAGGCTTTCTGAACACAAACACTGCGACAAAGCGGCAACTAATTCGAACAACGAGAACGCTAGAAGCGGAATGGTGGCAAGTTTGTGGGGAAGCGTTGGTACGGGGACAAAGGGAGATGAGTCCAGTACTGGGCGCGTTTGGGCTGCTGGATTTCACCATGTTACGGCCCGTTCTGGCTTGGCGCGCGTTTTGAAACTTATGAACTGTTTATTTACTTAATTTTCCAATTTTTTTTTGGGCCGCGATAATCCACGGATTACTGAAACCGCGGGTACTGGATCTGCGGATAAGGGGGCCCGCTTGTGTGTATATGTGTGTGTGTTTGTGTGTGTGTGTGTGTGTGTGTGTGTGTGTGTGTGTATATATATATATATTGCGTGCATCATTTTTTGTATGTGGATGATAACAGTCACAATGCACGGAACGAATATTATTAATAGGTGGACATTGTTGTATAACATTTTCATAGTTAGATCAGATGTGCATGCTACATTTCCGAGTGTCAATAACGCCTTAACTTTTTCTGTGCAATTGTGAACAAGCTCTTAAAGGATTCAGTAACACAGTGCCTGACCTAACCGTAAGCTTATCTGTTGGTCTTGTCAAGGGAAGTACAAGATTACCATTTTAATAAGCTGCAATACTACTTACAGCTACACAGTTTAACGAGTAACTTTTTATGGTTTTGTAATAACCACCTACTTAACTTATTTTAATAATAATAATAATAATAATATTTACTAACTGCATTTGGGTTGTCACCCGGTGGCAGTGGTTATTTTACAAGTATACAAAACTTGAAATTGGTTACTACCAATTTTAAGTCGGGAGGGCTACATGAGAAGCATGTAGTGGCAACTTGGAATCTTGGGAACCATCTCAGCATTTGCTTTTAGGCACAGGAAAATCAAGAAAAACCTGTGTCGAGATGGCCGGTCGCAGGACCTTCCGAATACTACTTCTAGCCAGCAGTCCGGCGTCTAAAGTAAAAAAAAAAAAAACAGCAATGCCCACATAGTAATTGTTGACTCTTTATTTAACTAGGCTGCAAACAGCTCAGATTGTGTGGTGTCAAGGGCAGTATAAGTGGTAAATAAAGAAATGTTTAATATTTGGAAGGAAGCTTCTGTCGTGTTTATTTCGAGGTCTGCCTGGAAATTTATACACATTGTGGTCCCGCGCCCTCAAAAATGTTCACCAACCCTGACACAAAGTAACCGAATTCCAGTAAATCTTTAAAGGTTGTCTTGTTTGCAGCATAGTAATTCGACAGCTTAAACAACCGTTTCGAACAATTTCATAGGAATGAAGCAGTGATTAACTCCAGTGTAACAATGTGGAAGTTGTTGGCAAGTAGTTAACGTAACGTAACAATATATTCTACCCTTGAAAATTTCAGCCGAACGTTGCAGATTTTCCTCCCTTCCACTTTGACAAATGCTATGCTGTGATTAGCCTTACTTCACCATGACTTGTCAATATAAAAATCACTGCGTGTGTGTTACCATGCTGTACTTATCATATTTTGTGTTTACAGAAATAAATACTGTGGTTTTGACAAGATCGGTTATTGTCAGGAAACACTGCTACAATTCTCATTATTATCATTCTGTCTTACGACAGGTCCGTAGTCTCTTCCAAAGCTAGTTCGCCACCAAATTCTATCCGATGCTTCCTCTTTCAATTTTCAATAACTTCTTGGATCGTCAAGTAGCTGCTTACATCTTCTTCGTCGTCTTCCCGTCCATTCTATCTTTTCCTCTATATTTCCTTCCATAACGTGTTTTATAAGGCAGTTCATAGTAAGATGTGACCAGTCCAGTTAGGTTTCGTCTTTTTTATTGTACACAGGATATCCGTATCCCCCTTGACTCTCTGTAACACTTCATTTCTCACACGATCAGTCCAAATGATCTTCTCCATCCTTCTCTAGCACCATATTTTAAAGCCTTCAAGGTACTTCCGATCTACATTCCCAGGTGACCAAGTTTCAACATCATAAAAAAAACTGTACTCCAAATGCAACACTTTTCTGGGTTCTTCCTTAAATGTAAGTCAAATTTGCTGCTGACTACAGTCTTCTTCTTCTTCTTTTTCTTGTTGAATGCTGGTTTTTTTGCCACGGTAGTCCTGAATTTAATTTCACGTGTACCTCTTGCATTATTTATTATCTTCCTACCGCAATAGTTGAATTATTCCACGTTCTCCAGAAGTGTTGATCTATCATAATCTGTACTGGGAATGTTTGCCTCGAAATTCTCATTACCTTAGATTTTGTCACATTCATTTCCATTCCATGGTATTTTCCTATTTCACTTAGTCTATTGATCATGCCCTCTTGTGACATAAACCATTAGACACCGACGCCGAATGACTTCAGGTGTTTACGACAAACACAACATTTAAACGTCCTCGTGGTGTGCACAAGATAATCAGTGAAGCGTGTTTACATTCCAGGAATTTAACTGACTGCATAAATATTACGAAACATCATTTGAGAAAAATTTTAAGATATACGGTGCTAATTCAGTTTCAACAGTTATGCTGCAAATGTTTTTCGTCTTGGCGGTGTCTGTCGGAAGAGTGGCAACTATGCCCACTGTAACCGCCCGTGTGCAGGAGTGAATTAACAGACGGTTTGCATTATGCGAGTCTAAAAGCTTTTGTTCTCGTGGTCACGACATCCCCTAGTAGGTCAGGACCTCCTCGTTATGGAGGCTTCGCGATCAAAGGCACAGTACACTCGGAAGGACTTCCCTGGACGAGTGATCAGCCCCACGCAGGGACCTCTACCTGAAAACACACAACACTCACAACAGACAGACATCAATGCCCCCGGTGGGATTGAAACCCGCAATCCCAGCAAGTGGGCAGCCGCAGACAGCGCGGCCACTGGGATCGGCTGAGTCTAACCTTTAGTGTATATTTATCATGTAACAATTTGAATGCTGGTCACAGACTGATATGCAACTAGCGAGACCCCCAAACGGAGTGCCCCATGCAGCAGCGTAAGTTGTGTTAGCCTTCAACTGGCCCTGGACCTTAAAAACAATTGGGGAATGTAGCTGGATGACGCAATTGACTGACTGGACCCTGGATTTAAAAAAAAAAACAATACAAAACACGACGACAGTAAATAGTGTATAAAGCGATGGAAGGAAAGCTTTTGGAAAGTTGGAGATTAATGACGCGTGCATGGGAGAACGAAACAGAACTCCCACTATCCAATACACCAGAAGATAAACTGGGAATACAGATCGATTAATTTACGCCTATACCAAAAATTCGTAAAATCTCGCACAATTCATTGCGAAACTGGTCTTTGAAGGCAACTATAACACTATAAAAAGTTGTAAATGTTTTAGTGCAATTTTTTACTGCTTTAGCTACTTCATATCCTTGTGTTATTTAGTCAATATGTTGCATGATTTCAGGCTTCTGCCCCAAAGTAGTAGAGTACTGCGCTGTTCTTGGTTATTACGCAGCGCGTAGTGGTCATTTCTTACCACCTTTTCGGGACAACCTATCGGTTCCATCCTCAGGGTTCAAGAATCCAAACTTTTATCCAAAAATACACTCCTTTTATCTCAACATTTTATAGGTTTTGGACCAGAGTTCGCTCTTATAGGATTCGGCTTTTGGATTCTTGAATTCCGAGGATGGGGTCGATAGCTTGTACCGCAACTTCGGTAAGAAAGTACCCCTAATCGCTGTGTAATAACCCCGAAAAGCGCAGTTCTAGTCAATACGGTTTTCTTTTCTGGTAGGAATGATGAAATTGTGTTGTGTTGAAAATTAAGAAAAACCACGAAGAATCTTGTTCTGGAATAGTGTTCGAAACTATAGTCGAGATTTGTACTAGGGGCTTATTCCTTACCTAGCGTGAATGTTCCCCACTTCAATGAGAAAAAAAGAAAGAAGGGTACATTTATTTGTTACCTGATTCCTTTACGAAACTTTGCTAATTGCGTTTTGTGTCTCAGTACCTCACATTTCATATGTAATACCCCAAGCAAACTACGGTGGATTTTTTTTTTCTTCTTCTTCTTAATCCAGTTTGACAACGGCCATTTCCCACTTCACGAAATTTGAAGTTCCCTGGTAACAACTCTGCTTTTCAAATCGGGTACCTTTCGAATCCGAGGAATATCCAGTACGGATTCTCTGACCTGTTCTATTAAAAAACTGATAAAACGCTCTCTGAAACATTTTATAGAAATTAAAAATAATAATTTCAATATTTTGGCCACCTCCCTCAAAAATTATTTTCACTTGTATTTGACAATGATTCATTCTTTGAAATATCTCTGGAGGTTGCACTCCTAAAATAAATAAAATAACTACATTTTCATTTTTTATGGAACCGGATATTAGTTTTAGCGTTTATTTTCCTTATACATGTGATTTCCTTTTCTCGATATGTACACCTATATTTTGTTTATAACCGTCATTTATTATTACTGTTATTTATTTATTTACACTCCAGGTTTTAGCTTCACATTTTTATCAGGGGTTCCACAAAAACTTTTTCGAGTACAAAGGTGTACCATGCTCACATTAAACTGGGGTACACTGGGTTAAAAATACAGTAACGTAAATTCCTGAACGAGCCCAGCCGGCTATAACAATGGACGAAACTAAACTTTATTTAACTCATTAAAGCACAGTAGTCACTTTACGTACAGATCCTGCTGAAACATTAAAAATTAACAGAACTTTGCCCACATATGTACGTAATTATATCTGCAAATGACCCGTAGATTAAACATCTATCCCCCCCCCCTCCCAGCTGCATTAATCAGTTGTTAATCTTTGTGCTGCAGAACGAATGACTTCAATGTACGGAAAGAACTGACGTTCTAAAAACGATGTATTTCTGGATATATGGCTTCAGAGGGTTAACTGCAATGACCACATGCTTGTCAATTGACACTATTTGACCGAATAATCATCGGTATTACCAACATAACAGTGACGCCAGTAGACGGTATGATTAACATACACATTTTAGCTTATCTTTGCCCATCTCTTTTAATTCTGTTCTCTGTTTTGTGTAATTTAAAACTCCACATCTGGTACATGGACGTCAGAAAAAAATATGGAACGATCCTCAACTGATATGTGCAGGCAGTTTGCCAGTACTAACCTGAAATACACCATGTCGACACCCGCTGGGATGTTGTGCAAGTGTTCATACAATATCGAATTTGATGAAGCTGTTTACTTGCCTTTCTGTTCTTCTTGAGGTTCACACCTACACTCCAACCGTCTTCTTTGGAACTCTTGTATAAAATATACTTTTAGACACAGTTGCTAATGTATGTTTATTTTATATGACAGGGCTGTAGATACAGCGGGTCTAAAAATTCACACTGGACTAGAATGTGAAATACGTTTTGAATACTATGCACGATTTTCTTCTCCGTATACTTTTCATACTGCGTTAAGAATTTATATACGTTACGTCCATTCTTTTTCAGTTGGCTCGAATACACGCTGAAGTTTATTAGTCATTGTACTTGCAACAACTTTCACATGAAAGAATATTATACAACATATTGTAAGTTACTATGCCCAATAATTTCTTTATTGGTGTTTGTATTGCGACGAAAAGAACTTGCGGATTATTGTGTTCCATGTTTCTGCGAATTCAACAAATCCTATAGCATGTGCTGATTTCCACCATGCAAATCTTACACGAAGCTCTGTGATTATATATCGTGGTTCCTGCCCGGTGTTTTATAAAATATCTGCAGTAATTAAAAAATCCACAACGGTAACAACGCACTGCATACTGCGCTGTCCATCAGCAACTTATCAGCTGTTCTGTTACTTCACTGTGATAATAATAACACACACTTTGTAGTTGTATTGAATAGCAGCGTATAGAACCTGCGTATCTCGTCAGACACTGAGCCACACAGAGACACAACCGTGTGTTACAGAGTGCGTCGTAACACTGAAAACAGGAATTGAATTCACTTGGCGTGCAGAAAATATGCTAAGTCACCGGCCAGCCTGCAGCGACTCATTCCTGAGAATATCTGTTACTGACAATGTGCATATTATCAGAAAACTGTCAACCAACTCACGTAATCTCGTGTAATCCCCCCTCCCCTTTCCCCGCCTAAGCTTTTCTCCGCCCAGCCCAACATTCACTTCACGTTAATAACTATTATTACTCTATTCTTTTGGATGCGGTTTTTTTAAACTGCAGTACAGCCATATTTTAAAGTTTTTAAATTAGGTTTCCCTTGTCACGTAACATCCATTTAACTTCCTTTTGTACTTTAGTGCATGAAAAGTCTTGATCTCTTGATTATTTAGACGCCTCAATCGATGAAGTGGCTGAGTGAAGTGGCTTGCTAAGAGCAAGACGACTAGGGTTTCATTCCTGCTTCAGACAAGGGCTTGCCACTTCGAAATCACATCTCTCTCTCTCTCTCTCTCTATATATATATATATATATATATATTGTTTATTCATTTTCATACCAAATAGATACCAGGGATTATTTCTATAGTAAAACCAACTAGATGCACCAATGTATCGAATTTATTTTACTTTAGGACGACAATCTACATGTTTCGGACGGTCTTTCCGTCCATCATCAGGAGTTAAAGAATGTACATACAGCAACAGGCATTTGTCAAACAGGTACTGCTGTCTGCTTGCTAGCGGGTACCTGCTAGCATTGCCTGTTGCTGTATGTACAGTCTTGAACTCCTGATGATGGAAGGAAAGACCGTCCGAAACATGTAGAGTGTCGCCCTAAAATAAAATAAATTTGATACATTGGTGCATCTAGTTGGTTTTACTGTAGAAATAATATTACTATGCACGGCCCTATGAATGTCAGATACCAGAGAATTGTGGCTAAAGTGGCCGGAGCATAAATCTGGCCCTCTACCTCCATCTAACGTTAGGTAAAGAATATGTGGTAACTTTACCACAATTCACCCAGCACCACTTAACAGCAGATACTGTTATTTTATACACACGTTAATGTTATAGAATCGCATAGTTTTATTTTTTACTCCCAACTTCGGTATTATTTTGAAACACGTGTTGAATGTAAGTAGTGTTAAATGTCCAGTGGTCACGTTACAGGAAGTCCATGTCACTTAACGCTGTTAATTCTAAAATTCGTTCTAAAATACTACACTCTGTGCGGAGAAATTCTTGAGATTGTATAATGTTACAGAACTTGCTCAAAGAGCAATCCAACGCAAAACACGTCTATACGTTTCTAATAGAAATCGGAATTTGGCAATGAAACTTCTCTTCAACGTGACACAATTTCTTAAGTTTTCAATATGTACAACCCTTCGTAATTGCTTGTCGTTTCATGATTTATGCAACGGCATTGTCTTTAGCTCATAATGTGATGCGTAGAATTATGAATTAATAATGAATGGGAAATAAAGTGGATGGAAGTCACGTAAACCGGGTTATAATTATAGAATATTACAGTTATTGGACTGTTATACAGGCATATGATTTTTCCCCCTCCATGGGGCAACAACCCCTAGTGGGTCAGGGCCTCCTCATTATCGAGGCTTCACGATGACAGACACACCCCACTCGGTAGGACTCCTCTGGGCGAGTGATCAGCCCGTCGGAGGGACTTCTAACTGACAATACACAACATTCACAAGAAACAGCGATCCAAGCCCACGGCGGGATTCGAACCTGCAATCCCAGCAAGCGAGCGACAGCGCAACCACGTCTTAGACCGCGTGGCCACCGGGATCGGCAGGCATGCGATTAATAAACAAAACAACTTAATGATTCTTAAATGATTAGCCAACAAACAGCAAAACTGAAACGACGACGGCATGTACATGAGCGCTGTTTGCACTCGGACGAGTAACTGAACAGTGTTATCGCAGCTGCCTTTTCAGCGCGTCCTTGAGCGAGTGTTATTAGAGAATACTAACTAACGCTGTGGAACAGTGTACTTTTTGAGAAGCTGACAGATCCTTAGCTGATCGATGAATTTCCCGCTTTATAAAAACCGGAGTATTTTTTTGCCAGACTCACAAGGGCCATTCACTTTCTCCCAGCTTATGGTAGATCAATCCGCTCCACATCCTTGCATCCGACTTCTTTAAGATTCATTTTAATATTCTCCTTCTATCTCCGCGTAGGTCGTGTTAGTAACTCCCCACCAAAACCCGGTCTCCCACAGGTGATAAATACCCCTCTCATCTCGTTCTACTTCATTACGTCACACAAATACCGGTAATGTGCTTTGTGTTGTAGGATTCATGGATACCATCGCTATGTAGTTCCTTGCACTCTCCCTGTAACTTGTTTTCTTATTTATATTTTTATTATGAATTAATTTTTAAAAGGACTAAATTCGATATCACTGGAAAAAAAAGAAGTTATTTTTATTCATGACATATTTAGAGATTCGTTGATGTTGGATTTCATCAGACTGCCAAAACTTTTCTGACAGAATGTTGATTTTGCCTACGTGACTAAATGAAACAAAGTGCTGCTATTGTAGCTGCCTCAACTGTGCCTGTTGCATGATTCCTCGAAATCTGTAAACGCAAGACAACGTGTATTTAGGCTGATTACGTACCGCTACTTCCGCTTGCATTTCGTACGTTACGAAACGTCAGCATATGTTTCGCAGTGCGTGACGTGACAGCTTTATTGCGGGAATGACAACTATTCGGTCTAGTCCTGAAACGTGGTAGACACGTGGATGGAAAACAAGAGCACTTCGAATTCAGGTGGACGCGAAACTTTGTATCTTCAACTTCGAAAATAAGCTTGTTACGTCAGTAGATGTGGAATTCCGTACTCACATCAGAGGGGCTATCATTTCGATATCTAATTGTTTCATATCATGATGTTTACGGTTTTCTGGAAGATAAATACCGACGCTTCGAAATAAGCGTCTGCCTTTGTATTCGGAGTTAAGGCGTCGCATTCCAAAACTCATTAATTTTCGTTAAATGTGAGTTTACTGTATGTTAAATATATTTAATTAAATTAAGCATTCAGCTGTTACCATTTCCGTTAAACACTTGTCCCTGATTCTCGTACCTTTATTTCTTCTCCTCAGCCTACTCACACATCTCCCCAGACGCTCTGCAATGAACGTAGTTCCGATTTCTCAATGCTTTGGAATCAACAGAATAATATTAGGGAAGCCTATCAATAAACAGTGGGCCGGGTAGCTCAGTCGGTATAGCGACTGAGCTACGGGCTGGACGGTCCGGGATCGAATCCCGGTGGGGACGAGACTTTTCGCCCGTCCAGACCGGCCCTGGGGCCCACCCAGCATACTGTAAAATGGGTACCGGTTCTTTCCAGGGGGTAAAGTGCGGCCGGGGCGTGCTGCTGACCACTCACCCCCTTCTAGTGCCGCGGTCGTGGAAGAGTAGAGCTATACCTCTACCCACCCTCTGGACCACACCGGGCCTGTAACGGGATCACACACACTTTACTTTCAACAAATTACTCAATACATCCAATGACTGAATTCATATCTAAAGGGGGTTCAACTGAAAACCGAACCCAGACGCACAGCAAGCTTAATGGCCATACAAATTATCATTTGTGTGTGATAACTTAACTTCCCGCGTGTTAGAGTAGGTGTTAGAGCTGATTATTACACACCATCCGGAGTTCGTTAAAGTGAATTCCGAAGCAGTGCGGAAAGTTTAACGGCAATACAGTGACTCACACCGTCAGTCTTATCGCCGCATATACAATACATTGCGTCCATTTAATCACATATTCCATTTGAATCTGCTGTCTGTTTCAAATACAGTGTAATGTACATTTCGTCTGTTTCTTATTACGCAGTAGTGTTTAGTAAAGAGGATTTTCTCTGTGGGAACCTATATAAGGAAGAAAGAATATGGAAAGGGTCGTAGGATATATAGTAAGTTTTCCCCTCGTTTCATTAATTTTGAAGGGGGTTATTTCCAACACCTACTGCAACATGCAGTAAGTCACATTATACGCGGGAGTTGAAGACTGTTAACTTTCCGTGACTCTGGGTTCGGTTTGCGGTTGAACTACCCATATAACAAATTCCATACGAAGAATCCGTCTTTAGAAACTAAAAATTTTACTACGAATGAAAAAATTTTCCGAATTTTGTGTAATTAGAAAGTTGATTGTAGTATTTATAAACTCCCGCAACTTGTCTTCTGCTTATCGATATTTCGTGACAACTCTTACGAAAGTAAGTGTAGAAGGTATTTTTAATATTATATGTACAATGCATAGTGTAGAAATCAGATTTTTAAGCCATCCTTACCTACGTTGGAATATATACGAGTATATAACAGAAGCACAAAATCTTCTAGAGGTTTCGGCTGGGCACTCCATGGGTGCCGAAAACTGCAGGACGAGATTTTGTGCTTCTGTTATGTAAGTTTGTATGTATGTATACAGGGTGTTTCACGACTTTAGGGCATAACTGCAGGAGGTGATTTCCTAGGCCTTTGTGATCAAAAAAGTTCATATAAACATGTGTCCGATTTTGGACGGTTACGGAGTTATGA
>Ga0131853_10023139_pt1 | contig 11222 bp, 10 predicted proteins | sample TergutLab28metaG_FD_92764 | JGI IMG/M metagenome (GOLD analysis project Ga0131853, IMG submission 92764) | Labiotermes labralis P1 segment gut microbial communities from Petit-Saut dam, French Guiana - Lab288 P1 (version 2) (version 2) | ecosystem: Host-associated > Arthropoda: Insects >...
GCCGGCTTCCATCCAGATGACCCGGTTGCAGCTCTGCTCGATCTCGCCCAGGTTGTGGGCGACGAGGAACACCGTCCCGGCCTCGTCGCGCAGTTCCTGGATCCGGGCGTGGCTCTTGGCCCGGAAGGACGCGTCACCGGTGGCCAGGGCCTCGTCGATCATGAGGATCTCGTGGCTCTTGGCCGCCGCGATCGCGAACCGCAGGCGCTGGGCCATACCGGTGGAGTAGGCGCGCATCGGCAGGTCGATGAACTTGCCGACGCCGGAGAAGTCCACGATGGACTGGTACCGCTCCTTCACCTCGCGGGGCGGCATGCCCATCGCCAGGCAGCCGAGCACCACGTTGCGCTCGCCGGTGAGGTCGTCGAGCAGGGCGGCGTTGACGCCGAGCAGGGCGGCCTTGCCGCTGGTGTAGACGGCGCCGTCCTCGGCGGGAAGCAGCCCGGCGATCGCCCGCAGCAGGGTCGACTTGCCGGAGCCGTTACGGCCGATGACACCGATCACGTCGCCGTGGTTGGCGATGAAGGAGATGCCGCGGATCGCGTGCACCTCGCGGATGTTCACGCGCTTCTCGCGCCGAACCAGGCGCATCAGTGACGTCGCCGCGGTGCCCTTGTTGCCGCCTGCGCCGTAGACGCGATAGACGACGTGCAAGTCGTCGCAGATTACGGTCGGGGTTGCCACGGCGCCAGAGTACCTTGTCGGGAGCCGTCGGGGGCAAGGAGTGACCGGTCACACCTGTTCCAGCCCCGATAACGCTTGTGAAATGTGGCCGTCACGGTTTCGCCGCGTTGACACTGGGCATTTCCGCTCGTACCGGGTTCGTTTCGCATCCGGCGGGGCGGGGTGCTAATGGAGGTGGCTACGTCGGGCGTGGGTGAACTCCCGTACACAGCCTCTAGCGTCGGCGTGGCACGCCGGCGCCTGGTCTGCGACCTTATTCACGCGGGTATCGACGAGACCCTCGCGAGTGACGCCGGGCTGGTGCTCAGCGAACTCGTGAGCAACGCACTGCGTCACGCTACTCCTCTGCCGGGGGGAAGTGTCAAGGTCTCCTGGGACCTGGGTGCCGAGTGCGTCCTGGTCGCCGTTCGCGACGGGGGTTCCGAAAGTTTCCCCCGGGTGCACGAGGCGGCCGGATCGGCCCTCGGGGGCCGGGGGCTGAGCATCGTGGCCCGGCTGAGCCTGGACTGGGGGGTCCTGCGGGACGCCGACGAAACCACCGTATGGGCAGAACTGCCGGTCGAGTACACAGATGTCCCCGCTCTGGCAATCGCATCGTCCCCGGACGCGTAATCGCGTCCGGAAGTGGTGATAACTAGCGCGGAGGGTGTCGCGGGACAGTACCTCCACAGGCGGGACAATTAAGGCATGAAGACATGCATCCGGGGGGATACGTGTCCCAGTTTCACGGTGTGGACAGCGAAGTAGGCCGACTGCGCACGGTTCTCGTGCACCGGCCCGGAGCGGAACTTCGGAGGATAACGCCGCAGCAGCGGTGCGGAATGCTGCTGAACGCCATGCCCTGGGCCGAACGGGCGCAGCAGGAGCACGACGCCTTCACGCAGGCGCTGCGCGACCACGACGTCGAGGTGCTCTACCTGACGGAACTGCTGCAGGACGCGCTGGAGTACGCGCCGGCCCGGGCTCAGGTCACGCGGGCGGTGCTCCGGGATCCGAAGCTGGGGGAGGAACTGCGCGACCGGCTGGCCGCCCACCTGGACGGTCTCGGGCCGGAGGAGCTCTCCCAGCTTCTGATCATGGGGCTGGCCCGCGACGAGTTCAGGGGCGGGCGCGGCGCGGTCTTCGGCCTGCTCGACGCCTGGGACTACGTGATCGACCCGCTGCCCAACCTGGTGTTCGCCCGGGATTCCAGCGTGTGGATCGGTGACAGCGTCGCCTGCACCAGCCCGCCCGGGCGGACGGTCGAGGCCGAACTGGCCGAGGCCGTGTTCGAGCACCACCCGATGTTCGCCGGCACCAAGCGCCTGTACGAGCCGGGCCTGGAGGAACTGGCCGGCGGTGACGTGCTGCTGCTCGCGCCGGGGGTGGTCGCGATCGGCATCGGCTGCCAGACCGCGCCCGCGGGAATGGAGCGGCTGGCCCGGCGGGCCTTCGACAGCGGCTTCGCGCACACCGTCCTGGCCGTGCTGACCTCCGCCGCGGAGAACGCGGCCGCCGAATGCCTGGACACCCTGTGCACGCTGGCGGGCCCGGACACGGTCCTGATGCGCCCGGCGGTGGCGTACTCGCTGGTCGCGCGGACGATCACCCAGCGGTCCGACGGGCTCCGCCTGTCTCACCCGCAGCCCTTCCTGGAGGCGGCGGCCCAGGCGATGGGCATCGACCGGCTGCGGGTCATCGAGACCGGCCTCGCGCCGGGCCGCCCGGCCAGCCGGTACGGCCAGGGCTGGGGGTCCGGGTTCTACGGCGGCCAGTGGGACGACGCGGGCAACCTGCTCGTCCTCGGGCCGGAGACGGTGGTCTCCTACGAGCGGAACGTGCTCACCAACGGCCGGCTCGAAGACGCGGGCATCGAGGTGATCCGGGTTCCCGGCGGCGAACTGGCCGGCTTCCGGGGCGGCCCGCGCGCCATGTGCTGCCCCGTCGGCCGAGAGCCGGCGAGCATGCCAGACGAGAATGCCCGGGCGGCATAGCTAGCGGAGCACCGCGCCGGGACGGTAGGGTCTCAGCCGTGGAGCTCAATGTCTCAAGTCGGTCTCGCGATGATCACGTCAATGTGACCGTAAGTGGAGAAATCGACCTATATACCGCTCCGCGGCTGCACAGCGGGCTTTCCGCGGTTATCGCCAAGGCGGACCCGGAGTCCCGGGTCACTGTCGACATGTCGCGCGTGGATTTCTGCGACTCCACCGGCATGAACGTCCTCCTGACCTCGCTCCGCCAGGCTAATGAGCGGGGGATCGGATTTGAACTCGCCGCGCCGAGGCCGGCGGTCAAGAAAATCCTGCAGGTCACGGGGCTGGACTCGGTGTTCACCATCAGGAGCGAGAGCGCCCCGGCCGGCAAGTAGCCGATGACCCCCGTAGCCGTCGTCATCCCGGCCTTCAACGAGGAGGACCGGATCGGCGCGACGGTCCGCGCCGCGGCGACGCTCCCCGGCGTGGACGAGGTCATCGTCGTCGACGACGGCTCGCGCGACGGCACGGGCGACGCCGCCCGGGACGCGGGCGCCTCGGTTATCCGGCATCCCCGTAACCGGGGCAAGGCCGCGGCGATGACCACCGGCGGCCGTCGGGTCTTCCAGGAAAACGCCGGCCGGCTGGCGCTGTTCCTGGACGCCGACCTGGGCGGGACCGCGGCCGAGGCCGGGCCGCTGATCACGCCGGTCGCCGACGGCGAGGCCGACATGACGATCGCCGCGTTCACCGAGCGGGTCAAGCGCGGAGGCCACGGATTCGTCGTGCGGCTGTCCGCGGCCGGGATCAGGCGGGCCACGGGCTGGACCCCTCTTCAGCCCCTGAACGGGCAACGGTGCCTGTCCCGGAAGGCCTTCGGCGGTGCTCTCCCGCTGGCCCGGGGGTTCGGGGCGGAGACGGCCATGTCGATTGACCTCGCCCGCAAGGGGCTGCGGATCCGCGAGGTGGAGGTTCCGCTGGCTCACCGGGCCACCGGCTCGGACTGGCGGTCCCAGCTGCACCGGCTCCGTCAGTTCGCCGACGTGGCCTGGGCCCTGGCCTGGCGCCTCTGACCTGCGGTTACCCGTGCGCTGTATTACCCGGAGTGATATGTATAGTGCTGGGTGTGATTACATCGCTACACACCCTGGCCGGCGCCGCGGTACTCGTGGGAGTCATCGGAATCGTGCTGGCGATCACCGCCCAGCAGCGGTCGATCCGCGCGGTACGCGAGTGCAAGGACCTCGTCCGGGGCGCGATCGGATCGAGGGGCACCGCCGACCCGCGCGCGCTGCGGGACGTCGGGCTCGTCCGGTACGACGCGCTGCAGGAAATGTCCGGCCAGATGTCGTTCTCGCTCGCCCTGCTCAACGCGGCCGGCGACGGCGTCGTGGTCAGTTCCATCAACGGACGGGCCGAGACCCGCACCTACGCCAAGACCGTGAAGGCCAGCGAAGGGGTGCAGGAGCTTAGCCCTGAGGAGGAAGCGGCAATCCGTTCGGCCAAGATGGGCCTGGGGTTTGACCAGTCGGCCGACGACCAGCCGCACGCCCGTGACGGGCGCGGCGCGCACGATACCGCCACTGCGGCAAGATAGGGCGTATGCGCTATGCCTATCTGGGACCGGAGGGGACGTTCACCGAGGCCGCGGTCGCGAGCCTGAACCTGGGAGCGGAGGCCGACCCGGTCCCGTACCCGACGGTCGGCGCCGCCCTGACCGCCATCCGCGGCGGCCAGGCCGAGCGCGGGGTCATCCCGATCGAAAGCTCCGTGGAGGGCATCGTCACCGCCACCGTCGACGACCTCACCACGGGCGGCGGAGTCCGCATTCACGGTGAGATCAGGCTGCCGATCGCCTTCGCCCTGCTCGCCGCGGCCGGGACATCGCTGGCCGACGTCAAGACCGTGGGAGGGCACCCGCAGGCCCAGCCTCAGTGCCGGCGCTGGCTGGCCGCGAACCTGCCGCGGGCCGAATGGGTCGCCCAGGCCTCCAACGGCGAGGCCGCCCGGCAGGTCGCCGAGGGGAAACTGGACGCGGCGCTGGCCGGGGAGTTCGCGGCCGCCAAGTACGGGATCTCCGTGCTGGCCCCGGACGTGCATGACAACACCAGGGCCGTGACCCGGTTCGTCGTGGTCGCGCCCGAGACCGTGCCGGAGCCGGAGCCCACCAGGTCAGACCGGACCTCCGTGGCCGCCTTCCTCCGCGACGACTACCCCGGGGCGCTGATGGAGATCCTCACCGAGTTCGCCGTGCGGGGGATCAACCTGTCCACGATCCAGTCCCGGCCCACGGGCGACCGGCTCGGCAGCTACTTCTTCTTCGTCGACTGCGAGGGGCACATCCGCGACGCGCGGGTCGGCGAGGCCATGATGGGCCTGCGCCGGGTCTGCGCCGACATCCGCTTCCTCGGCAGCTACCCGCGCTGCGACGGGGGCCGGACCCACGTCCGCCCCGGGACCTCCGACGCCGAGTTCGCCTCGGCCGCCGCCTGGCTGACTGGGCTCCGCGGCGGCCGAGGCTAACGCCGCCCCTTTACAGGTAGGGGCCGGATCCGCGGGTCGGCGACGGGATCTGCTGCTCCTCCTGGCCGGGCGGGACCAGGCCCGGGGGAAGCGCCCGCCGCATCTGCTCCAGCTGGGCCCGGGCCGCCATCTGCTGCGCGAACAGCGTGGTCTGTATGCCGTGGAACAGGCCCTCCAGCCAGCCGACGAGCTGGGCCTGGGCGACCCGGAGCTCGGCCTCGCTGGGCGTGGAGTCCTCCGCGAACGGCAGCGACAGCCGCTCCAGTTCCTCGATGAGCTCGGGGGCGAGGCCGTCCTCGAGTTCCTTTATGGAGCTGGTGTGGATCTCCCGGAGGCGAGCGCGGCTCTTCTCGTCCAGAGGCGCCGCCCGCACCTCCTCGAGAAGCTGCCGGATCATGCTGCCGATGCGCATGACCTTGGCGGGCTGCTCGACCATCTCGATGACCGGGCGCTCGTTTCCTTCTTCCTCGGCGCCTTCGGCCTCTGCGGCTTCCTCGGCGCCGGGGGCGGTTCCGAGGGCCATGCCACCCGGTCCGACCACTACGACCTGCGGCTTCTCGTTGTCCGCAGGGTTCGTTTCGTCGCTCATCTTCCTCACGTTACCTGTTGCGAGTGATTACCGTGCGCGCAGGAGGATCTTGCCCGTGTGGGTCGAGGCCTCCATGATCCGGTGCGCCTCCGCGGCCTCCGAGATGGGAAGCTCACGGTGGATGACCGGGCTGATCTTCCCATTCTCGACCAAGGGCCAGACATGCTGCCTCACCGCGTCCACGATTTCGGCCTTCTGCTCCGCGGGCCGGGCCCTCAGCGTCGTTCCGGCCAGGGTCAGCCGCCGGGTCATCACCTTCCCCATGTCCAGTTCGGCCTTGCGGCCCTTCTGCAGGCCGATGGTCACCATCCGGCCGTCGACGGCCAGCGCGTCCACGTTTCCCGCCAGGTACGCGGCGCCGATGATGTCCAGGATGACGTCCGCGCCGTGGCCGTCGGTGGCGTCCTTGATGGCCTTGGTGAAGTCCTCTTCCCGGTAGTTGATCGCGATATCCGCGCCCAGGTCCTTGCAGGCGGCCAGTTTCTCCGCGGACCCGGCGGTGACGGCGACGATCGCGCCGGCGAGCCTGGCCATCTGGATCGCGGTCGTGCCGATCCCGCTGCCGCCGCCGTGGACCAGAAGAATCTCGCCCGGCTTGAGTCCCGCCGTCATGAAAACGTTGGAGTACACGGTGCAGGCGGTCTCGGGAATGGCCGCCGCCTCGACGAGGGTCAGGTTCGCGGGCCTGGGAAGCAGCTGGCCCTCGGGAACGACCACCTTCTCGGCGTAGCCGCCGCCGGCCAGGAGGGCGCAGACCTCGTCGCCCGGTTTCCATTTCGTCGCCCCGGGCCCGGTCTCGATCACCGTGCCCGAGCACTCCAGGCCCGGGTACTCCGGTGCGCCCGCCGGCGGCGGGTAGAACCCTTTGCGCTGCATCACGTCCGCGCGGTTGACCCCGGCCGCGGCGACCTCGACCAGAACCTCTCCCTCGCCCGGGACGGGATCGGGAACCTCGGTCCACTGGAGCACATCCGGTTCTCCGGCCTCAGCGATGACAACGGCGTGCATAGGCACCTCCATGCGCGGGAATGTTCTGATACCAGGGTCTACCAGGTGAGCCGGCGGGCGCGTGATCCTCCCGCCGGCTTTGAGCCGATGTCGCGAACACGTACGGCAAGGTCAGGCCGGTGTCTTACGCTCGGAGGTAAGAGCGAACCCCGCCGACTACTCCGGTACTCGCGAGGATGGGACCATCCGTGACACCGAACGATCGTGATGACAGCCCGCAGGGCCGCGGCCGCGACGAAACCGCGGCCGATGGCGCGTTTTCCGTAAACCCAGTCGACTCCGAGCCCGGGGCCGCTGCCGGGAGCGCCGACGCCGACCCGTACCAGACCTCGGGGGCCAACCCGTTTTCCTCGGTGCGCCCCACGGGAACCGGGGGATTCCCGAGGCTCCGGCCCCGGCAGTTCCCGCCGGACGAGCCGTCGGGCGCGCCGGCCGACGCCCCGGCCGACGTTCCGGAGATGGAGCAGCTTCCGGATCCCAACGCGCTGCCCGACCCCGGGTACCCGGTGATGGCGGGGTACTCGCCGGCTTTCCCGGCCGGCGGATTCCCGACGGGAGCCTTCCCGTCCGCCTTCCCCTCCGGACCGTCCGGGTTCTCGGCCGAACAGGCCGCGTATCCGGTGGAGAACTCGGGATCGTCGGAGGACACGACGACGTTCCGGCTGCCTTCCAGCGCGACGGCCTCCCAGCATCACTTCCCGAGCGACCCGTACACGCGGCGGCGCTCGCCGGAGGCCGCCCCGCCGCTCGAGTCCGGGGGGTCGCGCCCGGGGGACTCCGGGGCCCGCTCGGAAGAGGTCCGGGATCCGGGGCGGGACCAGGAGTCGGCGCCGCCGCTCTCGGTTTCCCAGGGCCCGGCCGGCCCCGAGCCCGAGCCCGAGCGGTCTTCCGCCTCCGAGCCCGAGCAGCCGGCGGAGCCTGAGCAGCCGGCGGAGCCCGAGCAGTCCGCGGAGCCTGAGCAGTTCGTCGCGCCTGAGCGGCCGGAACGGACCGCCGAGCCCGTGTGGCCGGACGAGCCCGCCCGGCCGGTGCCGTCCTTCTCGGAGCGGCCCCCGTCCGGCGAGACCTCTGTGGACGTACCCGTGGCACCCGCCCCGGAGGCTCCGTCCTTCTCCCCGGCTCCCGCTCCGCCGGCCCCGGCCTCGCCCGCGCCGGGTACCTACGCCTCTCCGACGACCTACACGCCCCCGGACCCGTACGGATCTCCGGGCGCCTACACGCCCCCGAACGCCTACGGTGCTCCCGGGTCTCCCGCGCCGAACGCGTACCCGCCGCCTCCGCCGCCCGGCACCTACGCGCAGCCCGGCCCGGGCCCGCAGTCCGGGGACCCGGTCGCCCAGCCCATCCCGGAAACCCCGGGGGCCCGGGAGACGGCCGACAGCCTGACCACCGAGATGCTGCTGTCCGGACGGCGGCCGCTGCCCGCCGCCGGGTGGCGCCGGACGCTGTACCGGGCGACCGGCGGACTGGTCCGCGTCGGGGAGTCCAGCGCGGACCTGCGCCGCCGCGACCTGGTCAACCGGGCGCGGACGCCGGTGGCCGGCGGCCACCACCGGGTAGCGGTGATGAGCCTGAAGGGCGGCGTCGGGAAGACCACGACCGCGGTCGGACTGGGCGCGACGCTGGCGTCGATGCGCGGCGACCGGGTGATCTCCATGGACGCGAACCCCGACCGCGGGACGCTCTCGGACAAGGTCCGGCTGGAGACCTCGGCCACCATCCGCGACCTGCTCAACGAGCGGGCCCAGGTCACCCGGTACGCGGACGTGCGGGCGTTCACCTCGCAGGCGCCCAGCCGGCTTGAGATTCTCGCGTCGGACCGGGACCCGGCCGTGTCCGTCGCGTTCAGCGCCGATGACTACCGGGCGGTGTCCCGGGTCCTCGAGCACTACTACTCGATTTGCATCACGGACTGCGGAACGGGCCTGCTGCACTCGGCCATGGCTGGCATCCTCGAACTGGCCGACCATATCGTCCTGGTGAGCTCGCCCTCGGTCGACGGGGCGCGCAGCGCCAGCGCCACGCTGGACTGGCTGGAGGCGCACGGCTACACCGACCTGGTTCACGGCGCCGTCGTGGTGCTGTCCACCATCCGGCCGCGGAGCAAGAGCACCGTGGACCTGGACCGGCTGGAACAGCACTTCGCGTCCCGCTGCCGGGCGGTGGTCCGGATCCCCTACGACGCCCACCTCGAAGAGGGCGCGGAATTCGAACTCGACCTGCTCGACTCGGAGACCGCGGAGGCCTACCTCCAGCTCGCCGCTCTGGTCGGTGACGGATTCGCCGTCCCCCGTCGTCCGGTCGCTCGTCCCACGCCGGGTATGCCTTACGCGTAAGATGAGCGTTGTGCGCGTCGGCGTCGGCCCCGGCGCGCCTGGAGCGGTGGCGGAGTCTGGTTGATCGCAGCTGCCTTGAAAGCAGCCGATGGTGTATGCCATCCGGGGGTTCGAATCCCTCCCGCTCCGCCCGGTAAACCCGCCCCGTAACGCCTGGCCAGGGGCTGCTACGACATGTTGTAGTACAGGGGTATTCTCGTCGTATGGATACGCCGATGCTGCCGCCGTTCAGCGTGGCCACGGTCTTCACGCAGTGGCAGTTCGCCCCGGTCGTGAGCGCGGCCGTCATCGTGTTCGGCGGCCTGTACCTCTGGGGCGCGGCCCGGGTCCGGCGCCGTCATCCGGCCCGGCCGTGGCCGCTGGGCCGCACGATCGCCTTCGGGCTGGGCCTGCTGGTCATCGTGATGGCGACGCAGAGCGGCATCGGCGCCTACGACGACACCCTGTTCTACGACCACATGATCCAGCACCTGATGCTGATCATGATCGCGCCGCCGCTGCTGGTGGTCGGCCAGCCGGTGACGCTGCTGATGCACGCCAGCCGCAACCCGCTGCACACCTGGACCAAGAAGGTCCTGCGGTCGGCGCCGATCCGGGCGATCACCTGGCCCGTCTTCGGCGTGGTCGCCTACGCGGCGACGATCATCGGCACCCACCTCACCAGCTTCATGAACCTGGTGATGACCAACGACACCGTCCACAACCTCGAGCACGCCCTGTTCCTGATCATCGGGTACCTGTACTTCCTGCCCCTGATCGGCAAGGAGCCCACCGGCTGGAAGGTGTCCTACCCGCTGCGGCTGTTCCTGCTGTTCATCGCGATGCCGGTGGACGCGTTCACCGGAGTGGTGATCAACTCTTACAGCAGCGACCCGTTCCCGCCGATGGACCCGAGGAACTGGGGGCCGTCCCCGCTGTCCGACGTCCACGACGGCGGCGGAGTGATGTGGGTCGGCGGCGCCGCGATCATGTTCGTGGTCATCATGTGCGTGTTCTTCGGCTGGACGAGGGAGAAGCGGCCGTCCAGCGGCATGGGCTGGCTGGAGTCCGTGCGCCGGGCCAACCTGGCCGACCGGGTCGCCGAGACCACGGGCGAGACGGACACCGCCGTCTCGGTCTCCGGCGCCGCCGGAGCCTCGACGAAGCCTCGCCGGACCGACATCGACTCCGACGACGAGCAACTCGACGCCTACAACGCCTACCTCGAGCGCATCAACCGTGGCCACTAGCTCGGTCGCTGGCTCGGTCACTGGCTCGGTCACTGGCGCCTAAGTTCGCGATTTCTGTCGCCATGACGACAGCGATCGCGAACATAAGCCGGCATGCCGGTGAAACCCGCGCCCGCGACACGCCGGTAGCTCTTTCTACGTAAATCTACGGCTGGAGCTAGAAGCGGGAATAGAGTCCGATCGTGGACCCCGTACGGAACCCCTACGCTCCCGGTGCCGGGCAGCGCCCTCCCGAGCTGGCCGGCCGGGAGCGGGAGATCAAGCAGTTCGAGATCGTCCTGGAGCGCGTCGCCCGCGGGCGGCCCGAGCGCAGCACGGTGCTGACCGGGCTGCGCGGGGTCGGCAAGACGGTCATGCTCAACAACTTCCGCTCCATGGCGCTGCAGCGGCTGTGGGGGACCGGGAAGCTGGAGGCGCGTCCCGACCAGTCCATCCGGCGGCCGGTGACCAGCGCGCTGCACATGGCAGTCCGTGAGCTTGCCCCACGGCATCGCGCGCCGGACCGGATCGATGACTTCCTCGGAGTGCTGAAGGCCTTCGGCCTCCGCGACCCGAAGACGCCCAAGGGCGCTTCCCTCGGGATCGACGTGCCCGTCGCCCGGGGCCGGGCCGACTCCGGCGACCTGGAGGTCGACCTCACCGAACTGCTCTCGGACGCCTCGTCGGTGGCCGCGGACCTGGGCGTCGGCATCGCGCTCTTCATCGACGAGATGCAGGATGTGCCGCCCGACGACATCTCCGCGCTCTGCGCGGCCTGCCATGAGCTGTCCCAAGCCGGGGGACCCCTGATCGTGGTCGGGGCCGGCCTGCCCCACCTTCCCTCCGTGCTTTCGGCCAGCAAGTCTTATTCCGAACGGCTTTTCCGCTACTCCCGGATCGACCGGCTCGACCGCGAAGC
>Ga0131853_10023140_pt1 | contig 11222 bp, 9 predicted proteins | sample TergutLab28metaG_FD_92764 | JGI IMG/M metagenome (GOLD analysis project Ga0131853, IMG submission 92764) | Labiotermes labralis P1 segment gut microbial communities from Petit-Saut dam, French Guiana - Lab288 P1 (version 2) (version 2) | ecosystem: Host-associated > Arthropoda: Insects >...
CCGGTCGTCGCCAAGATCCGCGCCCGGCTGGCCACCGCGGAGGCCGACATCGCCCGGATCACCGCGCAGCTCGCCGCGCTGCCGCAGGGCTGAACCGCCACCCCGTCCGGTCCGCGCGGTCGATCGACCGCGCGGACCGGACCGGACCCGGCGAGGGCCTGGCGAAGATCGGGGGTGCCGCTTTCGTAGACTGGACCTGTGAGCAACCCTCCCAGCGACGAGCCCCACGGGCGGCTCGACGACGACGCGTACGACGCCGCCGCGGACGACACCCGGGACCAGGGCCCGCGCGAGGTCGACATGGCCGTGATCGAGGCGGGCAGTCGCACCCTGCGCACCGAGGTCACCCCGCCCGCGCCCGAGGACGACGTGCCCGCCCGCCCCGCCGACCCCGAGGTCGACCGGGCGCTGCGCGCGGTGGAGGACGAACTGCTCGGCCGCTGGCCGGAGACCAAGCTCGACCCGTCACTCGACCGGATGACCGCGCTGATGGACATCCTCGGCGACCCGCAGCGCGCCTACCCCTCGATCCACATCACCGGCACCAACGGCAAGACCAGCACCGCGCGGATGATCGAGCGGCTGCTGCTGGCCTTCGAACTGCGCACCGGCCGCTACACCAGCCCGCACGTGCAGTCCGTCACCGAGCGGATCAGCCTGGACGGCCGGCCGATCCCGGCGGAGCGGTTCATCGAGCAGTACCACGACCTGACGCCGTACATCGGCATGGTCGACCAGTCGCAGCCGCACCGGATGTCCTTCTTCGAGGTGCTCACGGGCATGGCGTACGCGGCGTTCGCCGACGCGCCGGTGGACGTGGCCGTCGTCGAGGTCGGCATGGGCGGCTCCTGGGACGCGACGAACGTGGTGGACGGCCAGGTCGCCGTCGTCACCCCGATCGCCCTGGACCACACCGAGCGGCTCGGGCGGACGCCGGGCGAGATCGCCGGGGAGAAGTCCGGGATCATCAAGCAGGGCGCCACCGCCGTCCTCGCCCAGCAGCCCGCGGACGCCGCGCAGGTGCTGCTCAAGCGGGCCGTGGCGGTCGACGCCACGGTGGCCCGCGCGGGCATGGAGTTCGGCGTGCTGCACCGCGAGGTGGCCGTCGGCGGGCAGATGCTGACGCTGCGCGGCCTGGGCGGCGAGTACGAGCAGGTCTTCCTGCCGCTGCACGGCGAGCACCAGGCGCACAACGCCGCGCTGGCGCTGGCCGCGGTCGAGGCGTTCTTCGGCATCGGCAGCATGCACCAGCGGATCCTCGATCTGGACACGGTGCGCGGCGCGTTCGCCACCGTCACCTCGCCCGGCCGGCTCGAAGTGGTGCGGCACAGCCCGACCGTGGTGCTGGACGCCGCGCACAACCCGGCCGGCGCGCAGGTCACCGCGGCCGCCGTCAGCGAGGTGTTCGGCTTCAGCCATCTGGTGGGCGTGGTCGGCCCCAGCGGCGACAAGGACGTGCGCGGACTGCTGGAGGCGTTCGAGCCGGTGTTCGCCGAGGTCGTGGTGACCCGCAACTCCACCTCCCGCGCCATGGACGTGGACGAACTGGCCGCGCTGGCCGTCGAGGTGTTCGGCGAGGACCGGGTCCAGGTCGAGACGCGGCTGGACGACGCGCTGGAGGCGGCCATCACCCTCGCCGAGGAGGAGGGCGAGTACTCCGGCGCGGGGGTCCTCGTCACCGGTTCGGTGATCACCGTCGGAGAGGCCCGGCTGCTGCTGGGCCGCAAGTGAATCGTGGAATGAAGGAGCCCTGGGCATGCGGACACTGTGTGCGAGCACGCTGATCGGCGAGTTCCTCGTCATCGGCTTCGCCGGGCTGGTGGCGATGAAGCACCCGGACCTGACGATGGGTCAGGTCTGGACGGTGTGCGGCATCGCCATGGCGCTGTGCGTGCTGCTGTGCGGCATGCTCAGCCGGCCCGGCGCGCTGGCCGTGGGCTGGGCGCTGCAGATCGGCCTGATCGCGAGCGGGTTCGTGGTCGGTACGATGTTCTTCCTCGGGGTGATCTTCGCCGCCCTGTGGTGGGCGTCGATCCACTACGGCCGCAAGGTCGACGAGATCCGGGCGCGCCCCGCGGCGCCCACGGCGTGAGCCGCGCCTTGTAGGCTCGTCGCACATTCTTTTGAGTATCAGGAGTCGCACCGTGTCCCAGCGCACCCTCGTCCTTCTCAAGCCGGACGCCGTTCGCCGCGGCCTGATCGGCGAGATCCTCGGCCGGATCGAACGCAAGGCGGGCTGGACCGTCAGCGCGCTCGAACTGCGCACCCTGGACCGCGGCACGCTGGAGCAGCACTACGCCGAGCACGTCGGACGGCCGTTCTACGAGCCGCTGGTGGAGTTCATGGCGTCCGGCCCCTCCGTCGCGCTGGTCGTCGAGGGCGAGCGGGTCATCGAGGGCGTGCGCACGCTGGCCGGCCCGACCGACCCGATCGCCGCCGCGCCCGGGTCCATTCGGGGGGATTTCGGCACCATCGTGCGGGAGAACCTGATCCACGCCTCGGACTCCGAGGAGTCGGCCGAGCGCGAGATCAAGATCTTCTTCCCCACCCTGGCCTAAACCCCGGACGAAAGCCGCATCTTGCGGACATGGTCCGCTGATGAGCGGGAACAGGACAACCGGGGCCCCCACGGGAACCAAACACTCCGACACGGCGTCACCATTACTGAGGTCCGCTGTGTGTTCTGATGACAATGGCGTCGGAACCCCGACAGCGCGCCCCCACCGGGCGCGACTACGATGGAACCTCCGCCCACGCTCGGGAAGGCCAGACGTATCCACATGGCGAACAACATGTCGTTCATCGGCCGTGACATGGCTGTCGACCTCGGGACTGCCAACACGCTGGTGTACGTCAGGGGCCGCGGGATCGTCCTGAACGAGCCATCGGTCGTTGCGGTCAACACCAACACCGGTGGCATCCTCGCGGTGGGCGCCGAGGCGAAGAAGATGATCGGCCGCACCCCGGGCAACATCGTCGCCGTGCGGCCCCTGAAGGACGGCGTCATCGCCGACTTCGAGATCACCGAGCGCATGCTGCGCTACTTCATCCTGAAGATCCACCGCCGCCGCTACATGGTCCGCCCGCGCGTGGTCATCTGCGTGCCCTCCGGCATCACCGGAGTGGAGCGCCGCGCGGTGATCGAGGCCGCCACGCAGGCCGGCGCCCGCACGGTGCACATCATCGAGGAGCCGATGGCCGCGGCCATCGGCGCCGGGCTCCCGGTCCACGAGGCCACCGGCAACATGGTGGTGGACATCGGCGGCGGCACCACCGAGGTGGCGGTCATCAGCCTCGGCGGCATCGTCACCGCGCAGTCCATCCGGGTGGCCGGCGACGAACTGGACAACGCGATCATCCAGCACATCAAGAAGGAGTACAGCCTTCTGCTGGGCGAGCGCACCTCCGAGCAGATCAAGCTCACCATCGGCTCGGCGTTCGCCTCCAAGGGCGACGAGGAGCACACCGAGATCCGCGGACGCGACCTCGTCAGCGGGCTTCCCAAGACCGTGGTGATCTCCGCAGCGGAGGTCCGCAAGGCCATCGAGGAACCCGTCAACGCGATCGTCGACGCGGTGAAGACCACGCTGGACAAGTGCCCGCCGGAACTGTCCGGCGACATCATGGACCGCGGCATCGTGCTCGCCGGCGGCGGTGCGCTGCTGTCGGGTCTCGACGAGCGGCTGCGCCATGAGACGGGCATGCCGATCCACATCGCCGACACCCCGCTGGACTGCGTCGCGCTCGGCGCCGGCAAGTGCGTCGAGGAGTTCGAGGCACTCCAGCAGGTCCTGGACGCGGCACCCCGCAGGTGACCCTGCGGCGCCGCGCCGAGGACCTGAAGTACCCCGCACAGTAGTTCCGACCGGCCGCGGCCCCTCAGCGGCGGCGGGTCCGATACGGAAGGCACGGACTGGCGCCCGTGAGGGACACAAAGGAGAGCCGGCTTCTGCTGGTGCTGCTGGTGGTGGTCGCGTTCGCGCTGATCACCGTGGACATCCGGGGCGGTGAGAACTCACCGCTGGACCGGCCGCGGCAGGCCGCGCAGTCCGTGTTCGGGCCGGTGGAGAACTCGGTCGCCAGCGCCGTCAACCCCGTCGGCAACGCCATAGACGCGGTCCGCGACTCCGGGGACCGCAGCTCCACCATCGACCGCCTCAAGAAGGAGAACGAGGCGCTCAAGCAGGAGCTCGGCTCGAAGGACATCACCCGCAACCGGGCCGCGGAGCTGGACCAGTTGCTGAGGACCGCCGGGGCCGGCCAGTACACCATCAAGGGTGCGCAGGTCATCGCCATAGGAGCGGCGCAGGGCTTCTCCTGGACCGTCACCATCGACGCCGGCAGCCACGACGGCGTCACCCGCGACATGACCGTCATCAACGGCGACGGCCTGGTCGGCCGGGTCACCACGGTGGGCCCCTCGACGTCCACCGTGCTGCTCGCCAACGACCCGGACTTCACCGTCGGCACCCGCCTCGAAGGCTCCATGGAACTGGGGTTCGCCAGCGGCCAGGGCAACCAGCCGATGCGGGACCAGCTGCTCAACGGCAAGGCCGACGTGCACAAGGGCGACCGCCTGGTGACCTTCGGGTCGTCGGCCGGCAAGCCGTTCGTGCCCGGCGTGCCGGTCGGGAAGATCACCGGCATCGAGCCGTCCGGCGGCAACCTCACCAAGACCGTGCTGGTGCAGCCGTTCGTCGGCTTCACCAAGCTGGACATCGTCGGCGTGGTCGTCGTCGGTCCGCGGACCGACCCGCGCGACAGCGTGCTGCCGCCGCGGCCCACCACGCCCGCCAAGCCCACCCCGGCCAAGCCGTCCAACACGCCCAGCCCGGGCACGCCCACCACGCCGGGCACCCCCACCACCCCGGGCACCCCCGGCACGCCGACGTACCCGGGCAACGGGACGGGCACCGCCGGCCGCAACCCGACCCCGACGACCACCAGCGGGGGCTGACCCATGCGCCTCAACCGGATCCTGCTCTCCACCGTCCTGGTGGTCATCGCGATGGTCGTCCAGGTCAGCGTGCTGGCCCGGCTGCACCTGCCCGGCGCGGTCCCCGACCTGCTGCTGCTCACCGTGCTCGGCCTGGCCATCACCTACGGCCACGTCGGCGGCTGCCTGGTCGGCTTCTTCGCCGGCCTGCTCGCCGACATCGCGCCACCGGCCGACCACGCGGTGGGCCGCTACGCGCTGGTGCTGTCGGTGATCGGCTACGCGGCCGGGCTCGCCAAGCCCGACTCCGGCCAGCTGCGCACCGCGGCCGGCCCGATGCTGGTGGTCATCTGCGCCGCGCTCGGCACCACGTTGCTGTACGCCGGCGTCGGCAGCCTCGTCGGCGACACCGCCGGTGCCCATGTCGGCCTGGGCAAGCTGCTGTTCACCGCCGCGATCTACGACCTGCTGCTGGCGCCGTTCGTCGTCCCGCTGGTGATGGCACTGGCACGGCACTTCGACCACGACCCGCTGACCGAGGACTCCGCGGGCGGGTTCGGCGGCAGCCGTCCCCGTATGCGCTGGGGCCGGTCGGGGGCCACCGGGCCGCGCGGCATGTTCGGCCGCACCGGCCGCACCGTGAAGATCACCACGCTGGCCAGGGGAGCCCGCAGGTGACCGGCACGACACGCACCAACGGCACGGCCGGGGACGGCACGGCCAGCAGGAGCAGGGAGCAGAGTTGAGCAACATCCCGGAGACCGGACGGACCACCCGCGTCACCATCCGGCTCGTGATCCTCCAGATCCTCGTCGTGTCGCTGCTGCTGACCCTCGGCGGCCGCCTGTGGTACCTGCAGATCCGCAACGGCCAGAGCTACGACCAGAAGGCCGCCAGCAACCACATCCAGCAGGTCGTCACCCCCGCCGTGCGCGGCTCCATCCTCGACGACCACGGGGTGCCGCTGGCCGACAACCAGACCCGGCTGGTGGTCTCCGCCAGCCGCACCGACCTGCTCAAGCAGGGCGACGGCGGCACGGCCGTCCTGGACCGGCTCGCCGACGTGCTCGGCATGAAGCCCGTGGACGTCGCGGACAAGGTCCGGCTGTGCGACGCCCACACCCCCAAGCCCTGCTGGAACGGCTCCCCGTACCAGCCCATCCCGATCACCGATGCCGCGACGACCCAGCAGGCGCTGCAGATCATGGAGCGCCGCGAGGACTTCCCCGGCATCACCGCCGAGCCCACCGCGGTCCGCCGCTACCCCGGCCCGGACAAGTCCAACAGCGCCCAGGTGCTGGGCTACCTCGGCCCGGTCACCGACGAGGAGGTCGCCGCGTCGGAGAAGTCCGCCAACCCGCTGCTGCGCTCCGACCAGATCGGCCGCTCCGGCCTGGAGAGCGTCTACGACGCGCAGTTGCGCGGCACGGCGGGCGTCACCCGCTACCAGGTCGACAACCTGGGCCGGGTCATCGGCAAGGCCGGCGACACCCCGGCCCAGCCCGGCAGCGACGTGGTCACCAGCATCGACGCCCGGGTCCAGGCCGTCACCGAGCAGCAGCTCAACGCGGCCATGGTCGCCGCCCGCGGCACCTTCGACACCGTCACCGGCAAGAACTACAAGGCCGACTCCGGCGCCGCGGTCGTCATGGACAACCACACCGGCCGGATCATCGCCATGGCCAGCCTGCCCGACTACGACCCCAACATGTGGGTCGGCGGCATCTCGGCCAAGGACTACGCGGGGCTCACCGACACCAAGTCGGACTACCCGCTGCTGAACCGGGCCATCCAGGGCCAGTCGGCCCCCGGCTCGACGTTCAAGGTCATCTCCACCTCGGCGGCCATCGCGGCCGGCTACGCCGAGGACGGCAACTACCCCTGCACGTCCTCGATGATGATCGGCAACCGCGAGTTCAAGAACTTCGAGAACGAGAGCTTCGGCGACATCTCGCTGGGCCGCGCCCTGGAGGTCTCCTGCGACACGGTGTTCTACGGCATCGCGTACCAGGAGTGGCAGAAGGACGGCGGCACCAACCCCAAGCACCCCAAGGACTGGTTCTTCAAGACCGCCCACCAGTTCGGCCTCGGCGCCAAGACCGGCGTCGACCTGCCCGGCGAGGTCAAGGGCCGGGTCCCGGACCGGCAGTGGAAGCAGGACTTCTGGGACGCCAACAAGGCCGACTGGTGCGCCACCGCCAAGAAGCACAAGAACGACCACAACCCGCCGCTGGGCATCGCCATCGCCATCGAGAACTGCCCCGACGGGTACGTGGTGCGCGCCGGTGACTCCGTCAACTACGCCATCGGTCAGGGCGACACGCTCGTCACCCCGGTCCAGATGGCCCGGGTCTACGCGGCGCTGGCCAACGGCGGCACGCTCTACCAGCCGTCCATCGGCAAGGCCGTGATAAGTGCTGACGGCAAGACCGTCACCCCCATCAAGCCCAAGGTCGTCGGCAAGCTGCCCGACTCCAAGTCCACCCTGAAGTACATCGACAAGGCCCTGGCCGGCGTCGTCACCGAGGGCACCGCCGACTGGAAGTTCGGCGGCTGGCCGCAGGCCAAGATCCCGCTGCACGCCAAGACCGGTACCGCCGAGGTCGAGGGCAAGCAGACCACGTCCTGGTTCGACACGTACACCAAGGACTACACGATCGTCATGACGATCTCCCAGGGCGGCACCGGATCCGGCGGCTCGGGTGAGGCCGTGCGCCGCATCTACGAGGCGATGTACGGCATCAAGCAGGACAGCAGCGAGATCGACCCGAGCAAGGGCATCATGCCCAAGCCCATCGACTCGCTGCCGAAGATCTCCCCGGACGGCGGCGTCATCCAGACCGCGCTGTCGACCCCGGCCCCCGACACCTTCCTGATCCCGAACGCCCCGCAGCAGGCCGGCGGCGGCCCCGCGCCGGCCCTGGCCGCCCTGTCGCCGACCCGCACCGAGAAGCTGCTCTTCGGCAGGAAGTACCTGGCATGAGTGCGCACACCTTCGCGGTCCCGCGGTTCAGTCCGGAGAAGTCGACCTTCGGGAAACTCTTCGCCCGCGACTCCCTCGTGCGGCGGATGGACTGGATCCTGCTGCTGGCCACGGTGCTGCTGTGCGCCATCGGCACCATGCTGGTGTACTCCGCCACCCGCAACCGCACCCAGCTCACCCACGGCGACCACTACTACTTCCTGATCCGGCACGTGATGAACGCCGGCATCGGGTTCGCGATGGCCGCCGGCGTGATGGCCATAGGGCACCACCGGATGCGCAGCGTCGTGCCGTTCTTCTACGCGCTGGCCATCCTGGGCATCCTCGCCGTCCTCAGCCCGCTGGGCTCGACCGTCAACGGCGCGCACTCGTGGATCGTGGTCGGCGGCGGCTTCTCGCTGCAGCCCTCGGAGTTCGTCAAGGTCGCCATCATCATCGGCATGGCCATGGTGCTCTCCGCGCGGGTGGACGCCGGCGACCGCATCCACCCCGACAACCGCACCGTGCTGCAGGCCCTCGGCCTCGCCGTCGTGCCGATCCTGATCATCATGCTGATGCCGGACCTCGGCTCGATCATGGTGCTCGCCGCGATCATCCTCGGCGCGCTGCTCGCCTCCGGCTCCGACAACCGCTGGGTGTTCGGGCTGATGATCGCCGGCGTCGCCGGCTCGCTCACCGTCTGGAAGCTCGGCATCCTCAGCAAGTACCAGGTCGACCGGTTCGCGGCCTTCGCCAACCCGGCCCTGGACCCCTCCGGCGTCGGCTACAACACCAGCCAGGCGCGGATCGCCATCGGCTCCGGCGGGCTGCTCGGCAAGGGCCTCTTCCACGGCAGCCAGACCACCGGGCAGTTCGTCCCCGAGCAGCAGACCGACTTCGTCTTCTCCGTCGCCGGCGAGGAACTCGGCTTCGTCGGCGCGGCGTTCATCATCGCGCTGATCGGCGTCATCCTCTGGCGGGCCTGCGCGATCGCCCGCAGCGCCACCGACCTGTACGGCACGATCGTCGCCGCGGGCGTGGTCGCCTGGTTCGCCTTCCAGTCCTTCGAGAACATCGGCATGACGCTCGGCATCATGCCGGTGGCCGGCATCCCCTTGCCCTTCGTCTCCTACGGCGGGTCATCCATGTTCGCGAACTGCATCGCCATAGGGATGCTCCAGTCGGTGCGGATGCACCGGCCGATGTCGGCGTAACGCCCCTTCCCCCGAGCAGGGGCGTTGCCCCGACCGGCCGGGCCCGGTTACGGTCCGAACATGGGCCACCGAGTCGGCGAGACCGAACGGAAGTACGAGGCGGCGGCCGGGACCGAGGTCCCGCGCCCGGTCCTCGCCGGGCTCCCGGACGTCGCCGGCACCCGCGCCCTGGACCCCGTCGAGCTGGACGCCGTCTACTACGACACCGCCGGGCTCGCCCTGGCCGCGCACCGCATCACCCTGCGCCGCCGCACCGGCGGCGACGACGCCGGCTGGCACCTCAAGCTCCCCACGTCCGAGGCCGACACCCGCATCGAGGTCCGCGCGCCCCTCGGCCCCGACGACGACCGGCAGCCGCCCGACGACCTGCGGGCCGAGACCGCCGCCCTGACTCGCGGCCGCCCCCTGCACCCCGTCGTCCGGCTGCGCACCGTCCGCCGCCGGGTCCTGCTCCTCGACCGCCGCGACCGCACCCTCGCCGAGATCGCCCACGACACGGTGACCGCCGAGACCCCGGACGGCGCCCCCACCACGTGGTCCGAGACCGAGGTCGAACTGCACCACGGCGGCCCCGACCTCCTCGACGCCGTCGAGGAACGCCTCGCCGCCGCCGGGCTGCACCGCTCCGCCTCCCCCTCCAAACTCGCCCGGGCACTGGGCGGCGGCGTCCTCACCCCACCCCCCGCCGCCCCCGACCTGCCGGCCACCGCCGGCCGCACCGCCACCGCCTACCTGCGCGAGCAGCTCACCGCGATCCTCGCCCTCGACCCGGCCGTGCGCCGCGACGAGGAGGACGCCGTCCACCGCATGCGGGTCGCCACCCGCCGCGCCCGCAGCACCTTCAAGAGCTTCCGCAAGGAACTCGACCGCGCCGCCACCGACCCGCTCGGCGACGAACTGAAATGGCTGGCCGCCGTCCTTGGCACCGCACGCGACCGCGAGGTCCTCACCGAACGGCTCGCCCGCCGGCTCGACGAGCTCGACCCCGCCCTCGTCGACGGCACGCTGCGCCACCGGCTGCTCCACCGCGAGCCGGGGGACGGGAACGGGAGCGGCGCCCCGCCCGAACTGGACGGCGCCCGCTACTTCGCCGTGCTCGACGCCCTGGAAGCGCTGCTCGCCGCACCCCCGTACACCCCCGCCGCCGACGCCCCCGCGGCCGAAGCCGCCGAGAGCACCCTGCGCCGCGACCACGCCCGGCTGCGCCGCCGCATCGAGGCGGCCATGGCCCTGCCCGCCGGCCACGACCGGGACGTCGCCCTCCACGAGGCCCGCAAGGACGCCAAACGCGCCCGGTACTCCTCCGAGGCCGCCCAACCCGTCCTCGGCCGCCCGGCCGCCGCCCACGCCTCCCGGATGAAGGGCGTCCAGCAGCTCCTCGGCGAGCACCAGGACAGCGTGATGTGCCGCGGCGTCCTCTCCGGCCTCCGTGAGCGCGCCGTCCGCGCCGGCGAGGACCCCGCGCCCTACGACGCCGTGGACCGCCGGGAACGCGAGATCGCCGCCGAGGTGGAGGCCGACCTGCCCGGCGCCTGGCACGAGGCCGACCGTCCCGTGTGACCGCCGGGGGTGCGACCGGTGACGCGAATCACCCCACCCGCGCTCGGGTACTCTTGAGGGTCATCCTCCCGGGGCCGACGCGCCCGGGGTCTCCCCGCCCGCTGATGAAAGACGCCGAGATGCCTGTCGAGTCGGTCTTCCCGCGCCTGGAAGCGCTTCTCCCTCACGTTCAGAAGCCCATCCAGTACGTCGGCGGGGAACTGAACTCCACCGTCAAGGACTGGGACTCCACCGACGTGCGGTGGGCCCTGATGTACCCCGACGCGTACGAGGTCGGCCTGCCCAACCAGGGCGTCATGATCCTCTACGAGGTGCTCAACGAGCGCGACGGGGTCCTCGCCGAGCGCACCTACAGCGTCTGGCCCGACCTGGAGGAGCTGATGCGCAAGCACGGCGTCCCCCAGTTCACCGTCGACAGCCACCGCCCGGTCCGCGCCTTCGACGTCTTCGGCCTGAGCTTCTCCACCGAACTCGGCTACACCAACATGCTGGCCGCGCTCGAACTCGCCGGCATCCCCATGGCCGCCGCCGACCGCACCCTGGACGACCC
>Ga0131853_10023141_pt1 | contig 11222 bp, 5 predicted proteins | sample TergutLab28metaG_FD_92764 | JGI IMG/M metagenome (GOLD analysis project Ga0131853, IMG submission 92764) | Labiotermes labralis P1 segment gut microbial communities from Petit-Saut dam, French Guiana - Lab288 P1 (version 2) (version 2) | ecosystem: Host-associated > Arthropoda: Insects >...
AACATGGTATATACTCTCCGTTTTTTTCTCTTCAAAATGCAGTTTGTTTCATAATTCTAACGTATTTGGCTCCTGTATTATTCACATTTTATATACAGGGTGTACTAAAATTTAAAAAAAAACAATTCCTGCGCCAAACGGTTAATACTTATGTTAGTTTAAGGTGTGAACTTAAAAAATGGAAAGGTATTTACGAGTAAATTTGTTGGGACCGGGCCCTCGTCTTATAAAAAAAGAATTTACCAGGCCGCAGTCTCACAAAGGTTGAGAAACACTGTAGTACAGGGTTACGATACGATTTTGTGGAACTTCTGTTATAAACATCCGACATAAAAGACTTATCTAAATATCCACGCATTTTAATTTATATCCTCGAATTACTTTCCTTTTGTGTCATTTCTTATCAAGACGCTAAAAATTTATTTCATATATGCGGGTTCTAATTGCTATTCTCTTTACAGAGTACAGATTAAACCAGAAGAGAAAGTAATGAAGTGGTGCTTTTTTTAGAGTTTCGTCTCAGAGTAAACACTGCAGTGTGATACGCCTGTAGACAGGGTTATTGCACTGAAGTTTAGTATATTGAAACTTTGGACATAACGCGACCGAGCAAAAAGGTTTCAAAGAACAGAAGCACACCGTAATGAAATGTCGACCTAGGCAAGATACGTGATTATACTTTGGTCTGTAGTACGGCCCTTAACTAGTCTAGTGGGCTTCGTACAGTTCGGACAGCAGAAGGATAATTGTAATGCGTTTATTTATTATTGATAATTATATGAATAAGTAAATATGTAAATCACTGGACCAGTATTTTCCTTCGTAAGCGGACAGTCGACCGATCTCATTGCTCGCTCGGTTTAAGGCGTGGGTCCGCGGAAGCTCGCTTGCTGGAATTGTGGGTTCGAATCCCGCCGGTGGCATCTATGTCTGTCTGTCGTGAGTGTTGTGTGTTGTCAGGTAGAGGCCTCTGCGACAGACTGATAACTCGTCCAAGGGAGTCCTCCTGAGTGTTTGTGTGTGTGTGTGTGTGTGTGTGTGTGTGTGTGTGTGTCTAATTGTGTGTGGTGTGGAAACATTAACAGTGAGGCGGCTGAGGCCCGATTTGGTTTGTTGCGCCATGGAAAATATAGTTGGAGGAGGAGTATTATCCACCCTCCTGCCTCTTCTTTCTTTTTACGTCCAGATGTTCTGTTTACCGCCCTGTGCTTCAACACCCCCCCCCCCCCAACCCCAGTCAACGATCTTTCCTTCCTGTGAAACTCAAAATCTCACGCCTGTACAGAACTACAGATACAATTACCTAAGGTAATCTTTGTGTTGTGCAGGGAGGACCATAGACTGAAGGCATTTGTAGGTTAAAAGAGACCTTATTCCTGTGGAAGTGTTTCGAACCCTAATATGTGACATGTCATGCTTCTTACATAACGCAGTTAAGGCCCTCGCTCTTCTGCGATGTTACTCAGCATAGGTTTGTTGGTGGTTACCGTTGCTTCGAGACGACATTGAAGATGGAACCGATAACCTGTTCCGAAACGTCGGTAACCAACCATCAACTTGCTCCCGCGTTACGTCCTACAAGTACGAAGGCCTCAACGCAGTCGCACTGTCGAGACGAGACGTTTCGGCCAAACATGTGAGACGTGCGATGGAGGAAGTAATAGAAGGCGGGGAACAGAGCATAGCGAGGAGCTGCAACAGTTGTGCTTCTTGCCAAATGTTGTTTTCGTGGTCGAGTCAAGGAATAAGAGATGGGTGTGGCATGTATCAGGCATGGGGAGAAGAAAAACTGCATACAAGATTGTAGTGAGGAAACCGAAAGGAAAGATACCTATTGGAAGGACTAAACTTAGACTGCATAACGAGGAGCTAAATGATCTGTACTCCTCACCCAATATTGTGCGGGTGATAAAATCGAGAAGAATGAGATGGGCTGGGCATGTGGCGCGAATGGGTGAGGAGAGATGGGTGTATAGGATCTTGGTGGGGAAACCGGAGGGAAAGAGACCACTGGGGAGACCCAGGCGTAGATGGGTGGATAATATTAGGACGGATCTGCAGGTGGTGGGATGTGGGTATATGGACTGGATTGAGCGGGCCCAGGATAGAGACAGGTGGCGGACGCTTGTGGGTGTGGTAATGAGCCTTCGGGTTCCGTGAAATGCGGGGAATTTCTTGACTAGCTGCAAACCAATTAGCTTCTCAAGAAGGACTCTGCACCATGGAGTAAGTAAGTAAGTAAGTAAGTAAACCTAGATGAGAGAATAATATTAAAATGGATCTTAACGACGTAGGGGGGCGTTATTGGAAATATGTCTCAGGATGGGGACAAGTGAGGAGCTGCTGTAAATGCGGTGATGAACACTTCGGCTACAATACATTGCGGTGAATTTCGTTAACTAGGAGTAACTGTCAGCTTCACAGGAGGGGATCTTTTATATGGAATTAGAATAGTCAGCCAGTTAGTTATTCAGTAATCTTTACGTTTCTTGGAAGCAGGTAAGTAGGCCGAGAGGTAGCAAGTAGTCAAGTTTGCTTGTGTGGAATGCTAATGCATACATTAAACAGCGGTCTGGCTTTGCACTGAAGCAACTTAAGTACTGGGTCTCACCCAGCAGTTACTTGGCACTGCTGAAGCGACTTCTTTATGTCATGTAAAATTCATTACGGCATTTGCGACTAAAAAGCAGACCGTAATGTTAAGATTACAAGAACCAGGAGGACATTTTTAAATTTTCTGTAACATTTATTGTACATACGACCAAATTTCGTCATACGAAGCTAATTGTTTCACATTTCCTAAATGTATGAATGTTTATCCAACCTATGGCAGTAGCCGCGTGGTCTGAGGCGTAGGTCTGTGGCCGCTGGCTTGCTGAGATAGTGGGTTTCGAATCCCGCAGGAGGCATTGATGTCTGTCAGTTGTCAGTGTTGTGAGTTGTCAGGTAGACGTCTCTGCGACGGGCTGATCAGTCATCCAGAGAATTCCTACCGATTGTGATAGTAAAGTCTTAATAATGAGGAGGCCTACGCCCACTAGGGGCTTTTACACCATGGGGAAAAACAAGACAGACAATGAGGCGCGTTCTTGCGACGTTTTTATAGTGGAAAAGCCATAAGTTATACATAATCTGAGTGTGTATTTGTAGCCTTAGATATCCAGCGTCATATTGTCACCTGTGGCCTGTCCGGCAGTACAATATTTTTCCACATTAATTCATAAAAGGTACGATTTTCGAAAAGAAAATGTTACAGTGCAAAAAGTATGTGTCTTGCTTTTCCCTATGACATTTGTCTGAAACATTTCTCTTTCTGAGAACTGAGCGAGATGTGATCAAAACTGTACATTGGTCTTCAGGTTTAGTGCCTGCTGCTGTTGTCAAATTGTAATGCAACTTGTATTTTCTAGACAGAGTTTCGAAAAGTACTCCAACGCCGAATTTCGTGGAATTCCGTTCAGTGGTAGCAGAGTCGTTCCATGCCGACGGACAGACTGACGTGACGAATAGTTACTATTCTCAAATTTGCGAAAGTGTCCAAATCAGATGTTTATACTCGGCTACATTTCACGCAGTGTTGACCAATTGACAGTGTGGTTATACTGGCCGGTCTAACTGGATTGGCTTTTACCCTTCCTTCTCTTCAGTTTCTAATTTACTTCTTCAGATATTACAGGGCTTGTGGTAAATACTCGTATAACAGCCATTGGTTAGTTTTGCCTATTTCCGCTCAAGTTCAGGTAAAGCATCGGTACGTCACGGTCGCATTTGTACGAGTGATTAGTCGTTGTATCCTTAGCGTACTTATATCCGAAAATACAGCTCGTACCTTGCAAAAAACAAATCGCCTTTTTTCTAAAAAGACCTGTCGGTTAATACGGTGTAGATAGGTACAGGGGTACACAAATTCAGGGCGCCATGGGCCTCGGGAGACTAAATTTTGTAAGTTGGCGCCGAATATTGATGGGTCCTCAGTGCTGAAAATTCTACGTATCCGCACATGGAATTTCGAGAGGGTTGCAACATTTTTGTAAAATTTGTGCACCCAAGGGTAAGTAATATTTTCATAATTTGAAAATCGTTTGACATAAATAGATACAGTGTGTGGAAAAATTCGGAATATTCAACCCTTCACTGATGCTGGGGCTAAATTTCATATACTGCTCAGGGCGGAGGGATTTCACATTTATAGTGCCCCTAAATGCTTGTGGTTTGTACTACTCACAAATTATTATTAGGTTCATGAAATCAAAACGAATGAGATGGGCGGGTCATGTAGCACGTATCGAGGAGGGAAGAGGTGTACACAGGATTTTGTTGGGATAACCTGAGGGAAGGATATCATTGAAACTACTTTACTAATAGACCATATAAACACATGTATGGTGTTGTTAGATGGTGAGTACCTTTATTTACCTTCAGTGACGCTGGGGGCTCAATTCCAACTACTGCGCCCAGGAGGGGGGGGGTTAAATTTGCTTTACTCATAAGTGCATGTACGTGCGTACAGCGCAAAGAGACCGTCTCGTACGCAGGATTAACGGTCCGTAAATTGCGTCGAGAGCGGTGCTGAAGGCTTCAAGAAACTATTTACACAAACTTTAAAATGTGTGGTACTATGTCTGTATGTTACGACCTAAAAATGGCTTTCTCACAATTTTGACTGATTATCTACTTATTATTGTTATTATCGTCGAATTTCTCACTTATCAGCTTTGGCTGGGAAATATTCACCTCTCATGGGATGCAGTAATCAACAGGATTAGGCTCGGTGGCCTTACTTGTAGTTTAAAAAGTTTCTTACAATTGAACATGTTCCAAGCATTACAGATTTTTTCAGTTGTGTATATGTATTCGGGATCAAGTTAAGACTTGGTAGACTTTGTGATAGTGACTTTGGAATTACTCCCGAAGATGATATTACTATCGGGATCACTTGTGCTGCCTTTTGCTTCCACATAGCACACATTTCATTCACCAGTTCTTGGTACTTGTTTTGTTTGTCTGTTATTGTTTTGCAGAGATTACGTGTATTTGGACAGCTATGTCTATCAAAAATGTGTTCTTTGTTTTCTTATTCATAAAAGTTATGTCAGGTCAATTAAAAGTTATTATTTTGTCCGTAAGTATGCTGCGATTCCAGTACAGCTTGAAATTTTCATTCTCCAGTACATTGGCGGGTGTGTAGTTATAATACGGACATTTATCTTCAAGAAATTCAGCTGCTTCTGCCAGTTTCTGATCGATAATTTTGGCTAGTCCATCATGTCTGTTTACATACTCGGTAGGTGCTAGTTGCTCACATGCTGCAGTAATGTGTTGAACTGTCTCCGATTCTTTTCCACATCTTCTGCATACCTCTTCGGTGTCTGGCTGTTTCAAAATATTATTATTATTATTGTTATTACTGTTTTGTAATTTTATACGGATAACACAATTTTCTGAAGTTCAGGTGATAATGAAATTAGTTTTAAATGTATATCAATAAATACCGTTATGTTTACATTATGATGAAATATTAAAGCTTAAAATACTTTAACAAACTGGAGGTATAAATGTTCATCATCATCATCATCATCATCATCCTTGGATTAGGTCGTTTGACCTGTTCCGGCACCGACGCATTGCCATCGTTTCCTGGGGCGTCCACGGTCTCTTCTTCCTCGAGGTTTGTAGTTGAGGGCGTGTTTCGGCAGTCTGGTGTTGTCCATTCTTTCAATGCGGTTGATCCAGTTTTGTTTGTATTTCAGTCTCACGTCTTGTATTCCAGAGATCTCTAGTTCTTTCCTTATGACTTCGCTTCTTATTTTATCTACTCTTGTGTATCCCGTAACACTCTTAGAAAGCGTATCGCTGCAGCTTCTAGGCGAGTCATCCATGTTTCGCTGCCATAGACTAGTGATAGTCTAACGACAACTTTATAAAATTTCATTTGGGTATCTGTACGGGTTTTCTTAAAGTGTTTTCTGATAGTGCCGCATATTCCTTGAAATGTGTTTATTTTTTTGTCAAAATCTGGTTCACTTTCTGTTCCTGGTAGGGCCTCCCAAACCGGAGAGACCGTAAGAGAGAGACCAGACTAAGAGAGACAAACTGGTCCTCCAAGAATGGGGGTTTTGTGGATGGGTTGGTAACCGTCCTAAGGAAAACAAAGTAATCATAAGCAAAGATGCACAGCCTTGGATATCGGCGGAGTTATAAATGTTATTGTGAAATAATTAGGAACTTCGCTACTATAAGCCAGTTATTCGTTTTGTACTGTACAACTTTCCTATACGTTTGTCTAGTTTATGGCCCCTTTTGAATAAAAGGATACTGACTGTAAACCGTGAAGCTTTTTCTCTACCCCGTTTGATATAGCGACTTGCCACTCGGTTTATTTTCTGTGCTAGACAAGAACAGAAATACATTTTATTAAAATGCATTTATCTGTCTAAACTCTTAAAGAGGAATTGTATGGACGCGTAAGATAAGGAAGAAGCTGTATTAAATTCTGACGCTGGAATTAAAAATCTGTTATAAAAGTCCCAGTAATGCAGTAGATGCTGCGCACTTTATGGTACGTTTCAGTACTGGTATGTATCGTATTATAAATAATTCTTTGTCTTTACTTCCTTCATATAGATTATTCGTTCCTGAGTCATGTTGAGCTTTGATAAATTTCAGCGTCATTAACTGTAGATTTATGGTTGTCATAAACAAAGACCATCCCAGCCAGTGTTAAATGTGTTTCACTAATTTTGGGCGAAGGACCAACGCCTTTCACGTAGTGGTACTAACGTCTATTGAATGGGAGTTACTACGAGGGTGAGTCAAATGAAAGCCTTAAATATTTTTATCTCGTAATTTACTGAACACAAAAGGTACACAATGACTTCATTTTTCTATGTAGTCTCCATTGCGTGCTATTTCATTCACTGTTACGAGGCGATTTTCCTTCACGATGGCTTCAACTACTGCAATGGCCTCTGGTGTCACTACTCGGTGTGCCTGACCAGGTCGAGGAGAGTCTGTTACATAACTAATGCCGCTCATAAACTTCCTAGTCCACTCGTACACTTGCTGTAGTGACAGACATGCATCACCATACTTAACTTTCATTCGTCGATGAATTTCGATGGGTTTCACCCCTTCACTACTTAAAAAACAGATGACACAACGCTGTTCTTCTTTGGTTCATCCCGCAAGGAGGCCGCCATCTTTACACTACTGCGCCGTCGTGTTGCATTTCTGCACCGTACTGCCACCTGTCGGCCACTCTTCAAACTATGAGTATCATTGTTGTCAACTTACAAGAAAATCGAGCTGTGTTTCGAATTTTGATAGCACTTTTAAGGTTTGACTCTCCCTTGTATTTTAACACTAAATATAGCCGTAAGCTATGTAAATCTTGAGATCGTACCTCATAGAGAACACTGTGCTTCAAGTGCCAAGATCAAGCAGTTAGTGTTCTTTAGGGGCGAAATTGCTGTTTATTGCGACAGGCAAATTTAACACACAAAGACACTGTGTGGGCGAAATGCAGAAATTGTATCATTAAACCCAGCGGTACGTATACTAGCCAATACGATTTAATGTCAGTAAGGAATTATCACTACTCGCTGCGTAATAGTCCAGAAGAGAAGAGTTCCCAGATATAGAAAATTGCTCGCACGTGGCTTCGAGAGAGGTAGTTATACCAGGATATGCGCTACGTCGGTTGACATGAAAATTAGTGGCTGCTGCAGCCAGTTGTGCGGAAGTAAGTTCATGCATAACGATCATGTACAGTAATGTGGGCCAACACCCACCTTCGATAAAGAGCTGGCCGGCGAGCGTCGGTGTATCCTATCAGCCGTTGCTAAGATACTCGTCTCGTACATGTCTCACATTTCCTTATATCGCTTTTGACACGTTGTTGTAAAAATGTAGACCACTGTGAAGACCTATATGTAGATGGGAGGATAATATTAAAATGGGTCTTAAATGGGTAGTACATGACTGGAATAATATGACTCAAGATAGGAACAAATGACAAGCACGTAATGAGCCTTCGGGTTCTACAAAATGCGGCGAGTTTGGTGACCATCTAACGAACTGTTGGTTTGTTAAGGATCACGCTCGATGGAGTTATTTAGCTACAGATATACATGCTTATTGTGCGATGCAGACAACCGTTGACTAACGCAGTTTCTTACGTAGGCGATTTTCAAATTTAAAAATGAAGTAATTATATTCATGAAAAGTGCGCCGTACTTTTCCATGCGTGGCTGAGAGATCAGTGAGACGAAGGCGGCGGAAGAATACTGCTGGGCGATAACACAGGCGGTGGGGCGGTCTTGCTGCGGCCGATCAGGTTCCTGCTTGTTAGAGTCTGGATTTCAGTTGGACTTCCTTGTATATACATATACAGTTAACCGTATGTTGACTCTATTCAAACTTGCGCAAAACTGGACATGCATCGGAACTTCCGGTAGATAAATATTGTGTAAGTCTGGGAGTGTGTGTGGTTGGTTAACAAATGGAGGAGTCTACGATGCATGTAGTTAGGATGGGGAGACAAGAAAAGAGCCGGCAGCGTGAACTGTATCTGTAAGACAGAGAGAGAGAGAGAGAGAGATGCCACCTAGAGAAGTACAGGGTCATCGAAAAAGATGGACGGGATTTGAAACCGCTATAACTTAAAAAGTACTAAACGGATATACACGTTTTGCGTCTTAAAATATTCAAAAAAGGTTAAAGTTTTAGACTTACCTCAGTACATTTCATTATGTGCACCGTTTGTAGCTCTGGAGACGTCCAAATAAAATTCTATCTCCTGCCACGTTTTCTGAATCATGTCTCGTGTTAACAGTTTCAATGACTGATGTGATCCTGTCTTGCAGGTGCTGGATATTCCTCATCTATTATGTACCCCTACAAGAAAAATCAGGTGGAGAGAGATCTGGGCTTCGAGGTGGCCAGGGTATTTGTCCATCCCTTCCAATCCAGGCATCAGGGAATCTCTCATTTAAAACGTCAGTCACAAAGCAACTGAAATGGGGAGGAGCTCCGTCTTGCAAAAAATAACACTACTTACAATTTCTTGTTCGAAGGTTTAACGTGTAAATCCGTCTAGTACTTTTTAAGTTATAGCAGTTTCAAATCCCGTCCATCTTTTTCGATGAATCTGTATATGTGAGATTGGCAATCCTATGGCAGAATTTTCTGCTGATGATTTGAAACTTCAGAGACGTTTGCCAGAACGTTCGTCGGCTTACTTTTGGTACTTTAACAGCCTAATACGCGCAGTGCATATCTCTGAGTGCAGCTTAAATAAAATTATTATCAGATTCGGAAAAGAGACACTTGTGTATACGTAGTAGCTTCTATAATTTCCCGGAATTCGCTGGTGTAATACGTGTGATATAACTGTGAATGAAGAACTGTACATTGACATCCATCGTCGCCTTAGGGATGTTGTCAGGAGGAGACGCCACGAAAAATGGGAAACCAACATTTGGTTTCTCCTTCACGACAATGATCCAGCACACCGGTCGTTTTTTGGACAAGGATTTCTTAGCAAAGAAAAATGTGACGTCTCTGGAGCATACCCCATACTTTCCTGATCTGGCTTCCCCCGATTTTTACCTGTTCGCTCCAATGAAATCGGCATGAAAGGGACTGCGTGTTTGTGATACTACTGACGTTATTAAGAATGCGACGGAAGAGCTGAAAAACGCTTTCACAGATTGGCTTCCAGGAAAGTTTCCAACATACTGACAGTCGCTTGCAGAAGCGTGCAGTTGCACAAGGGATATGTTTTGGAGGAAAATAGCTGAAACGATTGTACTGTTTATTGTTTATAAGAAATAAAGTGATTCCGGGAACTTTCGAAGCTACCACGTATTTGTGGGCATGTAACGATGACTTCAGTACTCGGCTATTGTCTTCAGGCAGTAATTCCTTGAATTTCTCAGTTGTCTCAAATCTGATTGCACTAAATGCGTAGTCAGCTGAGTATGGAGATTGGTTTCAAAAGGCTTTTAAAGTGCACTGGACAACCTTGTGCCGGTGTCTCGCCACGGAGACGCAGACTCAGTCCCGGAACTGTCTGCGCATAGGGTTTGTGCTGGACGAAGTAATATTGGGACAGGTTTTTATCAGAGTACTTCGATGTTCCCCTGTCACTATCATTCCACCATTGCTCCGTACACATATTTAACTCGTCTAACATTGACACTGTTTAATATCAATAATTGACAGAGATCTTATTGGCCTAATTAGTACTTCCGTCCCCTCTCCGTGTCTTCCTCTATCTCCTTGACACCTACAGGGGCACTGATAAGCCCTTAGCACAACCGGGAAGGAAACAAGCTAATGTTTCTGTCAGAATGACGTGAATTTCTTTCGGCGCCTTGCCTTGTAGGGAAAAAAAACTTGACACCGTCTCGATATTGTTGAAATCGCGCCCGTCCCTGTCATGCTTCCGAGCTTGTTTCCTTCCTGGTCGGGCTAAGGACTTATCAGCATCCCGGTACATATATTGATACATATCTCGGTATATAATATCAGGACGTCAGTCAGTATGTGATACATTCTTTTTTAGAAAATCACCATGGTATGTACTTAAAAATGTTTTACACCTTGGTAATACCTGTGTAAGTGCCTGTTTGTCAATACATGCATACATAGGTTTTAAGCGTTTTGTGGTCTATCTCGCACTAAATGTGTCGTATCTCTCTCGTTAGTTATGTCGAAATGAAAGCTAATTTTAGGTCTAAATCGATCGGCATTACCTTTTGCAGCTTATAGGATACCCACTTTAACCATGGGTACACAAATTCCGTGTGTGCGTATGGACGGACGGCAAACTAAATTTTTACGGCGGTGCGTAATATTTTAACATAAGTAATACAGTCTTTTGTTACATGCAGGAATGTGCATCTGTTCACAAGCACCGGGCAGAAAACTCCAGAAAATAGGGAGGTTCGCAGGTTAGTTCAGGAACATAGATTATCATTCTGGAACTTGTTTTGTGTCACAATTCAGTAGTCTGGAATTTGAAGGTGGTTTCTAGATTTTTTAAAACTCTGTGGACTCGTTATTTTAGATACTTACTTACTTACTTACTCCATGGCGCAGAGTCCTTCTTGAGAAGCTAACTGGTTTGCAGCTAGTCAAGAAATTCCCCGCATTTTATGGAACCCGAAGGTTCATTACCGCACTCACAAGCGTCCGCCACCTGTCCCTATCCTGGGCCA
>Ga0131853_10023142_pt1 | contig 11222 bp, 11 predicted proteins | sample TergutLab28metaG_FD_92764 | JGI IMG/M metagenome (GOLD analysis project Ga0131853, IMG submission 92764) | Labiotermes labralis P1 segment gut microbial communities from Petit-Saut dam, French Guiana - Lab288 P1 (version 2) (version 2) | ecosystem: Host-associated > Arthropoda: Insects >...
AGATGCGAACGAGGCGCGATTCCTCGACCCCGGTTATGGAGGCCTCGCCAACGTGACCGCCGCTGACTTCCAAAGCAGCTTTCTGGCCCCCGGAGTCATGCCTGTTTCGGGCCCTGCCGGAGGTCCGTGGACCTTCGAGATCTCGGATGATCCGGACGACGGTGCACCCGAGGCCATTCGCGGATGCCAGTTCACCCTGGCCGCAGCCACGACCTATGTGAAGTTCGACAGCAGCCCCTGCTGGTGATCGCCGCTGCGGCCGAGGGCCACCGGGTGGCCGACATCCTCGCCTCCGCCCAGGCCGGGCTTGACTGACCGTCCCGGCCGCTGAGCCCGCCCCGGCGGGGCTCAGCGGCCGGAGCGAGGTGGACGTGTCTTTGAGCTGCTCGGGCTGGTGCGCGGCGGTCTTGTTGTTGGCGCGCTGGGCGACTGAGTCGGGGCGGTCAGGCGGTGGATACCGGGCCGGCCTGGGTTGTCAGCATCCCTGAAATCGTCATCAGGCGTTGGCGTTCATCTCTCGACCCCATGGCTTTTCGATGCTTGAACAAATTATCTTGGGGCCTATCGAATACTATTGAAATTTGCGATTGAAGGAGAGTTGATAATCATGCTTCGTGTCCTACGTAGAATCACCGTCCTGCTGCTGGCTGGGCTATTCACGACCGCTTCCTTCGACGTTTCGAATGCCTACGCTGATGATGTGGTTTCGGGGTCGGATCTGCCGTATTCGGGTTCGTTTCCGGTGACGCCCTGGGGTAGCCAGGCGTTGTCGATTGCGCGTGTGTTCATTGCGGATGCGCAGAGTCGTAGTGCTGAGCTGAGTGCTTCCGATTACGATGGCACGGCGCTTGAGGCGCTCTTTCCTGGGACGACTGCCCAGCAGGACGGAGACGATCAGTGGTCCGTTGATGATGGCAGCGGGTATTGCTGGTATCTCAGGAATCTCCATGAGATCTCGGGGAAGCAGGCTTGGGTCGTGGTCTACGACTCTTCGAGCACGTGTACTGCCAACACCAATGATCTGGGCACTGTTCTCGGGTGGGGAAATCAGATCATCGGGGGTCCTGCGGGGACCGACATCGCGGCGTTCTCGAGCAACGTCTGGACTCATGACGCCTACCTTGAGTTGGCCATGGTGGTGAACGGAAACGTCATGATGACGTTGCTCGACCGAATCCAGGACAATACTCTCGGTGCCCTCGACACGGTGACATCTTCTGACATTCAGGACGCTTGGGACTGGTGGTATCCCGGACTCGAGCCCACTGTCACCGGCCCTACCGGTGGTCCGTGGGTCACCACGCTCGGGGTCCCCGGCTCCGCCAGTTGTGACATCACCGTCGCTCCGCTGGACAACGCGGTCCCGGAGGTCACCGACATCTCCTGCACGCCGTAGTCCCCGAACGCTTCCGCGGATCAAACCCCGGAATGGATCCAGAGAGGCCGTGCTCCGGCGGAGCATCGCCTCTCTGGATCCTCCCGAGTGCTCGGCCTGGTCGGCGATCGGGGGAGAACGTCGTCGTGAAGGGCGTGATGCCGGTCTTGCCGACGGTCAGGGTGCCGACGCCTTCTTGCCGTTGACGGTCAGCTCGTGCAGGAGAGCTCGCCGGTGCCGACCTGCATGTGCAGGGAGGTCAGCCGGATGCCCTGGTCGAGCCGCAGGCGGTAGACCTCGGCGTTGAGATCGCCGACGCCGACACGGCCGCCGTGGGTGTTCAGGTCGATGCCTGCGGCGGTGCCGTCGCTGGTGGTCGCGGTGAGCATCTGCTGGATCCGGTCGGCAGGGACGCCGACCTTCGCGGCGAGGTCGGTGAGCTGCTTCGGCGGGGTCGTCGCGACCTGGTTCTCCGAGGCGTCCTGCTGGGTGACGCCGAAGGCGACCGAGGCCGCGGGCAGGTCAAGATGCTTGACCACCGAGTCGGTCGCCCCGAGGGTGACGTCGGGAAGACGTACGGGGGCGGTGCTGCTCAGTCGCAGGGCCAGGGTCTTGCCGATCAGGGGCAGCTTGAAGCGCGGCACCAGGCAGAGTCCGTCGAGGTCGGCGTCCTTGGCGTTCAGCTGAGCGCCGATGTGGTTGGACGCGCCGGCCGCGTAGCCTCCCATGCCGCTGATGTCGCCGTTGGTCAGCGAGAGCGCGCCGAGCGAGCCGCCGGCGATCCCGACGTCGATGGGCTGCGCCGACGCGATGCCGATCGGCACGGCGCCGATGATGATCGCTGCTCCCATGCCGAGCGCTGCCCCCGTGGCCGGCGCGGCGAGCAGGAGGAATCGCCCGACCCTCCGGTCGAGCACCCGCCTGACGAGCGACGCGCGCGGTGTGACCTCAGTCTCTCCCATAGCGGGGCAGCGTAGCGCTACTGGCTGGTAGGTACCAGCCTTGCCGAGGTCTTGAGAACCCCGAACTTGCTCAGGGGGGCCAGCCGCAGCCACATCCGGCCGATGATCGCGGAGTCCTTGACGAAGCCGTACGTCCTCGAGTCGGACGAGCCGCCCCAGTTGTCGCCGAGCAGCCAGTAGCTCCCCGCGGGTACGACGACGGGGTTGCCGCCGTCGAGCGAGTCGCTGCTGCCGTCCTGTGCGCAGCACGGGTCGAGCTTCGCGGTCGCGGTCGTGTCCCAGGTGGGGTTGTCCACGACGTACTTCTGCGTGGAGCCCTTCGGGATGACCGTCACGACGGGCTTGCCGTCCTGGATCTGTACCTGGACCGTGTCGCCCGGCATGCCGATGACCCGCTTGACGACGTTCTCGGTCGCGGTGTCGTTGATCTGGAACGTCGCCTCGACCGCGTCGAACCGCTTGATGTCGTGCTTCGCCCAGAGCTGCACGAAGAGCCTGTCACCGGTGTGGAGCGTCGGCTCCATGCTGTGGCCGTTGACCGTGACCGAGAGGGCGAACGCGACGATGACCGCGAGGGTGCCCAACAGGAAGAGGACCAGGGCGCCCATGCCCAGGATGCCGGCGGCGCTGCCGCGGTCGGCGCGCGTCCGTTGTGACCACACGAAAGGTCTCCTTCGGCTCGCAAATGCTACTCACGAGTAAAATTAGTGGCGGAATCTATTGCGGACACCGTGTGGCGGATACCACTATATGGTTCGGCCACTCGGGCTAGGGCTAGTCCGATGCCGGCGTGACGTGTTTGGCGGAGGGCTGAACAGTACTCACGTACCTGGGAGGGAAACGTATGATCAAGGAAAAGGGCATGGGGCGTACCCGTGCGGCGCGCTTCGCGGCCATCACTGTCCCGGCTGCCGCGGCTGCCGCGGGTCTCGGCTTCGCGATGCTCAACGGCATGGTCGGTGCCGTGCTGTCGTCCGCCGACGGCTTCACGCTGGACACCGGTGACATCACCACCAGCGGCATCAAGATGACGGCCTCCGGCACCAACGTCGCCGGCGGTGACCAGGCAGCTCTCTACGCGGAGACGACTGGGTCCAAGGCCACGGACCACCTCAACCTGACCACCGCTTCGGCGACGATTCCGCTGGTCAACCTGCCGTTCCACATCTCGATCCACTCGACGCTGTCCACCCCGATCAGCCTCGGCAACGTCGCGCTCAGCGCCAAGTCGCTGCTCACCTGTGGCGGCGGCTCGCTCAGCAACGTGGTCGTCGGCCAGGCCGTCAGCGACGCGGGCTTCGACAACGCTCCGGCCGCCACGACCGACCAGAACAGCTTCGCGCTGACGTCGTCGGGCGCGGCGGACAGCCAGGTGCTCAAGGACGTCAAGGCTGCCTCGTACGCCATCACGCTCGGCTCGCTGAACGTCGACAACCTCGGCATCTCGCTCGAGAGCGGCGCCTACGACCCGGCCACCGACGGCCCGGTCTGCGCCCCCTGACGGTCTGAGTCTCTTCGTCGTGCGGGTGCCTGCGGGCACCCGCACGACGAGGGTTCATCGATAGGAACTCTGTGATGGAATCCACGACTCCGGCGTCAGACGAGGTCACGCAGGCGGAGATCACGCCAGCGGCTGCGGTCGGCTCGCGACTGCACCCGATGGCGCTGTGGCGGGCATTCCGGCGCTACCGCCGGACGCGCCCGTTCTGGGGCTCGCTGATCCTGGCTCTTGGCGGGTACGCGGTGGCGCGCCCGCTTCTGACCAGCGACTTCGCGTTCTACTCGGCCGTCGGCACGCGCGGCCTGATGCCGATCATCCTCGGAGGCGGCATGATCGCCGCTGCGGTGATCGCGGTGCTCGTGCCCACCCAGCGCTACTTCCCGGCCGTGATGGCCGCGATGATGTCGGTCGCGGCTCTCCCGATGGCCAACCTGGGCGGTTGGATCATCGGGACGGTGCTCGGCATCGTCGGCTCGGGCATGGTCTTCGGCTGGACCCCGTTCACGGACAAGCAGATCGCGAAGTCTGAGGAGAAGTCGCGGGCCCGTGCCGATCGCAAGGCCGCACGTGCCGCGCTGAGGAGCGGCGCTCACGCGAGCTGATCACGCTCGCCTTAAGATCCACCATCGCGCCGTACTCCCCCGCCTGCGGCACGTAGCAACACACGACTCACCACGTTTCACCGGTCGCCGGGCTCTCGGCTGCCGCTGAGGGAGATGCAGCAATGCTGCACGCGTTCACAGGGAGAAGCAGGACATGAAGAACAGCCGGCGTCGCGGGACACCGAAGGGTGCCATCCGAGCTAGTCGTCTGAAGCAGGCGATCCGTCGTACGACGGTGGATCCGCTCGGCCGCGCTGCACGCGACCTCTCCGAGCAGGCCGCCACGCGTTCGCACACGATGGCCATGACGTCCGTCGTGGGCCGCCGCGGCACGCGCAAGCGGGCGCTGCCGGTGATCGGCCTCGGCTTCGCGGGTCTGGCGGGCATGTTCTCGCTGGTCAGCGCGAACGTCCTCGCGGTCAACTTCACCACCGCGAACAACGAGTTCTCGCTCTACTCCAACTACCTCGACGCGTCGCAGGCAGCTGCGTTCCTCGCCCCGACGACGCAGCAGAGCGGCAGCCAGACCGGTGTCGCCGAGCTCGGCATCAACAACGCCAAGCTCTCCGGCCTGTGCGGCATCGCGACGCAGGACTTCGGTGGTCTCCTCGGGAAGTGGTCCCTGATGATCACCGCCGGTGACCCGGTCGGCAAGGCTGCGACGTTCACCGGCACCAGCGTCCCGGCGGGGGTGAGCACCGACGCGACCACGGGTCAGCTCACCGGCAGCTCGCTGTCGAACGCGATCACGGCCAACAGCCTCTTCATCAACTCCGACAGCCTGAGCGGCTACGGCAACCGGATCTCCGGTCTCAACCTGGGCCAGTCGGCCGAGACGGTCGGTGGCAGCGCCAACCTGCCGACCTCGACGTCGACGGACGCCCAGGGCTGGCCGAAGGACAACGGCGGCACGACGCCGACCGCCGGGCAGTTCGGTCTCTACGCCAAGCAGCTCAACGTCGCCGGTCTCTCCGGCAAGTCCTACGGTCTGAACCTGGCCGGCGCCATCACCCTGCCGAAGCTCAGTCTGAAGCTCGTCAGTGGCGCCAAGACCCAGGACGATTGCTCGGCCTAGTCATGAGTATCTCGGACCGCAATGGGGGGTCGGTTCGGTCGTCGGGGCGAAGGGTCGAGGGGCGGACGCGTCGCGTACGTGCGATCGTCGCCGCGGGGCTGGGCCTGGTGAGTCTCTCGATCATGTACCAGATGGTCGGCAACGGAGCGATGGGCGTGAACTTCACGACCACTGACACGCGCTTCAAGGTCTATACGAACTATCTCGAGGGCATCGTCGGGGCCGGCTATCTGGCACCGAGCACCAAGGTGGGCAACAGCCAGCAGGGCGTGGCCGAGCTGGCGGTCAAGGAAGCACACCTCGCCGGCCTGTGCCTGATCTCGCAGAACCCGATCCCCGGACTGAGCACGGTCGCCTCGATCGTGGTGACCGCCGGCGTGCCGGTGAAGGGCTCGTTCGGCGACAACGCGACCTTCGACGGCAAGGACGCCAGTGGCGCGACCATCGCCCGCACCGCGACCGGAGCCCTGACCGGCTCCAGCCTGACCGGCGCCGTCCAGGTGCACGACCTCTTCCTCAACGCCGCCGCCCTGACCGGATACGGCAGTGGCATCAGCGGCCTCGCGCTCGGTCGCTCGGCCGACCAGGTCTCCCAGATCGGTACGGCCGACTGGCCGGCCGGCTCGCAGCCGCCGCAGCCGGGGGCCTTCGGCCTCACGGCGGAACAGCTCAACATCGGTGACATGGACGGCGACTCGTTCGGCATGCGGATGAACGGCGAGGCGGAGCTGCCCGGCCTGAAGATCCGGATCTATCCGACGGGTGCGACGCAGGCCGATTGTGCAACACAGGCGGGCTCGTGATGACCGCCCAGAAAGGTATCTTCGGCGTGATGACTGCCCCTGAACCCCAGCCTGAGCCGGCTGCCGAGGCGCCGCGCCCCGGCAAGTCCCGCCGCGCCCTCGGCATGATCGGCGAGGGGCTGAACGACGTACGTCTCTGGTTCCGTGCGTTCCGGCGTACCCGCCCCTTCTGGGGAGCGCTGTGGACCATCATCGCCGGTCTGTGGATCATCCGCACGATGAGCTTCTCCATCGGGCTCGCGCTGACCGGCGGCTGGAGCCACGCGGCCGGCTACGTGATGGGTGGCGGCCTGATCCTGTTCGGTGTGGTCGCGATCGTTGCGCCCTACTACCGCTCGCTCGCCGGCCTGGTCGCGTTCCTGATCGCGCTCGGCGCCTTCCCGACGGCCAACCTCGGCGGCTATCTCCTCGGCTCGATCCTCGGAATCATCGGCTCCTCGATGATCTGGGCCTGGGGCGAGAAGAAGCCCAAGAAGCCGAGCCGCAAGGAGCGTCGGCTCGCTGCGGCGGAGGGTTCCGCAGAGACCCCGGACGCCGGCCTCGGCCTGATGGACGTCGCCCCCGACGATGTGACGGGCACCGAGGGGGAGCAGGCATGAGCCCGCTGAAGCACCCCACCATCCAGGGAGCCGTACGGAGCACGTTCCTGCAGCGTGCCGTCGCCTTCACCGCGATGGTGCTGCTGGTCTCGGTCGTACTGTTCTGGCCCAACATCCGAGACGGTGTCGGCACTGCGATCGCGCAGAACGCCTCTCCGGACTATCAGCCATTCGCTTGTGGCCAGTCGAACGTCGGCACCGCCGGCAACTACAACTGGACCACGGTCAGTAACGTCTTCCAGAACGACGTGCAGAAGCGCCGCCAGTCCCTGGCGTTGAAGAACGGCTCCGGAGGCATCCCGTCCGGTGGGGCCCGTGCCTTCCCGTGCGTCTCCGGTGTGCAGTGGAAGCTCTCTGTTGGCTGTACGACGTGCACCGCAGATGCGGGTGGCACCGGTGCCGGGCGAATCATCGGCATCATCAACAATGCCTTCTCGCTCACCGGTCAGACCCTCTACTTCGCCGGCAACGGCAGTGCCAGCGGTCTCTCCCAGGTCAGTATCCAAGGCCTCCAGTTCTGCAAATCGAACGGATACGTCGAAGACGGCACCGCGACGGGGACCGCCAACTCGAGTTGCAAGGCGCCGGTGAGCGGGATCTCGCTCTCAGCGAACTCGAGCACGTCGGGCTCGTACACGCCGGCGACGCCCTACCAGCTCAACATCAACCCGGCAGCGGGCATCGTCGTCGGCGGTAGCGGCATGATGGCCGACATCTGGGGTACTGGTACAAGCGCCTTCGAGGTTCCGAGCGCGAACATCACGTCTCAGAACACCGGATGCAGCTCAGTTCAGGGCGTCACGTCCACCAACGGGTGTACCGTCACGCTCTCGCAGTTCGGAGGAAGCCTGGCCAACGCCTTGGCTGGTGGCTCGATCCTTCCGCTCGTCGGCGTGAACCTCACGTTCTACTACCTGATCACCCACAGTCCTGGGGCGACCGATCCCTATACCGAGGGCGCCACGAAGAACTCGATGATCCTGCCGAACACCCGGATCTATGTTGGGAATGGCTCATGATCGCGTCATCGGTGGATCGTCGACATGGGACGCGCTGGGGTCGAGCCTCAGCAGTCATGGTTCTCGGGCTCGGTGCCGTCTGCGGCATGGCGGTCGCGGCCGCAAACAGCGTGCTGGGGTTCCAGGCCAACCTGACCATCATGAACTCCAATGCCACGGGCGCATTGAATGGCTTCTCCATGTCGTCGTCGCGTCTCACCGCGGTCGATGCCGGCTTCGGCATGGCGCCCGTACAGCAGCAGGATGGGACCTGGAAGAACGTGCTGCGGGCGGGATTCTCGTCGGCGACGATCTCGGGTCTCTGCCTCTCGAAGACAGAGAAGCTGCCCATTATTGGCACTGACTACACGCTCAGGCTGACGTCACCGAGTAGCGCCGGCTCGATCTCCGCGAGCAATGGTGTCTTCGACATCACTGACATCGCGGCGGACACGTCCGGTGCTGCCCCTAACAACGGCATCAACCTCAAGGGCAACACCCAGGTGGGTTTGACGACCACCGATATCACGACGGTGTTCGCCAACGGCACATCGCTGCCGTACAAGGCAGAGCCGTTCGCTTCGAACGATGATGCAGCAGGGGACTCGCCGCTCGACATCTGGAATAGCTCCGTCTACTCGGGCGCGGCGCCGCCGAACTGGGTCGTCGACGGAAAGCCCCATACCTTCGGCGGAGGCTGGACGGGCATTGATGCGGGTGGTGCCGATCTCTACAAGATTGCCGGCCGCCTGTGGCAGGTTCAGCTGACCGGCAACATCACGCTGCCGAAGCTGAGCATCGGTGTGAGCTCCGGAGATGCGCAGTGTGCTGACTGGCCAAGCGGCCCTCCGTACACGAACACAACGAAGTACGACGGGACCAATCTCTTCCCGTGAGTCTTCCTCTTCCTCTGCGGCGGGGGTGGGCCTGGTTGGGCTCACCCCTTCGCTTTCCGGTTCTTGCCTATCTGTTGGTCCTCGGCGCCATCTTCACGCTCGCGATCCAGCTCGACACCGTTCAAGGCGATACGTGGTGGGCGCTGCGTGCAGGCAAGGACATGTGGATCACCCATCGGGTGATCCGGACAGACTCGTACTCCTACACCGCCTACGGCGATCCGTGGCCCGACCACGCCTGGCTCTATCAGGTGCTGCTCTACGGCGTGTACGTCATCGGCAAGCTTCCCCTGGTGAGCGTCGTGAACGCTGCGATCGCGACCGCGGCAGTGGCGATCGCGCGTCCTCCGGGGCGTGTGACCTGGGCCAATCTCGTTGCCATGACGCCGGTCATCGCACTTGTCTCGCTGAGCTGGGCGGTCCGGCCGCAGGTGGTCAGCCTTCTCATGCTCGCTGTGATCATCCGGCTCATCCACCGCGAACGGTGGCGCACCATCGTCGCGGTGATGCTCCTGTGGGCGAACCTGCACGCCGGCGTCGTGTTGGGAGGCCTTGTGCTGGGCGGGGCCACGATGGCGAGTCTGCTCGCGTGGCTGATCGGTCGTCGTGCCAGTGCGGAGCGTGGACGGGCGCTGCGCGCTCGTTTCGTCAGTCTCATCGTCACGAGCGTGGCGGCTGCTGGAGCCACGCTGATCAACCCGATGGGATGGGGGTTGTGGCGTTACATCGCGACCTCGTCACGTCGACCGGGCGAGGAGTGGATCGCCGAGTGGCAGCCGAGTTGGACTGCACCGTGGCTGACTGCATGGTTCTGGGTCTGGTCGGGACTGCTTCTGCTTCTGCTTCTGCTTAGGTGGCGTCGCCTACTGCAGTGGCCCGTGCTGCTGGGCATCGGAATGGCGCTCGCGCTCACCCCTCTGGCGTGGATGTCGATGCGGAACATCAGTCCCTTCGGGATCGTGACTCTGCCGCTCGTCGTGTCGCTGATGCAGCGGCGCGCCGTCCTGTCGCTGGAGGTGCCAGTGGCAGAGCGCCCGGGCTCGGTGATGCCGGGGGCGAAGATCATGGTCGGCCTGGCAAGCATCGCCATGGTGGTCTCGGTGGTTCGTACGCTGCAGTCACCTGCGAGTCTCGGCTGGTACCCGATGTCCTCCGAGATCGCGCATGCGATCGAGAGTTGCCCGGGCCAGGTGTTCACGACCTACAACGGTGGTGCATACCTGATCTGGTTCACGCCCGGGAAGAAGGTCTTCGTCGACAATCGTCAGGATCCCTTCAGTGCCGACATCCTGAATGCCGGCGTCGGTCAGGGCGACTGGACCAAGTACTTCGATCGGTACGGCATCAAGTGCGCAGCGCTCAACCTGATGGCGGATCCTCAGCAGATCGTTGAGCTCGGCGCTCTACGCGGATGGCCCATCGTCCATGCGGACAGCCAGTGGGTGGTCCTGATCTCGCCCGACGCGGTACCAGCAGGAACGGTCATAGCACCCTCTGCTTCTTGAGGAAGTCTGCGAACGACGGCGCGATCAGCGCAGCGTATTCCGGGGAGATGTGCAGTGGGTCGGATCGGACCAGCACGCCGTCGACCTGACCAGGGCAGCGCAGCCCGGTGCAGAAGAGGCTGAGCAGGTCGCCGTACGGGACCGTGGCGGCGCTGCTGACCTTGGCAGCTAGCCGATTGACCGAGAGCCAGGCATCGGAAGGCATGTACTCGCAGTCGCGCGGTACCGATCCGCGAATCGCACACTGGCCAGGACCGTGGGAGCCATCGACAGCCGGTGCTGCCGAGATCACGATCACGTCGGCGCCGTGACTCTTCGCCAGGGCGAAGGTCGCATCCATGCCGCGTCGGTAGGCAGCGACGGCGTACGTGCGCTTGTCGGACATGGCCGGTGCTGCTTCCTCAAGGTCGCTGACGTCCGCCTCGCTGCTGTCGAGCAGAGCGAGCCTCGGCCGCCAATGAGAGAGCAGGCTGTCGAAGCTCGCGTGGTAGGCCCGGCAATCGGGCCTCGGGTCGTCGTGGGCCGCGACCAGTTGGACCCGGCAGCCCGGCATCGCCATGACGACGACGGTCCATCCCTGTGGGACGAACGCGTCCCGCAGCATAGGCCAGTAGGCATACATCGACGAGTCGCCCAGGGCGAGGGCAACCTTCGATGGATCGGTTCCCTCGGCAGGTCGGGCGACACAGGACAGGAGCCCGCTTGGCGCCTCCTCGCAGCCTGGTGTCACGTGGTCCCCGAGGCGATCGACCCCCCTGGTGTTGGTCAGCTTGGGCCAGGAGGTCAGCGTCAGCGCGTGCCGGATGGCGGAGGCGAGATCAGGCGCCGGATCGACGAGATGCGGATCGGAGAACGTCGACGGAGCGACGCTCGGTGGCTCCGATGGCGCATCGCTCGGTGAGATCA
>Ga0131853_10023145_pt1 | contig 11221 bp, 10 predicted proteins | sample TergutLab28metaG_FD_92764 | JGI IMG/M metagenome (GOLD analysis project Ga0131853, IMG submission 92764) | Labiotermes labralis P1 segment gut microbial communities from Petit-Saut dam, French Guiana - Lab288 P1 (version 2) (version 2) | ecosystem: Host-associated > Arthropoda: Insects >...
CACGCGCCGACGGTCGCGCTCGATGGCGTTCTGATCGAGGCAATGGGCGAGCGTGGTCTGGAGATGATCGTCGGTGCGCGTAATGACCCACAATGGGGGCCGGTGATTCTGGTCGGGTTCGGCGGGGTGGCCGCCGAAGTGATGCGCGACGTCAGGCTGCTGCCGCACGATCTGACGCGGGACGCCGTGATGCGCGAAATCGGACTGCTCAAAGGCGCTCCGCTATTGCAGGGCTATCGCGGTGCACCCGCGCTGGACGTCGGAGCGCTTGCGGATATCGTCGTGCGTTTGGGCGCTGTGCTCGAGTCGGAGCCACGCATCCGCGAGATCGATTTGAACCCGGTTGTCGTCTATCCGGATGGCAGGGGGGGGCTGGCGCTCGATGCGTTGATGCTGGTCGAACAGTACTGACCGTTGCGATCCAGCCGGGGGGCGTTGCTGACCCCGGTGGATCGTCCGAATTCCGGCTGGCGATACTTAAGAGAAAAAAATCGTCGACAGGAGCGACTTCAGTTGTTGCCGCTCGGCGCCGGACAGCTCGAGGACCGCCGCCTCGTCTGCTTTCTGGGCGGCCTTCAGCGCCTGGGTATGCAGGCGCGTACCTTGAGGTGTGAGCGAGACGTGCTGGTTGCGCTTGTCTTCCGTACTGCGCTTGCGTGTCAGCAATCCGCGCGATTCGAGCCGATCCAGCAGCGTGGCCATGTTAGGTGGCGCAATGACCAGCGCTTCAGCCAGCGCTTTCTGGTTAATGCCGGGGTTGTGGCGCAATGTCGACAGCACGGCGAAATCGGCCTGCCGCAACTCGAGCTTTTCCATGTGCGCATCGAACGTCGACTGGACGACGAGATAGGCGCGGCGGATGTTGTATCCGAGAAGGTCGAGCAGCTCCGATTGATCAACCTGATCTGGAAGATCGCTGGCAGCGTTGTTGGGAACAGTCCTGATGGTCATGGCAAAGGGCCAAGTCTGTGAAGCGGGCGCGCGAAATCATAGCACGCCAATATACGGATACCCCTTCCCGACAATACGGTCGGCCCGTTGTGCAGACGCAGGCAAGCCGCACCGGCGTGGCGGGTTCTCATGGAGCGATGCCATCGATGTCCCGTGCTCCACGCTTGTCCTTCGGTGTTTTCCCTTAAATCCCGATTGTTGCGTTTCCCGGTAAACACATTATCATCAATAACAAATATAAAATATAACTAACGCAGGACAACTTCTACAGGAGACGCTCAATGCATTCATCGTGGCAAAGCGATTCGCTGAATCGCGAAGAACATGATTCGGTATACGAAATAAAAACACTGGTCCTGCTTGGGCTCGGCTTCGGCCTGGTCGGGCTGGACCGCTGGATGGTCGCGCCACTCTTTCCGCACATGTTGCGGGACCTGAATCTCGACTTTCAGCAACTGGGTAGCCTCATCGGCATCCTGAGCGTTGCCTGGGGCGTATGGGCGATGGCGATGGGACCGGTGTCGGACAGGATTGGACGCAAGAAAATTCTGGTTGTCTCGATGGTCGCGTTTTCGCTGTTATCGAGCCTCTCGGGGCTCGCTTCCGGCTTTGCGAGCCTGATGCTGATCCGTGCGGTGATGGGAGTGGCCGAAGGGGCGTTCACACCGGCGAGTGTTGCGGCCACCGGAGAGGCGTCGTTGCCATCGAGGCGAGGGCTCAACCAGGGACTGCAGTTGAGCATGTTCTCGCTGGTTGGCCTCGGGTTCGCGCCGATCCTCGTTACGCAGTTGCTGCGCATCGTGCCGTCCTGGCACTGGGTGTTCATGATCTCCGCGGTGCCGGGCCTGATCGTTGCGCTGCTGATCGCGCGCACGTTGCGGGACAGGCCGCAGAGCGAGCGGCGCGGCGTTGCATCGGCACCGGGCCAGCCGCGCTGGACCGCACTCTTCGGCAGCCGCAATGTATGGCTCGGGACACTGGCGATCCTGTGCGCGATGACGGGGATCTTCGTGGTCAGCGCGATGGTGCCGACCTATCTCGTCGAGGTGCTCCACCTCGACACGCAGCAGATGGGATTCGTCGTCTCGGCGATCGGCTTTGGCGGCTTCATCGGCTCGTTCGGCGTGGCCGGTATCTCGGACTTCATCGGCCGACGGGCTGCCGCAGTCATTGCGTTTGTTGGCGCTGCAGTCCTGCTGTACCTGTTCGCACGGACGGGGGCCAATCCGTTCGCACTGTTTGCCCTGCTGTTCGGTGTCTCGGTATTTGCGCTGGGGCTGCTTGGGCTGATCAGCGGTCCGATCGCGACTGAGGCGGCACCCGCAGGGCTCATTGGCTCGTCCATCGGCTTCGTCTCAGGTGCTGGCGAGATCTTCGGTGGAGGCCTGGCGCCGGCCGTCGCGGGATTCGTCGCACAGCATTTCGGCTTGCCCTCGACGCTGACTTTCGCGCTTTGCGGACTTGTCGCCGGCGCTGTCGTGTCGCTGTTCCTTGCCGAAACCGCCCCGCGCCGGCGCGCCGCCGCAATACCGGTAGCCGCGAACGGCGTACCCGGGGACGCCGCATAAGGCGCCCGCACATCAAATAAAAAGGAGATCGTCCATGAAAATGAAAACCTGCTGTTTCGCCGCCAGCCTGCTGTTCACGTGCCAAGCCTATGCGCAGAGCAGTGTGACGCTTACGGGCATGCTCGACGGGGGCGTGTCGTACGTCAGCAATGAGGGCGGGGGCCACGTCGTCAAGTTCGACGACGGTATTGCCGTGCCGAACCTGCTGAGATTTCTGGGCAAAGAAGATATCGGTGGCGGCACGCACGTAGTCTTCGATCTGACGAGTCAGTTCGAACTCGGCTCGGGATCGCTCATGCCCGGCGGCAGCCTGTTCACCCGGAACGCGTTCGTCGGTCTGGACAACGATCGTCTTGGTCGACTGACGCTCGGCAACCAGTACGATTTCATGATCGACTCACTGTTCTTCGGCATGGACGATGGTGCGATCTACGCGCAGGGTGTGTACGACTTCCGCAATGGACCGTTTGCGAAACTCGCATTGCCGAACAACCCGACGGGCGCATTCGACTGGGACGGCATGGCGGGCTCCAGACCACTCAACAATTCGGTCAAGTATGTCAGTCCGACCTTCGCTGGCTTTTCCGCCGGGGCAATGTACGGCTTCGGCGGGGTGGCGGGCTCATTCAGCTCGAACAGCAGCGTGAGCGCGGGCCTGAATTACGTCCACGGTACATTCGGGGCGAATGCGGCCTATACGCAGGTGAAGACGGATGTCTCGGGTGTGCAGGACAGCGTGCGCAACTGGGGCGCTGGCGTTCACTATGCCTTTGGCCCGGTGAACGCAAACGCGCTCTACACCGCGGTGCGCAACGAAATGAACGGCGCAGCAGTCTGGCAGGCGGAACTGGGCGGCCAGTGGCTGATGGCGCCGGAGTGGGCATTGAGCGGTGCGTACATGTACATGAAGGGCAATCAGGTGGTCGACAACAACCATGCGCACCAGTTCACCGGGATGCTGACCTACCTCCTGTCGAAGCGAACCAGCGTGTATGTGGCGGGTGTTTATCAGCGCACGAACCAGGGGGCGAACGCCCAGATCAACGACGTGATGGTCGCGTCGAGCGGTCCGTCACAGTTCATCGGCCGCGTTGGCCTGCAGACGCGGTTCTGAACGATATCGCGCGGCGCGGATCGTCGCGTCGCATGCCATTACTTCTGGATGCCTTATATGCAGATTGCACCATTCGATCCTCTTCGCCTTGCAACCGACGTGCGCGAACTGCTGGCCGCGATGGCCGCGAGCGGTGTGCCGCCGCTGGAATCGCTGCCCCTCGAGCAAAGGCGCGAGGCATACCGGCAGATCGGCGCGAGACTGGGTGGAGAAACCGTGCCGGTGCGGGAGGTTCGCGAGTTGCAGGCGGATGGCCCGGCCGGCACGATCCCGTTACGTCTCTATCTTTCCGGTCCGCCCCACGCAGGACCGCACGGGGTAACCGTCTACTTTCACGGTGGTGGCTGGACACTGGGTGATCTGGATAGCCACGACAACATTTGCCGACGGTTGGCTCACTCTTCAGGCTGTGCCGTGGTGAGCGTCGACTATCGCCTCGCGCCCGAACATCCCGCTCCAGCCGGGCCGGAAGACGCACTGGCCGCAGTTCGCTGGCTGGCGTCTCATGCCGCGGCGCTTGGGTTCGATCCGGCGCGGATTGCGGTGGCGGGCGACAGTGCGGGAGGAAGCCTGTCGGCGGTCGTGTGTCAGCGTCTACGTCGAGAGGTGCCGTTACGTGCGCAGGTCCTGTTCTATCCGTCCACGGACCTGTCACCTGTCGGGGAGCATTTTCCGTCACGCTCCGAGAATGGAGCGGTGCCACCGTTGACGCTGGCGTTGATGAAGGCCATGTCCGCGCCGTTCAGTGACAGTTTCGATACAACCGACACACGACTGTCTCCGCTTCTTGAACCAGATTTAGGTAATCTTCCGCCTGCGCTGATCATTACTGCGGAGTGCGACGTATTGCGCGATGACGGTCGGCTTTACCGCAATGCGCTGCGGGCGGCAGGCGTGCCGGTCGAATACGTCGAAGTGCCGGGTATGGTTCACGGCTTCATCGAAATGGCGGGTGTTTTGCCGGCTGCGCTAGATGCAATCGAACGGGCAGGTGCGTATTTGCGTGAGATGCTTGCCTGAAATGGCCGACGTCGTCCACACAGATCACGGCTACGACGGCACCGACGCGCGCGGACTTCAGCCGCCTATTTCGGGGTCACCCGCAACGGCAGATTATTGATGGCTCTCATTTGATTCATCGGCCGATAGACGGGGGCTGCGGTCCGCTCGATCGATTTCACGCGCGTTGCCAACGCGGCCAACAGGCACTCGGATTCGAGCTTCGCGAGCATCTGCCCGATGCAAAAATGCTTGCCGGTGCCAAATCCCATATGGACGCCGGCAATCTGCCGCGTGATGTCGAATTTTTCCGGTTCGGGCCACTGTTCCGGATCGCGGTTCGACGCCCCTAGCCACAGTCCAACCTTCGATTGCGCCGGGATGCGGTAGCCTTCGAATTCCGTTTCTTCGTTCGTAGTCCGATAGATGACCTGAAACGGCGATTCGTATCTGACGGCCTCGTCGAGCACATTTTTTGCCCGCGCTGGCTCCGCTTGCAGAAGTTGCCACTGATCCGCATGCGTCGCAAGGAGGTTCAGCGCCGAGCCGAGGCCGCTGATGGTCGAATCCGTTCCCCCGCCAACGAAGGTGCGCAACAGGCTGTTGGCAACACCGGGTTCGATCTCGCCGCGTTCTTCGGCCTCGTAGATCTTCTCGCCGATCGAGCCGGGCAGTACCGCGCTGCGCTCACAACTGCTGTCGAACCATTCCAGATAGGGCTCAGCTTTCTCCATGGCACGCCGGTACAAGTCGTTTTCCGGGCCCGACTGATTAAAGCGCATTTCACCGATGGCAAGGACCTCGGCACGCGGCAGCACGACACCGACGGCCTGCTGGAACACGGTCAGGATGTAATGCTCGGCAAGATGTTCGATACCGTCGAAGTCACGCATATCGAGGATTCGCTCCACGCAGATGCCGGCCTCGCGTTCGAACAGTTCGCGCCAGGACCGGATCAACACGGGGTTCAGTATCTTCGTCATCACCGTGCGAACCTCAGTGTGGCCGGGCGGGTCGGCATCGACGAGACGGCTTGGGATGCGGAACTTGCCGGGTTTGCGGATATCCTGGATCCCCACGCCGCCCGCGCTGCTAAAACGCGCGTAATCCTGCAGTATTTGACGTACACCTTCGTAACGGCCGACGGCATAGACGCCATACTTGCCGATTCGCACGATCGGTGCCGTTTCGCGCAACGATCGGTGAAAGTCATACGGATCGGTGACGATTTCGGTGGCGTACGGGTCGATGCCCAGTTCCGGCGGTTCCAGCAAGTCTGATTGTGCGGCTGGCATACGGATCTCCATATCAATATGGATAACTTATTATGAATACAGCGTGAGAGGGTATTCTGACCCGCGCCCCCCGGCTTGACCCGCACGCGGGCGCCGGGGGGCGCGTCATCTCAGAGCGCCCAGTTCTTGCTGGTACCCGGCCGTGCGCCGAACTCGTCAAACCAGCGGGCGACGGCGCCGTAGCGGCTGCGCCAGCCCATATCGGCGAACCGCAGATCGAGGTACCACAGCGCGCACGCAATCGTGATCGTGCCGATGTCGACGCGGCCCGCGAGCAGATCCGGCCGTGCGTTCAGATGGGCGAGCGCGGTTTCGGACTTGTCGAGTTGCGCCGCGCGCCATTCGGGCCAGCGCAGCGGCTCGGGACGGGCGACGTCTTCGTAACGTGCGAGCAGGCCGGCGTCGAGCATGCCGTCGCCGAGCGACTGGAGCGTGAGTGTCTCCCAGCGCCTGGTCCCGCTCGCCGGGAACAGCGAGCCGCCGGCGCGGTCGTTCATGTATTCGCAGATCACGCGGCTGTCGTAGAGCACCAGGCCGTCATCGGTGAAGAAGGTCGGAACCTTTCCGAGCGGATTGTGCGCAATGATCTGCGGGTCGCGCTGCACGGGATGCGCGTTGGACGGCAGCAGTTGCAACTGGTCGTCGAGGCCGAGTTCGTGCGCCGTCACGAGGCATTTGCGTACATACGGAGAGGTCGGGGAGAAAAGTATTTTCATGGCGTATTGGTTGCTTGGATCGCGTGTTCAAGGAAGGTGTCGGCGGTTCGGTGCGCGGCATGGCGGCCCGCGATCCAGCCGAAGGTCAATGCCGGGCCCAGCGTGATGCCCGGCGCCGGATACTCGCCGCCCATGACGCTTTGCATGTCGTTGCCTGCGGCATAGAGGCCGGGGATCGGCGTGCCGTCGGCATCGAGCGCCTGGGCGTTTTCGTTGCAGCGGATACCGCAGGCCGTGCCGATGTCGCCCGCATAGACTTTCACGGCGTAGAACGGTCCGTTTTGCAACGGCCCGAGGCATTCGTTCGGTTTCTTGCCGGGGTCGCCGAGGTAACGATTGTAAGCAGTGCTGCCCTTGCCGAATTCCGCGTCCTCGTTCGCCTGCGCATAACGGTTGAAGCGTTCGGCCGATTCGGCGAGCCCCTTCGCGTCGATGCCCAGTTGAGCGGCGAGCGCGTCGAGCGTGTCGGCTCGATACAGGTAGCCCGCGCTGACGAGGTGTTCGCGCGGGCGGCCACCGGGCAGCGCGAGGCCCAAACCCCAGCGTTCCATGAAATCGCTGTCGCAGATCAGGAAGGCCGGCACCGTGGGCACCGTCTCATGCGAGCGGTACATCGCGAGCACGAAATCGTGGTACGAAGTCGATTCGTTGACGAAGCGCTTGCCCGCTGCGTTGACCGCCATCAGGCCCGGCTTGGCGCGGTCCCACACGAGGTGCGGATAGCGCACCTGCGAACCGTTCGCTTGCGTGAGGATCGACACCGGCGCCCAGAAGGCCGGCGAGGCATGATCGTTGCCGATCGTCGCGCCGGCCGCGCAGGCCATATCGATGCCTTCGCCCTGATTGGCCTGGGGGAACATCGACCACGGGCCCGTCGGCTTCGGATAGAGTTTGTCGCGCAGCGCGGCGCTCCATGCGAAGCCACCTGTTGCGATCACGACGCCGCGCGTCGCGCGGATGCGCAGCACGCGGCCGTCGTGCTGGATTTCGGCGCCCGTGACGCCGTTCGCGTCGGTCACCAGCGTCTTCAGCGGCGAGTTCAACCAGTAGTCGATGCGCTGATCGAGCAGCGTTTTGAACAGCCGTGCCGCGAGCGCGTTGCCGAGCACGAGACGTGTGCCACGATGGTAGCCGCGCAGGCGGTCGGCGAAGAAGCGCAGCACGAGCTTCATGCCGGCCTTCCACGAGGTCAAGGAGCGCTTGACCGCAAGCAGATGGTTGGCGTCGGTCATGGTGATCATCATGCCGCCGAGCACCATGAATTCCGGGAGCGGATCCCGTAGTTCTACGAAATGTTTGCCGAGCAGACGGCCATCGAACATCAGCGGGTCGAGCGAGCGCCCGCCGAGGGCAGCGCCCTCGCGCTCCGGGTGGTAGTCGGGCGAATACGCGCGCGCCGCGAGTTTGACTTCGGTGTGTTTGTCGAGAAAGTCGACGGCCTGTGCGCATGCGTTCAGGTAGGCACGCTGCATCGCCTCGGGCGCCGCGTCGCCCACGGTGTTGCGCATGTAGGTCCACACCTTGTCGAACGTGTCCGGGTGTCCGACCTTGGCGCTCTGCGAGTTCAGCGGGGCCCATACCGCGCCGCCCGATATCGCCGTTGCGCCGCCAATGCGATTGGTCTTTTCCACCAGCAGTACCAGGCTGCCTTCGAGCTGCGCCGTGATCGCCGCAGCCATGCCTGCGGCGCCGCCGCCGATGACCAGTACGTCAACTTCCTTGTCCCACTGCTGCAGTGTCATGACACGGTCCCTCCCAGCGACTTGCCGCCGTCGACAAACAGCACCTGGCCGGTAATGAAGCCCATGTCCGGCGAGACGAGGAACGACACGGCGCGCGCGATGTCTTCTGGACGGCCGGCCTTGCCGGTCGGTTGCAGGGCCAGTTGCGCGGCCATGCGCTGGGGCGTCAGTGCGCGCAGCAGCGGGGTGTCGATGAGCCCCGGCGCAATGGCGTTGACGAGGATGCCGCGCGCGGCGAGCTCCATCGCACTGGCGCGCGTATAGCCGACGATCGCGGCCTTCGACGCCACGTAGTGCGGGTGATTGCGTGCGCCGACGTAAGCGCGCGATGCGATGTTCACGATGCGGCCGCCATCGGGCATGCGGCGTGTCACTTCCTGGGTGAGCGTCGCGGCGGCGATGAGGTTGATCTCGTAGGCGCGGCGGAAATCGTCGCTCGTGACTTCCATGAACTTGCGTTCGTCGAACACGCCCGCGTTGTTCACGAGCGCGCTGATCGGTGGCAGTTCTTGCACCATCTTGCGCACTGCCGCTTCATCGGTGAGATCGACGATGCGGCACTGCACGTCCAGACCGAGGCCGCGCAGCCGTTCGGTTTCCTGGGTCGCGAGCGCTGCGACGCGGTCGACCATGACGACGGCAAAGCCGTCGCGTGCGAGGCGCTCGACCGTCGCGAGACCCATGCCGCTCGCGCCGCCGGTGACGAGCGCGACTGATTGATTTGTGCTCATATTTCGTTGCCTTTCAGGTTACTTCTCAGATTGCAGATCAGGCTGCAAGGAAGCCGCCGTCCACGGGCAGCACCACGCCATTGACGTAGCTGGCCATATCGGACGCCAGAAACACGATGGGACCGACGATTTCTTCGGGCTTGCCGCCGCGTTTGGCCAGCACACGGCTCATGTACCAGTCCGTGCCGCCGGGCGTCTGCAACTGATGCGTGACGAGATCGGTGAGCATCAACCCCGGCGCCACCGCGTTGACGCGCACGCCGTAAGGCGCGAGATCGCGCGCCAGCGCCTGGGTGAGCGAGCGCACCGCGCCCTTCGAGGCGACGTAGCCGGCCGTCGAGGGGCCGCTCACGAAAGCGACGATCGACGACAGGTTGATGATGCTGCCCTTCGTTTGCTTCAGTGCCGGCACGAAGGCGTGCGTCACGTTGAAGAGCCCCTGCAGGTTCACCTCGATCACGCGGTCCCAGACCTCCGCGGCGTTGTCGTCGTCGATACGCGCCTTGCCGGTGATGCCGGCATTGTTCACGAGCACGTCGATCGGGCCATAGCGTTCGGTCAGCGATTGCGCCATCTGCTGCGTGGCCTGGCGGTCCGTCACGTCGAGCGTCTCGGCCCAGGCTTCGCCGCCTTGCGCGCGAATCGCATCGGCCACGGCCTGGGCTTCCTCGCGCCGCACGTCCAGCACGATCACGCGCGCGCCTTCGCTCGCGAAGCCGTGGGCCGTCGCCGCGCCGAGTCCGCCGCCACCGCCGGTCACCAGGACCAGTTTGTTCTTTGCCAGGTTCATGTCATATCCCGAGGTAGGCCCGGCGCACGGCCGGATCGTTCAAAAGATCGTTCGAGGGACCGTGGAGATTCATCTCCCCGTTCTCGAGGATGTAGGCATAGCTCGACACGCGCAGCGCGAGCCTCACGTCCTGTTCGACGACGAGGATCGTGAGGCCCTGCTCGCGGTTCAGGCGCTCGATGATGTCGAAGATCTGCTCGACGAGCAGCGGCGAGAGACCCATCGAAGGCTCGTCGAGCAGGATCATGCGCGGTCGCGACATCAGCGCGCGGCCGATGGCGAGCATCTGCTGCTCGCCGCCCGATAGCGTGGAGGCGCGTTGTTCGCTGCGCTCCTTCAGGCGCGGGAACATCTCGTACACGCGCTCGAAGTCCTCCGCGATCTCCTTGCGGGCGGACTTGCGCACGAACGCGCCGAGCTCGAGGTTCTCGCGCACGCTCATGTCCTTGAAGACCTCGCGGCCCTCGGGCACCTGCACGAGGCCGCGCCGCACGATGTCGTCGGATGGGGTGCGCGTGAGGGGTTGACCATCGAAGTGGATCTGGCCGGCCGACGGTTCGATGAGGTGCGAGATTGCGTTGAGCGTCGTGCTCTTGCCTGCGCCGTTACTGCCGAGCAGCGCCACGATCGCGCCGCGCGGCACCTGCAGCGAAACGTTCTGCAGCGCCTGGATCGCGCCGTACGACGCGCTCAGGCCGCGGACTTCGAGCATCATTTCCGTGTCGGGCGTCATTGCGCGGCTCCCTTGCCCAGATAGGCTTCGATGACACGCGGGTCTTGTCCGACCTCCGCAGGCGTGCCTTCGGCGATTTTCTGGCCGAACGACATGACGGTGATCCGGTTGGAGATCGACATCACGAGCTGCATGACGTGTTCGACGAGCAGCACCGTGATGCCGTCGCGCGCGGCGAGGTCGGTGAGCAGATGATCGAGGTTCTCGATGTCGCGATTGCGCAGGCCCGCTGCCGGCTCGTCGAGCAGCAGCAGGCGCGGGCGCAGTGCGAGCGCCCGCGCCAGTTCGAGCAGTTTCTGATGCCCGAAGTCGAGTTCGTTCGCCGTCGTGTTGCGATCGTGCGTGAGGCCGACCCGTTCGATCAGGCTGTCCACGAGGTCGCGCGTTTCGCCATTGGGCCGGCGCAGCAGACGGCCGAGCGTGTTGGCGCTGTGCGCATAGCAGCCGAGCAGCACGTTCTCGTACACGCTCAGTTCACCGAACAGTTCGAGATTCTGGAAGGTGCGCGCCACGCCGAAGCCGGCCATGCGGCTCGCGCGGGTCTGGCTTACGTCCTGCCCGTCGAGCACGATGCGGCCGGCG
>Ga0131853_10023146_pt1 | contig 11221 bp, 11 predicted proteins | sample TergutLab28metaG_FD_92764 | JGI IMG/M metagenome (GOLD analysis project Ga0131853, IMG submission 92764) | Labiotermes labralis P1 segment gut microbial communities from Petit-Saut dam, French Guiana - Lab288 P1 (version 2) (version 2) | ecosystem: Host-associated > Arthropoda: Insects >...
GAGTTGCGACGGGATGGGTGCCGGGACCGTGGGGCCTGATCGATGGACTACGCCCCGCATATAGATTGGCCCATTATAGAACAAGCGTGCTGGCCGATGGTGCAATGCGCCATGCATGAGTGCAACCTGAATGACCGGTTGCACCAGACTGGACGATTCCCTCTACTTCGCGTGTGAAAAAGCCGCCCGGCATGAAAGACCAAGGCGGCTTATCGGGTTGGGGTAGGGATCACTGACCGTCAGGAACAGCCATCAGGTTCAATCAGGTTCAATCGGGTTCATTGTGGCGGCGATGCTTCGACGGAGTGTTCGAGCTGATGCTTGATCGCATCATGCTGATGCCCTTGCACACGATCTTTGTGCCGGACGACCTGCCGGTCGAGTTTGTCGACGAGGAGGTCGATGGCCGCGTACATGTCGCCGTTCGCGCTCTCCACAAAGATGTCCTTGCCTTTCAGATGAAGGTTGACTTCGACCTTCTGTCTCTTGTCCTTTTCCTTATGATTGTCGACCGAGAGGACCACATTGCCATCGATCACTTGATCAAAGTGCCTTAGCACCCGGTCAAGTTTGGTGACCACGTATTCTCGCAACGCTGGCGTAACTTCGAGATGGTGTCCACTGATCTTCAGATTCATAGTGCTTCTCCAGGCTAATGGCGGCCGCGTGAAGCACGACGATGCCGGTCGACTGGTGTCCACCCGCGGCTTCCCCATAAGGCCTGCACGGTAGACCACCTCGGCCGGCCATCTCGCCTGCTGGCGCCGCGACCGGAAAGTGCCCATGCCGGTCATCCCGGCATCAGGCTAAAGAGACTTGCGTAGATTGACTGCCGGAATTTTCAGCGCTTCGCGGTATTTGGCGACGGTGCGTCGCGCCACGACGAAACCCTGTTCTGCCAGCAGCTCGGCTATGCGGCTGTCCGAAAGAGGAGTTTGCGGGTTCTCAGCTCCTATCAATTGTTTGATGAGCGCGCGGATCGCCGTGGATGACGCCGCGCCTCCGGTGTCGGTCGAGACATGAGATCCGAAGAAGTACTTAAATTCAAGTGTCCCAAATGGAGTCAGCATGTACTTGCCGGTTGTCACCCGCGAAACTGTCGACTCGTGAAGACCCAGCGTATCAGCAATCTCCCTCAAAACCAAGGGGCGCATGGCGATTTCGCCATGCACAAAAAAGTTCTTCTGACGCTCTACAATGGCCTGCGCCACGCGCAGAATCGTTTCGAAACGTTGCTGGATATTCTTGATGAGCCAGCGTGCTTCCTGCAGTTGCTGGCGCAGCGAACCGCTGCCCGGATCGCCGCGATTGTTGCGCAGGATATTCGCGTACAGATGATTGATCCGCAGCTTCGGCACCACTTCGGGATTCAGTTCCGCGTGCCAGTTCTGACCCGTCTTTTTGACGATGATGTCGGGCACCACGTAGTCCGCTTCGGCCTTGCCATACGCGGCGCCAGGAAACGGTTCGAGCGAGCGGATCAGCGCATGCGCGTCACGCAGTTCGTCGTCGCCGGTTTTCAGTTGCTTGCGCAGGCGCGTGAAGTCGCGCGCCGCGAGCAGTTCGAGATGGTTCGACACGATTTCCAGCGCGAGCGTGCGTACCGGCGATACGCACAGGCGCAACAACTGGAGCTTCAGGCATTCGGATGCCGAACGCGCGCCCACGCCCGCCGGATCGAAGCTGTGCAGCAGTGCGAGTGCCGCATTCAGTTCGTCGCCGTCGACTTCGAGTTCCGCGGGGATATCGGCAAGAATTTCCTCGCACGTCGCGCTCAGATAACCATCGTCGTCGAGCGATTCGATCAGGAACGTGATGAGCGCGCGATCGCGCTGGCTCGCCTGGGTCACGCGCAATTGCGCCATCAGGTGATCGCGCAGCGAGGTCGACGATTCGTGGATCTGTAGCGGAGGCAGGTCGTCGTCGTCGGACGCGCTGCCGGAGCGGCCGTAGTCGTCGATATTCCACTGGGTTGCTTCGCCGTCGGCATCGGCGCCGAGGCCGTTGTATTCGTCAGCGGCCTGCGGTTCGCCGTCGCCGCCGCTCGCGGATGTGCTGGTTACGCCCTGCCCGTCGGCGCCCGATATCGGCTCGCTCGCGGGCGCGGGCGGCTGAGCGATGACCGAGCCGTCGGCCGCGACGCGCAGCGGACTCGCGATCCAGTCGTCCTCGTTTTCGAGCAGCGGATTCTGGGAAATCGCCGTCGCGACTTCCTGCTGCAGTTCGAGCGTCGACAGCTGCAGCAGCCGGATCGACTGTTGCAGTTGCGGGGTCAGCGCGAGATGCTGCGAGAGGCGGAGTTGGAGGCTGGCTTTCATGGCGATATGCAATTCATTGTAAAGAGTTTGCCACGCTCGCGATACCTCGACGCCGTCGCGAAAACCCGCAGACGTTGTGCGGGTGCGGCCCTCAAATCAACGCGGCGGCCGGCCCTTCGACCGGGCGGTCGCCGGGTTCGCCGCGTGCGTTTTACGCGTGTCGCGGCATCCGGATGCGTGCCGGATGCAGGGTTCAATGGGGAAGGGCAGGAAGTGGGCTGGAAGCGCGTGCAGACAGAACGCACTGCGGGTCCGGGCGCACCTCGCGGCGCGCCCGGAGAGGGGAATTACATGCGGAAGTGTTCGCCGAGGTAGACGCGGCGCACGCTTTCGTTTTCGATGATGTCGCCAGGCGCGCCGGCCGCGAGCACGGTGCCGTCGCTGATGATGTAGGCGTGATCGCAGATGCCGAGCGTTTCGCGCACGTTGTGGTCCGTGATCAGCACGCCGATGTTGCGCTGCTTGAGGAACTTCACGATCTTCTGGATTTCGAGCACGGCGATCGGATCGACGCCCGCGAACGGTTCGTCGAGCAGGATGAAGCTCGGATCGGTAGCCAGCGCGCGCGCGATTTCCACGCGCCGGCGCTCGCCGCCCGACAGCGAGAGTGCCGGATTTTCGCGCAGATGGCCGATCTGCAGTTCGTCGAGCAGCGCTTCGGCGCGCTCGGTGATGAGGTCTTTCGACAGGCGTTTGCCGTCGCTGTCGACCTGCAGTTCCAGCACCGCGCGGATGTTCTCTTCGACGGTGAGCTTGCGGAACACCGACGCTTCCTGCGGCAGATACGAGAGCCCGAGCGCCGCGCGCTTGTGGATCGGCATCAGGCTGATCGGCTGGCCGTCGAGCGTGATGTCGCCCGCGTCGAGCGGCACGAGCCCCACGATCATGTAGAACGACGTGGTCTTGCCCGCGCCGTTCGGCCCGAGCAGCCCGACCACTTCGCCGCTCTTCACATCGAGCGAGACGTCCTTGACGACCGTGCGCGAGCCGTAGCGCTTCTTCAGGTTGCGCACGACGAGCGTGCTGGTCTTGCCGGCGAGTTGCCGGCCATGGCTTTGGGGAGCGGTCACGGTATTCATGGTTGCGGCGGCTTCTGCAGCGTGGTCGACGGCGTGAGCGTGGCCGGCGCGCCCGTGAGCGGCTGGCCGCCGCTGTTGGCCGGCGAGAGCATCGCGCGCACGCGGCCCGTCGGGTTGCCGGGACCGGCGACGTCCGGGCCCGACTTCGCGGTGTAGAAGTCGTTCTGGCCGTCGTAGGTGATGACGCTGCCGTGGACCTCGTCCATGAGGGTCGAGAGGCCTTGCAGGCGGCGCACGGTGGCGCGCGTCGTCAGCGTCGTGAGGTCCTGCTTGCCGTCGTAGTCGATGCGCTCGGCCGTGCCCACGATGTATTCGTTAAGCCCCTCGCGCTTCTGGTGGAAGTAGGCGAGCGTGGGAGAGCCGGGCGCCACCGTGCCGGTCGCGAACTGGTAGCCCTGCGGATCCTGGGTGACGACGAGCCTGTCGGCCTTGATCAGGATGGTGCCTTTCGTCGCGACGACGTGGCCCGTGAAGATCGTCTGTTGTTTCAGATCGTCGTAGGTCATGTTGTCCGCTTCGATGTTCAGCGGTTTGTCCTTGTCGGCACGCTCTGCGTGCGCGGCGGGCGCGAAGCCCGCGAGCGACAGCGCCAGCGTGAGCGCGGCCAGCGCGCCGAACAGGGCGCGGCGCGCGCTCGACACGCCGGTCGAGGGACGGGGAAGCGATTCGTTCATGCGGTCATGCCTTGCGTGAGCGGTGCGGGGTTCAGGACGCGCCGCCGGAGTCAGCCGGGGCGATCGCGCCACGGACGTTGCCGTGCAGCTGGATGACCCGGGTCACGTTGTCGTAAATCATGCCGTCGGTGGCTGTCATGACCGACTGGCCGCGACGAAGTTTAACCGGCTTTTCGGTCTCGATCACATCGTCGTTCACGCGCACGTGGAAATGCTCCGAGTCGGCCTGCATTTCCGGGTCGCCGTCGCCGGGCGCGCGCAGAATTCGTGCGTTGTCGTAGAGATCGACGATCGAGGCGTCGCTGTTGACCGTGCCGCGCAGGCCGGTGGCCGTCACGATCGGCTTGCCGGGCTGGAACGCCCGCACGGCCGGCATCGTGAGGTCGCTGTTCTCGTCGTCCTCGTAGTGGACCATGTGCGTCGCCGTGAGACGGTATTGCGTGGCGCCGGTCTGGTCGAGTTCGGTCACCGAGAGGTTGTCGGCGAAATAGTCGGGCGAGTGCGTGAGCGGGCGCGGCGCCGGTGCCTCTTCGTGCGGCTTGACGGCCTGCAGCAGCCACCAGGTGAGCGCCGCCAGTACCGCCATGCAGATGAGCGGTACGAGCGAGGTGAAGCGGAACTTCTGGGCGGTCATCGGGGCTCCGCGGCCTGCGGTGCGCAGGCGGCTGCAAGGAGGGCCTCGTAGCGGCCCTGCGCGCGCAGGATCAGGTCCGTGACCTGACGCACGGCGCCGTAGCCGCCGCGTGCGCTCGCGACCCAGTGGGCGCGCGCGAGCACGTCCTCATGCGCGTTGGCCGGCGCGGCCGCGAAGCCGCACTGCAGCATCACCGCGAGGTCGGGCCAGTCGTCGCCCATGTAGCCGCACTGCTGCGAGCTCACGCCGGTTTCGGCGAGCAGCTGCGCAAACGCGACGCGCTTGTCTTCCACGCCCTGATACAGATGCGTGATGCGCAGTTCCTTCGCGCGCGCCGCCACGATCTCCGAGCGGCGGCCCGTGATGATCGCGGTGTCGATGCCGGCTTCGCGCAGGAGCTTCGCGCCGTGGCCGTCGAGCGAGTTGAACACCTTCATCGTGTCGCCCGAGCCGGTAAACATCAGGCCGCCGTCGGTCAGCACGCCGTCGACGTCGAAAATCATCAGACGCACGTTCGCGGCGCGTGCCTTCGCGTCGGGGTGGGGGACTGCCATGGTCAGATCACCTTCTTCGCAAATAGGTCGTGCATGTTGAGCGCACCGATGAGCTTGCCCGCGTCATCGGCAACCAGCAACTGATTGATGCGGTGGCGCTCCATCAGTTCCACGGCTTCGACCGCCAACTGATCGGGTCCGATCGTGCGCGGTCCTTTTGTCATGACCTCCGCGATCGGCAGATTGCGGAAGTCGCCCGCGCGTTCGAGCACGCGGCGCAGATCGCCATCGGTGAAGATGCCGGTCACGCGGTCCTGCGTATCGACGATCGCCGTCATGCCCATGCGCTTGGCCGTGAGCTGGAACAGCGCCTCGTGCACGGTGGCGTCCTCGCGCACCGACGGCACCTGGTCGCCCGTGCGCATCACGTCGCGCACGTAGGTCAGGAGGCGCCGGCCGAGCGCGCCGCCCGGATGCGAGCGCGCGAAGTCGTCGGCGCCGAAGCCGCGTGCGTCGAGTACCGCTACCGCGAGCGCGTCGCTGAGCGCGAGCGTCGCCGTCGTGCTCGCGGTCGGCGCGAGGTTTAGCGGGCAGGCTTCCTTGGCGACGCCGGAATACAGGTGCACGTCCGCGAGCTGGCCGAGGGTCGACTGCGGACGGCCCGTCATCGCGACGAGCTTCGCGCCGATGCGCTTGACGAGCGGCAGGATCGCCACGAGTTCTTCCGATTCGCCGGAGTTCGATAGCGCGATGAAAACGTCGTCGGCCGTGACCATGCCGAGGTCGCCGTGGCTCGCTTCGGCCGGATGCACGAAGAATGCCGGCGTGCCCGTCGAGGCGAGCGTCGCAGCCAGTTTGCGGCCAATATGACCCGATTTGCCGATGCCGGAGACGACCACGCGCCCACGGCAACCCAGAACGAGATCGACAGCGCCGACGAAGCTGTCGTCGAGCCGGTCGCGAAGCCCGCGCACAGCGTCAGCTTCAATGTCGAGCACATCGCGAGCGAGCTTCAGAGCCCGATCGCCATTAATTTTCGCTATCATTCGCGGAGTATAGCAAAGGCGTTTGTTCGCCGCGCCGGTACTCCGGCGGCCCGGGCGGCTTTGCGGCGGATCGCCCGTTTCGGGCGTCGCGCCCCGGGCACCGCGGCCCTGCGCTGTGCCTCCCCGTCACTTCCCTTTTGCAGCACTTTGCACCGATCATTGATCTGACCGGCGCCGGTGCGACGTTATAACCTGGCTAGCCTGGCTGTCGTCGGGCCCCAGTCGGCCCGCAGTCGCTCCCCATCGACTCCAGGGACCGCTCGCCGCATCACTGCCCGCCGCATTCCCGAAGCAACGCAGCACACGAGGACGCCGTACACGATGATCTCCCCGCTGGAAATGACGCTGTTCCTGCTGCTCGCCTCGGTGGTTGGCGTCGTGCTGTTCCGTTCCCTCAATCTGCCGCCGATGCTCGGCTATCTGACCGTCGGCATTCTCGTCGGGCCGCACGCGCTCGGCGTCGTGCCCGACATGCACGGCGCGCAGAACCTCGCCGAGTTCGGCGTCGTGTTCCTGATGTTTTCGATCGGGCTCGAATTTTCGCTCGCGAAGCTGCGCGCCATGCGCCACGCCGTGTTCGGCATCGGGCTGCTGCAGGTGATCGGGACGATCGGCATCGCGCTCTTGCTCGGGCTCGCGATCGAGCCGTGGGTCCACATTACCTGGCAGGCGTGCATCGCGCTCGGCGGCGCGCTCGCGATGTCCTCGACGGCCATCGTCAGCAAGATGCTCGCCGAGCGCCTCGAGATCGAATCGCCGCACGGCCGCAACATTCTCGGCGTGCTGCTGTTCCAGGATCTGGCCGTCGTGCCGCTCTTGATCGTGATCGCCGCGTTCGGCGGCAATCCGTCGTCGCTCGCCGAGTCGCTCGGGTTCGCGCTGGTGAAGATCGTGTTCGCGCTCGCGCTGCTCCTGATCGTGGGCCAGAAGTTCATGACGCGCTGGCTCAACGTGGTCGCGCGGCGTCGCTCGCAGGAGCTGTTCGTGCTGAACGTGCTGCTCGTCACGCTCGGCGCCGCGTTCATCACCGACAAATTCGGCCTGTCGCTCGCGCTCGGCGCGTTCATCGCGGGCATGCTGATCGCCGAAACGCCGTACAAGCATCAGGTGGAAGAAGACATCAAGCCGTTTCGCGACGTGCTGCTCGGCCTCTTCTTCATCACCACGGGCATGCTGCTCAATCCGCACGTGATCTGGCAGCATCCGCTGCTCGTGGCCGCGTTCCTCGTCGGGCCGATCGTGCTCAAGGCCGTGATGATCACCGCGCTCGCGCGTCTCTTCGGCGCCGCGCCGGGCGTGGCAATGCGCACGGGTTTGGGGCTCGCGCAGGCGGGCGAATTCGGCTTCGTGCTGCTGAACCTGATCCTCGATGCCCATCTCGTCGACCGGACGCTGCTGCAGGGCATTCTCGCCGCGATGCTGCTCTCGATGCTGGTCGCGCCGTTCCTGATCCAGAACGCGGACCGCGTGGTGCTGCGCCTGTCTTCGACGGAATGGATGCAGCAATCGCTGATGATGACGCGCATCGCCACGCAGAGCATCAAGCAAAGCGGCCACGTGATCATCTGCGGGTATGGGCGCGCCGGGCAGAACCTCGCGCGCATGCTCGAAAACGAAGGGCTCTCCTATGTGGCGCTCGACCTCGATCCGGACCGCGTGTCGGCGGCCGCGGCGGCGGGCGAGTCGGTGGTGTTCGGCGACGCCGCGCGGCGCGAGTCGCTCGTCGCCGCCGGTATCCATCGCGCGGCGGCGGTGGCCGTGACCTACGCGAACACGCCGTCGGCCACGCGCGTGCTGCATCACGTCCACGAACTGAAACCCGCGCTGCCGACGATCGTGCGCACCGTCGACGACGCCGATCTCGAACGGCTCCTCGCGGCGGGCGCGACCGAAGTGATTCCCGAGATCGTGGAGGGCAGCCTGATGCTCGCGTCGCACATGCTCGTGCTGATGGGCGTGCCGATGCGGCGCGTGGTGCGGCGCGTGGAGGAACTGCGCGACGAACGCTACAGTCTGCTGCGCGGCTACTTTCACGGCACCGACGATGCGGGCGAGGACGGCCACGATCAGGTGCGGCTACAATCCGTACCCGTCGATGCGCGCGCCGACGCCGTGGGCCGCACGCTCGCCGAACTCGGGCTGGCCGAACTCGGCGTCGAAGTGACGGCGATCCGCCGTCACGGCATTCGCGGCGTCGAGCCCGACTCGTCGACGCGGCTGCGCGAGGACGACATCCTCGTGCTGCGCGGCCTGCCCGAGCAACTGGCCGAGGCCGGCGAGCGGCTGTCGCGGCACCGCAAGGCGGGTTCCGGCGCGGGGGCGGGCGCTTCGGCGTCGTAACCCCGACGGCCTTTGCTGTACCGATTCCACTGTTGTTCAGCCCAGCTTTTTATCCGGAGAAATGATGTCCCACGTATCTGCGAACGCGAGCGCCGATTCAGTGCAGTTCGTGAAGAGCCTGATCCGTACGGTGCCCGACTGGCCGCTGGCCGGCGTGCAGTTCCGCGATATCACGCCGCTCATCGGCGACGCCAAGGGCCTGCGCGTGCTGATCGACCTGTTCGTCGAGCGCTATGTCGATGCGAAGCTCGATTACGTCGCGGGGCTCGACGCGCGCGGCTTCATCATCGGGCCGATCGTCGCCTATGAGCTGGGCGTGGGCTTCATTCCGATCCGCAAGATCGGCAAGCTGCCGTACCGGACCGTCTCCGAAACCTACAAGCTCGAATACGGCGAATCGACCGTCGAGATCCACGAGGACGCCTGCCACAAGGACGCCCGCGTCGTGATCGTCGACGACCTGATCGCCACGGGCGGCACGATGCTCGCCGGCAAGCTGCTGCTCGAGCGCATCGGCGCGCGCGTCGTCGAAGGCGCGGCCATCATCGATCTGCCCGATCTGGGCGGCTCGAAGCTGCTCACCGACGCCGGCCTGCCGCTCTTTACGATCACGTCGTTCGGCGGCCACTGAGGCGCGTGCCATGCCGAATTTCGCGCTCTTTCTCGCCACCTCGCTTGCCATCACGTTCGCGCCCGGTCCCGACAATCTGCAGGTGCTCGCACGCGGCATCTCGCAGGGCCGCGCGGCGGGGCTCGTCTCCGCGCTCGGCTTCGCGGCCGGCGTGACGTTCCACACGACGCTCGCCGCGCTCGGCATTGCCGCGCTGCTGCGCTCGTCGCCGCTCGCGTTCGAGATTCTCAAGATCGCCGGCGCCGTGTATCTGATCTGGATCGGCGTGAAGGCGTTGCGCAGCCAGGGGCTCGCCACGGCGGCCGACCGCCCGCGCCAGCCGCTCGCGACGATCTTTCGCCAGAGCGTGCTCGGCAACATGATGAACCCGAAGGTCACGCTGTTTTTCGTCGTGTTCCTGCCGCAGTTCGTCGATCCGCACGGCGCGCAACACGTGACGCTGCAGATGCTCGAACTCGGGCTCGTGTTCATGTTGCAGACCGTCGTGGTGTTCTCGATCTTCGGTCTGTGTGCCGGCACGATCGGCGGCTGGCTCAAGCGGCGTCCGCGCGCGGGCGTCTGGCTCGACCGGCTCGCGGGCCTCACTTTCATCGCCATCGGCATTCGTGTCGCGTTGCGCGATTGATCCGGCTTGATCCGGCTTGATCCGGCTTGATCCGATTTCATCCGTTTCGCAGGAGCCTTGCACGATGACCCTGCCTTGTATTCAAGCCGCGCGCCGTTTCGACGTGAGCGCCCATCTGCCGTTCTGGATCGGCGCGGAGCAGGTGGGCTGGATTCGTCAGACCGATGCCGCGCTGCTCGCGCGCTGGCCCGACGTGTTCGACATCGATGGCGCGCGCGTCGCGATGACGGCGAAGTACGACAACCTGACAGCACGCAGCGCCGCGCTCGGTGCCGTGATCGGCGCGCTGGCCGCCGAGGGCCGCATTCCCGGCTGGCGCAACGAGACCTACGCGATCCGCAATACGTTCGACGCAGCGCCGCTCGCCTACATCGAACGCGCCGCCTCGCGCTTTTTCGGCACGATGACGTGGGCGGTGCATCTGAACGGCATCGTAGAATACCGGGACCGCGCGCCGCAGTTGTGGATCGCGCGCCGCAGCGACACCAAGGCCACCGATCCGGGCATGCTCGATAATGTCGTCGCGGGCGGCATCGGCTGGGGCTTCGGCATCGAGGAAACGATCGTCAAGGAGTGCTGGGAGGAGGCGGGCATCGCGGCCGAGCTGGCGCGCCGCGCGCACGCGGGCCGTACCGTGCACGTGTTGCAGTCGCTGCCCGAAGGCACCCAGGCCGAGCAGATCTTCATCTACGATCTCGCGTTGCCCGAGGATTTCGTGCCGCACAACCAGGACGGCGAAGTCGGCGAGCACCGCCTTGCGCGCATCGACGAAGCCGCGCGATGGATCGAAGAGGGCGCGATGACCGTCGATGCGAGTCTTGCCACGCTCGACTGTCTGCTGCGCCGCCAATGGATCGACGCAGAGGCGTGCGAAGGAATCGACGCGATTTTTGCGCCGCCGCGAATGTAGTCGCGCCGCTGAAACACCAGCAATAAGAAGGGAGTCACCACGGTCATGTCGACCAATCACAGCTTTATTCTCAAACTGTCGTGCGCCGACCGGCCCGGCATCGTGCATGCCGTGTCGGGTTTCCTGTTCGAGCGCGGCAGCAACATCATCGACTCCGCGCAGTTCGGCGACAGCCACACGGGCGAGTTCTTCATGCGCGTGCACTTCCAGCAGGTGGGCGGCGATCCGGGGCTCGAAGAGCTGCGGGCGGCGTTTTCATCGCTCGCGCAGGCGTTCGGCATGCGCTGGGAAATGCATGACGCGAACGTGAAGCCGCGCGTCGTCCTCATGGTCTCGAAGATCGGTCACTGCCTGAACGACCTGCTGTTCCGCTACCGCACGGGCCAGTTGCCGATCGAGATCCCGGCGATCATCTCGAATCACAAGGACTTCTATCAGCTCGCCGCGAGCTACAACATTCCGTTCCATCA
>Ga0131853_10023147_pt1 | contig 11221 bp, 8 predicted proteins | sample TergutLab28metaG_FD_92764 | JGI IMG/M metagenome (GOLD analysis project Ga0131853, IMG submission 92764) | Labiotermes labralis P1 segment gut microbial communities from Petit-Saut dam, French Guiana - Lab288 P1 (version 2) (version 2) | ecosystem: Host-associated > Arthropoda: Insects >...
TCTTGGTGGGGAAACCGGAGGGAAAGAGACCACTGGGGAGACCTAGGCGTAGATGGGTGGATAATATTAGGATGGATCTCCAGGAGGTGGGATGTGGATGTATGGACTGGATTGGGCTGGCCCGGGATAGAGACAGGTGGCGGACGCTTGTGAGTGCGGAAATGAACCTTCGGGTTCCGTGAAATGCGGGGAATTTCTTGACTAGCTGCAAACCAGTTAGCTGCTCAAGAAGGACTCTGCACCATGGAGTAAGTAAGTAAGTATGTGTGTGTGTGTGTGTGTGTGTATGTGTGTGTGTAATCTGTCTTAAGAGCAATAGTCGATTGTCGATTATGGAACAACTCATGAGACCTATTATCTTATTTGACGTTAGTTGTTCAATACCTTTCTCATTACAATATTTTTCATACACGTTCAATTGCTTGATATTTCAACAAGGCAGGCACTGTACGTATAACGTACATTGAGGCGCGTTCGCGCAACCGTAGTTGTGGTGGAAAAGTAATGATAATTATATATTGTGAGTGTGTGTGTAGCCTTAGGTATCCAGCATGCAATGCGATGCACTATGTCATCACTTTTGGCCTGCTCCGCTCTACAATATTTTTCCACATTATCTCATAAAAGGCACGATTTTCGAAAATAGTCACTAAACACAAAAATATGTGTTTTGATAGTCTGTACAACTTTTTCGAAACATTTCTAATTTTAAGAATAACTGAGTGAGACATTATAAAATATATGTAGTGGTCTTCATGTAAAGTACCCGCTATTCTTATTCGATTGTAATGAAACTTGAATTTCATCGAAAAGTTTTGGAAAAATACTCAAATACAAAATTTCATGAAAATCTGTCCAGTGGGAGCCGGATTTTTCCATGCGGACAGACGGACGGACGGGCAGACGTGACGAAGCTAACAGTCGTTTTTCATTATTCAAATGCACCTAAAATTATGAAACACAATTAAAAGACATCAAGACACACACTAATATTCGCCGCTATTTCATTAAACCCAGTTCCACTCTTCGTACAGCTACGGTATGGTCTGACTTCCCTCTACTGTCATTCATTCTTGCTCCAATAACCCAGCGGGTTTAGCCGCAACAGCCCAGTTATTTTGTCCACAGGGCGAATAACCCAATTTCCATCAGACACACAGTGCTCCTACACTCCGCGCAACCACATCTGCTCCTGCGCACTATATCTACCACACGAAAGGCCAAAGCGTGAATTTCTCCCAGCAGTATTACTTCTGGAGTTTCAACAGTGGTGTGGTATAAACTGAATGGCCTCCTGAAATCTAAGCTAAGCTGGCGTCATTGAATGTATCATAGACTAAATAATTGATATTGTGACACTATTTACTTCTTCCATTGCTTTCAAATTGTTCAACATTAAAACCTACAATTACACACCGGACACGTTTTTTGTTTACTGCTACATGTTTCGGCGAATCTCCGCCATCTTTAGGGGGTCTGTACAACAGTATTTAAAAGTCGTCGAAATATATCAAAATGGCAGTAGGACTACACGTTATATTGCGGAATTTCTAGTGATAAACTCAAAAGTTAAAGTTCTCATAAGCCGCTTCCAGTGGCCGCTCGGTCTAAGGCGTAGGTTTGCGGCCGCTCGCCTGCTGAGATTGTGGGTTCGAATCCCACCGGGGGGCAAGGATGTCTGTCTGTTGTATTTGTTGTGTGATATCATGTAGAGGTCGGGGTGACGAGCTGATCATCTGTCCAGAGGAGTCCTACCGGCTGTGGTGCGTCGTTAAGTATGATCTAGATACTTCGTGAATGAGGATGCCCTGGCCCTCTGGGGGGGGGGGGCTGTTGCGCCAAAAGAAAAAGGAAAGAGTCATCATAAAGTGTAGTTAAAACTCTATACACTGTTATGAGTATAGCGCTTTACGACGACAATACACATTACAGCCTAGTTATTTCCGTATTGGAATTAAAAAATTACAAGTTCTTATAATGCGATTAAATTTCTGTTTGCTTTGGTGTATCGATGTCGTTTTCGTCCATATTCAGACAGTTTATCTTGTTCTTGATCCATTACGGAACTTCTCCTTCCATTATGTGCTGTTGTACTCTGTGTAGGAAGTGCCCTATGTGCCTTCTACACAGAACACAACCGCACATAACACAGGATAGCTCATTAAATAAACTTGATCTGTTTTGTTTCCGTCTTTCTAGTAAGATTTATCCAGCCTGTCTGTACGAAACAGAATGCCTCGTGTGCCGTTGTTTAAATTCAGTGGTAGTTCGTGTAGGATATTAAAGAGTAAATCGGAAGTTCCTTCCACTGGTTTTTGTGGTCCGCTAGAAGAATATGTTTGTTACAATTTGCCCACATAACACCCTATGGCAGTTGAAATACAATCTGAAATGGAAACTCCAATCTGGCAGTATTAGTGACGGCAATAACATCTCCATTCCCTTACGTTCGTATTTATAGCGCATTCCATTACTGGTGTTTGCGTCGCTGCTCTAGATCTAAACCGGCTATTCTTCACCTGTAATGACTGCTCCCTAGGGAATATATTGGCTGGGCATCCTAAAGAAACCTTAGGTTCCTTACATAAAACTCCAAGAATATAAACTCCCATTTCGAAGAAAAACAATTCTTCCCTCCATGTTGATCTAGGACAATGTTTCGCAAACTAGGAGTCGCGACTCAAATTTGGGTGGCGAAATTATTTTCTGTGGAGCGCAAAAAATTCTATAAATCTACTTATTACCAATTCACACTACTAATACATTATCTCTTATAGTGACACAGTAGCTTTATGGGCTTGAACTTCATCTCACACAAGGCGTACACTTTTTTGACTAGCAAGGCTGGGAAACTCTTAAGGAAAAATTATTTTATATGCCAAACCAAATTATCGTGTTTATTTCCTGTAGAGGTTATCGTACGGTTGGCAAAATTTTCTCAATTTGTGGATTATCATGCAAGGAGGAGAAAAATGCCAATATACAAATAATGAAGACTGACTCTAGATATAAGGACCATAAATGGTGTGACATTACTAAAATCAGGCATATGTGTAAATTTGTAAAATTCGCGTGTCTCTTAATTTCACTAAATCATTAATATGCTACATTCGTTACTCCGATTCATGTTTTACTACTTTGCACTTGTATCTATTTCTGACTCCTGGTGGTCGCGAGACAAAGCTGTTGGCTTAATCTGCGTTTCGGGTCGAAACGTTTGAGAAAACCTGACTTAGAAACACCATAAACTTCTTTCCATGGGGATGTAAAATATGTTCGCTACAGAAGTCAGGCGCTGGTCATCTATTCAAAATAATTATGCCACTTTTATACGTCCCTACACACCGCATTATATTCTTTATTTCCATCTGCCCTCAGACCTTTTCATTTGTAACTTCGTGTCTCTCTGGCTCACGATTCTGATATGTGACTTTCCCATGCATGTTTTACCTTCCCACACCTTGAAGAAGGAAGGATTTGCGAGACGTAAAGTTTTCATAGCGGTTCTGATTAACCTCGAAGTCTTCTGGTCGCCGTTTCGATCTATTGTTAAGGACGTTTCGGGGAAAAGAAATACCTCCATTTTCAAGGTCAGGCAGTTTGATTTGCTCTTGCTCATCTTGAAGTCCTCTTTTTGCTAAGGACTGTGTGTTGCAACAAATATCACGGTATATAGATTCTGCAGTTTATCGAACAGCATGTCGCGAAGACTGAAGCTGTTCCTCTCGTTAGGTGTAAAGTCACGACAGCCTCTTAATCGCCAGTATCCATTCCGGTTCCAGCAGTTGCTACTAAATACTTCTGACAGATTCAGCTCTTTGCAGATTTTCCTGCCTTCACCCGTGATGGGGGGAATGATTTTCCGAAATTTGAAAACTCTCACAACTCTTGACAATGTGCACAACACTATTTATGTTCGTTACATTTTTCTTTATTTTCTTTAATTTTAATGTTTCTTTAGTAAAGAAACCCGCTGTAGAGTGGTCGATACTCTTACTGGGATAGGGTTCGGTGATCTGGCGTTTTATCCCCTGTGGGGAGCAAGAGAGTTTTGTCTTCTCCAAACGACTAAATGGTTTTTTGGGTTTTTCTCAGCCAGTTCAGTTGACACAGGTGTTTATTTTGCTTGCACTTTCAGTTCAATTCACCCCTCTATATAGTAAGCCTAAAGGTAGAATTCACCCTGCAGCAGGCCATGAAGGCCCAGAGGGGAATACAGATATAGCCGTACTCTTTCTTTAACGTCTGTTCTAGATGGTGTCATGGGTCAACACAAAGCTCCGGCCACTTTACCTCCGGCAAAACAGACTCGGTGCCCACTGTACAGGAAGCTGTGTGGGCTAATGTGTAGGTCTAGACGGGGCGGAAAAAATTGCTTCGACCGGGATCCGATCCCCGAACCGTCCAGACCGTAGCGAGTCGCTATACCGACTGAGCTATCGCGGTTCCACTGTACGTATTGGCGAGGCTAAGAATGAGAGAGAGACAGGAAAATCTTCACATTTCCTCCTTAGTGTGAGGCGCGTGTAATTGGAAAATTCACTTTTCTTTACAAGAATTGAGGCTGCACCGCGGTTTATATCAGGTCTTCTGGATTGTTATGCAAAGCGTGTTAGTAGTTGTTTACCGACGTTTCGGGACAGCTATGCGGTACCGAAACGTCGATAAAGAAATAGAAGAGCGAACTTTTTTATTCCGGCTAGCTTGATGAAAGCCAACAGCAGGTATGGGTCCAGCAAAAATTTAAGCGCATCGTTGGATCAGCTTGAATCCATGCCATTAGGTAGAGTGTGGCCTTCCCCTCTAGGTTTATGTCTTTACGTAAAGGCACCCCGGGGGACAGTAGATTCTGCTGTATTATGAACAACCCGAAATTTCTTTCCCCAGAGTCTGGAGCTATGGCCTCATTATTCTTAGCCTCACCCAGACTTGAGTTTGCTTTACTGCTAGTCCCGGAGGACTCCACGTGCTGGTTGGTGTTTGTCTTCTTCCTCATTTCATTCCGTCTTATCAAGGTTCGTTCGTTCCTCATGCTGCATACAGAGCCAGACCAAACGTGCTCGGTCTATACCATGCTTGTATCAGTATTGTGCACCTTGCATCCGGATATCTTTCTTTGTGGAGAATACGGAATTTTGAATCTCATCCAGTGTTCCACCAAACGTATTGGGAATTATCCGTTTACGGCTTATTTACAAAGACAAAGCAAAATAGCAGGGCTAGCCCGATAAATTGGGATGCGTTGTGCCTGATAACACTGGTCAACACACAAAATGTATCCGCAACCAAAATAGTTGATTCCTCTTCAATTCAATGAGTCGAAACCAAATATGGCCTTAGATTTCTTGGCTCTAGTTGTCATGATATATGAAGTGTGGCTTAATGCGTAAAATAGTTACTTGGGAAGGGATACAGGTGTCAGCACTGCGCTTCCAGACGGTGAGTAATGATGTTTGCTGAGTGGTCATACCGGCACAGTGCCAGTTAGTGAGGTGGTTGTCGGTGATTTTACTGTTGGTCTTCAATTTAACGAATTCCATCGAATTACACAAGATGAATTAAATGATCTAATTAGGGATCTCGACGTAACTGAAAGTAAGTCTGAACTGTTAGGTTCAAGACTGTAACAATGGAACCTTCTGAAAGAAAATGTCAGAATTTCTGTGTATCGTAAAAACATGAAGATCTAGTTCAGTTCTTTAAAATTGAAAGGGGCCTTGTTGCTTGCACTGATATTGATGGCCTGATGCAAAGGCTCGGTATTAATCACAATCCTCTGGACTGACAATTCTTTACAGACTCGTCTATATTGAGTCTCAAAGCAGTTCTCCTTCACAACGCAACACCCTACCTTCTATTCCTGTTGGTCATTCAATGCATAATAAGGAGTCATATGAGAACATGAAGATTCTGATGGAAGCCATTAATTGCGATAAATTCAAATAGAAAATCTGTGGTGATGTAAAAGTGATTGCCTTACTTTTTGGACTACAACAAGGATTCACAAAATATTGCTGCTTCATTTGTGAATGGGACAGCAGAGCTCGGTCTCTTCATTACAAAAGAAAGGACTGGCCTGCCAGAAAACCTCTGGAACCAGGAATCATGAGTGTGGAAAGTCACCCATTAGTGGAACCAAGTAAAATTTTGTTGTCATCCATACATTTAAAGTTTGGTCTGATGAAAAATTCTGTAAAGACCTTGAATCAAGAAGCTCCCTTTACTTACTTATGAGCAAAGTTCTCCAGACTAAGTGAGGCAAAATTGAAAGAAGGTGTTTTCATTGGTCCACAAATACGAGACGAATACTTCGACACTCTCCTTCAAGACGACGAAAAGGCGGCTTGGGACAGTTTTAAATTTGTAGTAAAAGTATTTTTGGGAAACAGAAGGGCTCAAAAATATGAGGAGCTTGTAAACAACCTTTTGCAGAGCTACCAGAAATTAGGCTGCAACACGTCACTAAAATACACTTCCTTCACTCGCATTTGGATTTTTTTTCCAGAGAATTGTGGTGCAGTGAGTGATGAACATGGAGAACGTTTATATCAAGACGTTTCTTCAATGGAGAAGAGATATGAAGGGAAATGGAACTATGCTATGCTCGCCGACTGCTGCAGGACTTTGGCAAGGGATGTCCCTACCATGGAATAAAAATGACAGGCAAAACGGGGGGAGGGGGGGGGAAACATGATTTTGTTTGTGTTAAATAATGAACTTACATGAAAAAACTGTGCAGATGTTCAGTTTACGTTGTAAATATTACCTCTAAACAGGGTAAGTCTACTAAACACATTCTTTTCCACTGAATAATGTTTAGATTTTTATTTAAACAACCATTCGGTATAATGTTTCAACTTATTTCGTAAAATATCATAGTGGTAGCATAATTTTAAAACTAGAGCCACGGAATTTTTTACGTCCCTTTTCTAACTTCATAGATGCAAACAAATAAATTAATGACATAATCATCACAGATACAAAAAAAGTTTTTGAAATTTGTTGTCCAGTGTAATCGGAAGGTGATTTTTCGAAAGGAAATCATTCGCCTTGTCCCTAAACTAACTGTCCCGTTAAAAAAAAAAATCTTATCAGAAGTGCTTACAGCGAAAAGTTGCAAAAATGCGCCTATTATGTTTGTCATATCTGTCCGTCCGTACGTCAGTTTTGTCCTTGTTCTGTTCGTCGACGCCTATTCGGTAACATTCGATCAGAAACTAGCGAATATTTTTTATTTAGTTTCCTCACAAAATTCTTCTACTGATTAAAGTCGGGGTTAAAACGAGTCATAAAACAGTGCTTAGTGCTTGTTTTTATTTCACGCTGTTTACAAGACGGACAGGCGAAAATCTCGCAGCAATTCCCTGCAACATTTTCGAAAGCAGAATTATTTTCCAATATAGTCTCCACCTTTGTTCACATCCTCCGTCCAACTTTGAACACGCACAATTATTGTCGCCTGGCGCAAAATGCTCTCCCTCCTCTAAGCAAGGTTCCAGTGACTATTTACAGCCTTAAAGATGTCACATTAAGCTTTATTTTAAGGATGTAACAGGTGATAACTTGATAGTGCGAGGTGAGGACTATACATTGTAAGCAGCAACAGTGACAGTCCAAAATGGTTGATGGTCTCCGATAAGCACACTCGGGTGTTGCCTGGCGATACAGTCACAGTCCAAAATGGGCGATGATCTCCGGTAAGCACACTCGGGTGCTGCCTGGCGATACAATGACAGTCCAAAATCGGTGATGATCTCCGGTAAGCACACTCGGGTGCTGCCTGGCGATACAATGACAGTCCAAAATCGGTGATGATCTCCGGTAACCACACTCGGGTGCTGCCTGGCGATACAATGACAGTCCAAAATCGGTGATGATCTCCGGTAACCACACTCGGGTGCTGCCTGGCGATGTCACGGGAACGCTACGATGTCCGACTTTTTCTTGTGGGAAAAAATCGGCGAAGTTGGACATGCAAACTACAGAAGTCGGATATCGCTGCTGGCCTCCGTAAGCAAGCAGTTCACAAAATAACACATTTTCGATTCAAAAATAGCGAAACCATGGTTTTATTGCTCCTTCGGTGGCGATGTCGCACCGCGCCGTTCGCGGGTTACGTTTCGGGTTCCAAATGGTGGATCTGATGTTCGTCCCGCGTGAAAATCTGCGACAGGAAGCAGGCCTGATCAACCTCAATGTGGTGGAGGAAAATTGGGCAACATTTGGTCTACATGAAAGAAGAAATGAAATTCGTTACACAGAAAGAAAATGAAAAGTTACAAGTATAATTGTCTGTGGAAGTGTAAGGTACAAGGTAAAGTGCACCCTTGTACAGTCACTGAGGATCTGTACAGGCCGTACGGTCCATAGGGGGAGTAGAGGTATAGCTCTTCTCTTTCTTGACCACGGCACTAGAAGGCGGTGAGGGGTCAGCGTCACGTCCCGGCCGCTCTTACCCAGTGAAAGACCCTGTACCCGTATGTGGAAGTGTAATTGTGTGTTAATTCATCATATGCAAGAAAAATAATAATGAAAAAAATTTGTAGAAAATGGGAACAATGTGTTTCTAGGCTGTCGGTATATTCAGCATGATTTTACAGAAAGAATTACTTTTATATTTTGTGTATCCATAAATAAACAACTCATAAATTTTCCAAATTTCTTCGGTGCTCTTCTTCGACCTTTCCACGTAAAAGTTTAACAGAGCTTTGCTCCTTTCAAATGTGTTGCGCAGGCAACACGTTGTCTACGAGCTACAGACTCAGCGGGCAGGTAACAAGAAAATTTATGTAAAAATACTTGAATGTTTTTAGCCAATAAGAGAGTACTGATTACAGCCGGTTAATTACAGGCAGTGAATAGCGTTATAAAGTTTCGTATTGTAACAACTGTCAAATCCACTCCATCTTCGTACAAAACATCGCAAGTGTAAATTCGGGTCACGAAAACAGTACTAAATATAGAAACGATTATTATTTCAACTTTCCTGGACCAATGTGTATTTACCACAAACTACTTCCGGTGTTCTAGTTTATTTCCGTGTTATTTTCATGACTAACTAAAGATAAGCGTGCTTTTACGAAAGACCGCTGTGTGACGTCTTTGGATATGTTATCTGAACTACACAGTCACAAAGAATTTTAAGGTTCCTGTTGCTACAACTGAAGACCTCAGCGATTTCTTCTCCCATCTGTTATCATCTTCTCTCCCGTTCTCAACAATTCTCTTATCCCTTAAGACTTAGCTTGGACTAATTGGTCAACTAGACGGTGGGCCAAGTAGTCATTAGTTGCTGCTGCTCCCTAACATTAACTGATATTTGAACTATCAAGCACAACGCCATGTTAAAGCTCAATATCATGTGGTAAGTACGAAATTAAACTCTGATATTCCATATAAACTTTACCTAGCGCTCTCGTCTTCCCACAATTTATACGCAAACATGGGACGGTTTGGTTCCATCCTTCCAAGCATCCCGGGCGTCTCTACGATCAACCCAGTCAGTGTCGTGGCGTGCCGTAAGGGGAGGGAATGTTGTTCTAACAAGACAGGAATTCACACCATAATTATTATCAATTTCGGTTACCATAAACATGTGTGTGCATATGAAATGTACATCAGTGGTGGGAGAGGTCGCTCAATTGAGGTCCCAAACCTCAAGCTAGCGTAAAAAAAAGAAGGTAAAATTTTCCTGTTACAGGCCCGGTGTGGCCCAGAGTGTGGGTAGAGGTTTAGCTCTACTCTTTCATGACCGCGACACTAGAAGGGAGTGAGGGGTCAGCAGCACGCCCCGGCCGCACTTTACCCCCGGGAAAGACCCGGTACCCATTTTAAAGGAGGCTGGGTGGGACACAGGACCGGTCTGGACGGGCGGAAAATCTCATGTCCACCGGGATTCGATCCCGGACCGTCCAGCCCGTAGCTCAGTCGCTATACCGACTGAGTTACCGGGCCCACCCTCAAGCTAGTGTACTGGTTACAAAACAATAAACAGCTCTTAATTATCATTGCTGTCTTCCTTTCTTGTTCCGACCTCTCTCTCTCTACCTTCGAATGTTAGGAGTAGAGGGCTGCTCTTGAACCTAATCACAATGACACACACGCTTAAACAAACAATTAGTAGTATTCCTCTGGACGAAAGATCGGCCCGTCGCAGAGGCTTTTCTTATTCTGTGTTTTATAATAATCGTATATTAAGGGAATATTTCTTCTCCACTTTCAAATGACACGCCAAAAGCGACTAAACACAAAGGCGGTAATACCGTGCCTGTGTGTAAGACGGGTTCCGCAACCAGCAGCTTCATGTCGGCGCTAAATACAGCTACTTTGCTTGTAAAGTTAGAAATTTCACTCTGTACCTACCATGAAAGAGCAGAGGGAATGTAGAGGTAAGGTTTTACTCTTTCTTCAACCTCAGCAGTATATGGGGTGGGTGGTCGACGTCACGACCCGGCCACTTTACCCCCTGGAAACGGATCCAAAGCACATTTTACTGGAGGCTAGGTGCTCCCCAGGGCTCTTCTGGATGCGTGCGTAAATTATCGCCCTTACCGAGATTCGATCCCCGTACCACGCAGACCGTAGCGAGTCGTTATACCGACTGAGCTGCTCCACTTTATTTTTACAACATATTTTTAAGCTTCACATAACTGCTAGTAGCAGCCGCTGTCGGTTTTGCCTCCTTGCAGTGTTCATATGTTTGGGGTTTCCGTTGTCTGCGATATGATGCCGCTTGACTTCGTACTGTTTTCTGACGTTTTGAGACCAGTGCTGCATCGAACGTCAGTAAAAAATTACTGTCTGACGAGGCGTCATATTACAGGTAAAGGGAATTTTAAACTTCACTGCCGTGAAAAACAAAAAATTAAAAAATCGTTTTGTTGACCTTCATCCCGGTATAATCTGTTTCAAATGAAGCCACTTAAGTGCACACTACGTCTTACAGGGTCATCGGAAAAGATGGACGGGATTTGAAACTGCTATAACTTAAAACGTACTAGACGGATTTACACGGTTCGCATCTTAAAATGTTCAGAAAACTTTACAGTTTTAAAATTACCTTAGTACATTTCAATATGTGCACCGTTTGTAGCTTTGAAGACGTCCAAACGAAATTCTATCTCCTGCCACGTTTTCTGAATCATGTCTTGTGTTACAGTTTCAATGGCTGATGTGATCCTGTCTTGCAGGTGCTGGATATTCCTTATCTTCTCAGCATACA
>Ga0131853_10023148_pt1 | contig 11221 bp, 10 predicted proteins | sample TergutLab28metaG_FD_92764 | JGI IMG/M metagenome (GOLD analysis project Ga0131853, IMG submission 92764) | Labiotermes labralis P1 segment gut microbial communities from Petit-Saut dam, French Guiana - Lab288 P1 (version 2) (version 2) | ecosystem: Host-associated > Arthropoda: Insects >...
GCGACAAGCGATGGCGGCCTTCTTATTCCGCCTGGCCGGTGAGCCGGACTTCACCCCGCCAGCGCGGCCCACCTTCCGGGATGTACCGCTCGGCGGAGCGTTCTTCCACGAGATCGAATGGCTGGCCTCCACCGGCATCACCGCTGGTTGGCCCGATGGCACGTTCCGCCCCGGACAGTCCATCGAGCGCCAGGCGATGGCGGCATTTCTGTATCGCGCCGCCGCACAGGGTATCTTCTAAGAGGCACGTCGTTCTACGCCTCCGGGCGCACCCGCGTGCACCATAGCGGGCTGTCCCTCAGGAGCGAGCATGACCAAAAACAAGTACGTCAACGGCATCCTGCCGATGGTGCTGATTAACTTCGCCATCGGCTCGGTGTACTGCTGGACCCTGTTCCGCGAAGCCATAGTCGAACACACCGGGTTCGGCGATGGGACGCTGGCCTGGGCATTCTCCATTGCCATCTTCTTCTTGGGCATGTCCGCGGCCTTCGGTGGGCGCATCGTGGAGAAGAATCCCATCACCTCGGCGTGGCTGACCGCAGTGTTCTTCACCTCCGGCTGGGTGATTACCGGCTGGGGCATCCAGATCGCCAACATGGCCGTGGTGCTGCTCGGCTTCGGGGTTGTGCAGGGCTTGGGCCTGGGCCTGGGGTACCTGACCCCCATCAAGACCATGATGATCTGGCTTGGCAACAAGAAGGGCTTCGCGGCGGGTCTGTCCATCGCGGCCTTCGGCCTGGCCGGGGTAATCGCCAACCCGATCATCGAGGTGCTGCTGAACTCGATGACGCCCTATCAGGTGTTCTACCTGCTCGCCGCCATCTACGGCGTCGGCCTAGTGATCGCCGCGCTGCTGCTTTACCGCCCGCCATACGACGAACCCGACCCGGTTGCCGTCGAGGAAAAGCTCAACGTCCGACAGGTGGTATTCGCGCCCAAGTTCATCTTCTTGTGGCTGGTGTTCTTCTTGAACATCACCGGCGGGTTGGCGCTTATCAGCCGCGAGAAGCAGATCTACATCTTCCGGGGTCTGGAGTTCGAAGGGTACCTGACGCTGGTGATGATTACCGCCGTGGCGAACCTGGCCGGGCGAATGATTATGAGTTCGCTCCAAGACAAGCTGCGACTCAAACACACCCCGTATTACGCGATGGCCTTCGGCACCCTGGCAATGGCGGTCTTTGCCGCTATGGTGCCTCCCTCGGTGGGTACCGCGTTCGCGCTGGTCTTCGTGGTGCAGTTCATGTTCGGCTGCGGATTCGCCTGCATTCCCAACATCTTGCATCAGAACTGGGGCATGAAGTACCTATCGACCGTTCACGGTCTAATCCTGAGCGCCTGGGCCATCGCCGGGCTGGCAGGCAACCAGATTTCCCGCTTTGTCATGGACAACTACGATTTGCGCACCCTATTTACCGTACTCGCAGTGCTGTATGCCGTTGAGTCCATCGCCCTGCTTCTCTGGGTGCGGGCGCGCCGCCGCGACATCCACGCCCACACGGTCTGCGCCTGTCACCCCCACGACACAGAAGCGGTTGTGGTTTAGGCGGTATCGCGGACTATCAGCTTCGGGGCGATGATGCGCGGTTCGAAGGGGCTAGCCTTACCCGCCAACAGCTCAAGCAGGATAGACGTGGCTAGCTTCGCAGACTCCACGATGGGGTTAGACACGGTGGTCATCGGGGGAGTGGTATGCGCAGATAGTCCAAGGTTATCGAAGCCGACGAGCCGCAGATCCTCGGGCACCCGCAAGCCGTGAGAGTGCAGCACCCGCAAGGCGCCCTCGGCCATTACGTCAGAAGCCACAAACAACCCATCGAGATCATGGATGGCAAGAAGTTCAGCAGCTGCGGTGGCACCCCCGGCCGCGGTGAAGTCTGAGTAGGCGATGGCGTCTGCGGGCAGACCCGCCTCGATCAACGTATCACGCCAACCAAGGAGCCGATCTCCGCCGGAGGACAAGGCCAAGGAGCCGGTGATGGTGCCGATACGCCGACAGCCCTGGTCGAGCAGGTGCTGCGTAGCCATGCGGGCGCCTGCGTAATTGTCCAGGTCGACATAGTGGCGGGGCTGGTCAGAGAAGGGGCGGCCAATGGCCACCGCCGGAATGCCGGTCCGGTCGAGAGCCTCCTCAATCAAGTGCCCCTCACGGTGGGAGGCCACCACCGCGCCGTCAACATGCCCGGCCCGCAGGTATCGAGCGGCGCGAGCGGAGACCTCGGCATCACCGTTAAGCAGCACCACCAGTTGCAGATTGGTTCCGACAATGCCGTCGGCCACCCCGCGCACCAGGCCGGGCAGGAATGGGTCGGTGAGTTCCTTGGCGGAAGGCTCAGGTGCCACAAGGGCAATGGAATCGGTGCGCCGCGTCACCAGCGAACGGGCGGCCCGGTTTGGGGTGTAACCGAGCATTTTGACGGCGGCATCGACCGCCTGCTGCGCTTCCGGGGAGACCTTATCACCGCCATTTATGGCGCGAGAGGCCGTGGAGCGCGAGACATCAGCCTCCCGGGCGACATCATCCAGGGTGGGGTTGCGGGTGTTCATCGGCGGGCGCTTCCTTGTTTGTGAGCCAGTGACGTCCGGCGGTTTCTTCCTGAGCGAGAGCGCGACGGAGGGTCTTGACGGCGGCTTCCTCGACCACCTGCCCGAAGAGGGGCAAGGTCACCTTGACCTCACCGGAGTACGTCTTACGGGCGCCGCCATCAGGTAGCGGATCAAGAGCCACGGTGCCGGTGATGCGGAGGGGGGCACCGACGATTTCGACGGCGACGGTACCGCGCCGGTGGGCGTGTCCGGCGACGGGGGCATCCCAAACCTCGGCCTGTCGAATTTCGACACTGTCCCCGATCAGGCCGCGCGCCTGCGCCGGAATCAGATCGGTGGGCAGGGTACGGCGAACGATGATGGTCATGCCGCCGCGCTCATCTAGGTCAACCTCGGCCTGGTCTACCGAAACAGCGTTGCTAACCTGCGCAGCCTGCCACCGCACAAATTTTGGATCGCTAAGCATGTCGATGACGACATCGACAGGGGCAGGGTATGTCTGTTCGACGATAAGCTGCACAGATTCTCCAATGGCTCTTTCAACGGTAAGACACAAGTCTACCTCCCCGGAGTACACCGTGAAATCGGTAATTAGGGCTGAAATCGGTTGGTCCCCCTACCGATTTCAGCCCGGATTACCGATCTCAGCCTTTAGACTGGGGCATTGCCCGTCCGCCGGAAGCCATCGGCGGCCATACCCAGGAGTCACCCGCGATGTCCCTTACCCCCTCCGCCCGCCTCGATGCCGTCGTCTCCCTGGCCAAACGACGCGGATTCGTCTTCCCCTGCGGTGAAATCTACGGCGGCACGCGTTCCGCCTGGGATTACGGCCCCCTTGGCGTCGAGTTGAAGGAGAACATCAAGCGGCAGTGGTGGCAGGCCATGACCCGCCGCGCCGACGTGGTCGGCCTCGACTCATCCGTGATCCTGCCCCGCGAGGTGTGGGTGGCTTCGGGTCATGTAGGCGTGTTCAACGACCCGCTGACCGAATGCCTGCAATGTCACAAGCGCTACCGCGTAGACCAGATGCAGGAGGCCGCCGCCGCGAAAGCCGCCAAGAAGGGCACCGAGATCAACCCGGACGACGTGTCCCTGGACACTCTGGCCTGTGAGGGCTGCGGCACCCGTGGCAAGTGGACCGCGCCACGCGAATTCAACATGATGCTAAAGACCACGCTTGGCCCCGTGGAGGACGAATCCGGCCTGCACTATCTGCGCCCCGAAACTGCGCAGGGCATCTTCGTCAACTTCGCCAACGTCGTCGGCGCTACGCGGCAAAAGCCGCCCTTTGGTATCGCCCAGATCGGAAAGAGTTTCCGTAACGAGATCACGCCCGGCAACTTCATCTTCCGCACGCGAGAGTTCGAGCAGATGGAACTCGAATATTTTGTGACGCCCGGCACGGATGAGCAATGGCACCAATACTGGATCGACGCCCGCCTCGACTGGTATGCGGGCCTGGGGCTAGATCGCGACAACCTGCGCCTCTACGAACACCCCAAGGAGAAGCTGTCGCACTACTCGACCCGCACCGTAGACATCGAATACCGCTTCGGTTTTGCGGGCGGGGAGTGGGGGGAGCTGGAGGGCATCGCTAACCGTACCGACTTCGATCTTTCCACGCACTCGGAGAAGAGCGGCAAGGATCTTAGCTACCGCGATCCGGTGACGAATGAGAAGTATTACCCCTACGTGATCGAACCGTCTGCCGGGTTGACCCGCTCGCTGATGGCGTTCTTGGTCGAGGCGTATCAGGAGGATGAGGCGCCCAACACCAAGGGCGGGGTGGACAAGCGCACCGTGCTACGTCTCGATGCGCGCCTGGCCCCGGTCAAGGTGGCGGTGCTGCCGCTGTCGAAGAGCGCCGACCTGCTGCCCGCCGCTGAGGCGCTGGCAACCGAGTTGCGGGGGCACTGGAACGTTGACTACGACGTTACTCAGGCCATTGGTAAGCGATACCGCCGCCAGGATGAGATCGGTACGCCGTTCTGCGTCACCGTTGACTTCGACACTCTCGAAGATCAGGCCGTGACCATCCGCCACCGCGACACCATGACCCAAGAGCGCGTCGCCCTCGACCAAGTGGCACCGTACCTGGCCGCCCGCCTGCTCGGTGCCTGACCCGGCGCGGGAAATTTCCCACATTGGATGTAGGAATTTTCCTGCATCACTGATACGCTGTGCGCCATGTTCTACGCGCGCGCGATCGAGTCCAGCCTCAAACCGAGTCCTATCCCGGTGGTGGTACTAGAAGGCGCCAGGGCCGTAGGCAAGACGGTTGTTGCGCAGCGGTTGGTTGAGGCGGGCATCTATGACGACTACGTCAACCTCGCTGACCCGCTTACTGCACAGCTTGCCAGCATGGATACTCCGCATTGGCTGGCCTCTCTTCCAGAGCGGACGGTCATAGATGAGGCTCAGTTGCTCCCAGACTTGCCCCTCTATGTGAAGTTGCTTGTTGATCGGCCAGGCAGTAAACGAAGTTTGCTGTTGACCGGATCGGCAGCTCTGGGGCGAACTGGCCTTGGCGGTGCTGATCCGCTGACTGGAAGAGCTATCCGTCGTCGCATTTGGCCCATGACTCGATTTGAATTATTGAGCAAGCCCGAACGCATGTTGACGCTGATCGATGATTTGTTCTCGGGAGAGATCGCCAGTCAACGTAATCATCCTCCGCTTGGGGTGGAGTCGCTGCTCCGTACGGGTGGTTTCCCTCGTTTGGCGATTGCGCAAGCCGATGAAGCAACAGTAGAGCGTTGGGTAGAGGGGGCAACAACCGGGTTGCTCACGGAACATGTGCTGCCGGATGAGCGGTTTGACGCCGGTTCGGCACGCCGTGTTTTAGACGGGTGTTTGCGAGAGCCTGGCGGCATCTTAAATCTTGCCTCTCTCGGGCAGCGTCTTGGAGCAGACCCGCGCACGGTTGATCGCTATCTTGATGTGCTGGAGCGACGGTTTTTGCTCCATCATTTGCCCAACTTGGCGCAGAACCTCGCGCGGCAGAATCGTGCCCGCGCGAAAATCCATGCAGTCGATACGGCCTTCGTGTCTGAGGCGATTCGGCGCGCTGATCCAGCAAAATCCGCCAGTCCCCATGTGCTGGGTAAGGTGTTCGAGACCTGGGTAGTAAACCAGTTGCTTCCTTGTTTGGAGGTCACTCATCGGGCCGTATCTGCCTTCTATTGGCGCGATGCCATCCGGGGAAAGAATAAGCCGGAGGGTCAGAAGCAAAATGAGGTTGACTTAGTGCTGATTGACGGCACCGGTGCCACGGTGGGCATTGAGGTGAAGATGTCATCCACATTCTCTTTGCACGATATTGGCGGCCTTCAGTCGCTTCGCAAGGCGCGAGGCATGGACTTCGGATACCTTATCTACACGGGCACCAAGACGATGCGGCTGGCCGAAAACATTTACGCCCTGCCGGTAGCGGCTCTCGGGTAGACGAACGGACGGAAACCCGCAGGTGGGTCACCAGGGCTTGGGTGGGTGACTGATAGGCGGTGGTACACTTTTGCTATGCCGACGACCTTGCCGAGAACACAGGTGACCCACACGCCGCGGGTGCAACATGCGCTTGAGGTGGCCAGACGTCGTTGGCCCGATGCGAACCCCTCCTCGTTGATTGCCGATGGATTCGCGGAGTGGGCACAGCAGTTTGAGGCTGCTGAGGCAGAAAAGGCGCGCCTGCTTCGCGAGCGACGGCTTTCCGTCGCCGGGATGTTCACGGGGGTATACCAGCCTGGCTACATCGAAGAGGTACGGGAGGGGTGGGAGTGATCGTCCTTGACGCGTCGGTGGTAATCGCCTACTTAGAAACCACCGATCCCCACCACGAAGCGGCTGTTAGGTTCATGGCTGCGGTAATCGAAGAGTTGGCGATCTCCTCGGTAACCTTGGCGGAAGTGCTGGTTGGACGGATTGACGACGGAACAGAGCGTCAGGTACGTGATGCGATCACCGAGGTGATGGCTGTGCAGGTGCTGGTGAACGCCGACGATGAGTGGCCGCTGGATTTGGCGCGGGCCAAGGCCAAATTTCGGTTGCGGATGCCGGATGCCATTGTCCTGGCTTCGGCGATGCGCGCGGGCGGAACGGTCGCCACCTTTGACAAGCGCCTGCGAACAGCTGCCTCCGCCGCAGGGTGCCTTGCTGAAGAAAATGGCCTGTGGTGACGGCTGGACGAATCTTGCCGCCGCTGCGCATTGGGCCGCTGGTTGTCGATACTCCGGTGGTGCTGGCGCCGATGGCGGGAGTGACCAATACGGCGTTTCGGCGGTTATGCCGTGAATCGGCTGCCTCCACCGGGTTTGACCCAGGGTTGTACGTGGCCGAGATGGTCACGTCACGTTCCCTGGTAGAGCGCAATCCGGCGGCGATTCGCATTGTCACCTTCGACGACGATGAGGTGCCTCGCTCGGCGCAGGTGTACGGCGTAGACCCGGCCACGGTGGGGGAGGCGGTGCGGATCATCGCGGGTGAGGGTCGCGCCGATCATGTCGATCTGAACTTCGGTTGTCCCGTGCCGAAGGTCACCCGTAAGGGCGGTGGTGGGGCGCTGCCCTGGAAGACGCGGCTGTTTGCCGACATTGTGCGCGCCGCCGTGCGCGCCGCCGAACCCTACGGCGTGCCAGTCACCGTCAAAACTCGCGAGGGTATCGACGAGGAGCATCTGACCTACCTTCAGGCCGGGCCGATTGCCGAGGCCGAGGGTGTCGCCGCCATCACCTTGCATGCTCGTACCGTTGCCATGCGCTACAGCGGCGAGGCGCGCTGGCCATCCATCAAGCGACTTAAAGAGGCTGTGAGCATTCCGGTACTCGGAAACGGCGACATCTGGTGCGCCGATGACGCCCTGCGCATGGTGGCCGAAACCGGCTGCAACGGCGTGGTGGTGGGGCGCGGCTGCCAGGGGCGGCCTTGGCTGTTTGCCGATCTTGCGGCTGCCTTCAACGGCCAAACCCTGCGGGTACGTCCGACGTTGGCCCAGGTGGCCGATGTGATCTCTCGTCACGGTGAGCTAATGGTGGCCCACTTCGGTGGCGATGAAGACAAGGGCGTTCGCGACCTGCGCAAGCACATGGCCTGGTATCTAAAGGGCTATCCCGTTGGCGGCGAGCGACGACATGCCCTGGCCACCGTTGAGTCGATGGCCCAGTTGCGAACGTTCCTCGATGAGCTGGGTGATGCCCCGTATCCCGGTGAGGCCGCCGAGGGCGCGCGCGGACGTCAGGGATCGCCGAAGGCTCCGCACCTGCCGCATGGTTGGCTCGACTCCCATGAGCTAACCGAAGAGTGGGTAGAACGCCTCCGCCAAGCCGAACTAGCCGTAGACGGCGGCTAGCGCAGGGAGGCCATCCAGGCTTCTACCGCGTCGGGGTCGCGGGGGAGGGCGGCGGAAAGGTTCTCGCAGCCATCGGCCGTGAGCAGCACGTCGTCCTCAATGCGGACGCCGATGCCTCGGTACTCTTCCGGCACGGCCAGGTCGTCGGCCTTGAAGTACAGGCCCGGCTCGATGGTGAACACCATGCCCGGCTCCAGCACGCCATCCTTATACAGCTCATTGCGGGCCTGAGCGCAGTCATGAACATCCAGGCCGAGGTGGTGCGAGGTGCCGTGCACCATCCAGCGGCGGTGCTGCTGGCCGTCTTCGGTCAGGGACTCGGCGGCGGTGACGCCCACCGGTAGCAGCCCCCACTCTTCGAGGCGGGCGGCGATTACTTTCATCGCGGCGTTGTGTACGTCGATGAACTTAGCCCCCGGCTTCGCGGCGGCGAATCCGGCATCGGCGGCGTCCAGCACCGCCTGGTAGACGCGGCGCTGCACAGCGGAGAACTTGCCGTTAACCGGCAGGGTGCGCGTCACATCGGCGGTGTAAAGGGAATCGGCCTCCACCCCCGCATCGAGCAGCACGAGTTCGCCATCGCGAACCACGCCATCATTAGTGATCCAGTGCAGGATGGTTGCGTTCTCTCCAGCAGCGGCGATGGTGTCGTAGCCGACGCCGTAACCCTCCAGGCGAGCGTGACTCTCGAAGGCGGTCTCGATGACGCGCTCGCCGCGGCGATGCGCGACGGCGCGGGGCAGGGCGCGCACCACCTGTTCGAAGCCCTCGACGGTGCGGGCCACGGCCTCGCGCATCTGCTCGATCTCGTAGGCGTCCTTGATGAGTCGAATCTCGGCGGCGGCGCGCACCAGGTCGGCATTGGTAAACGGCCAGGTGGCGGCCGCATCGCCGACCACCTCGGCGATGGTCGCCTCGACCAGCGTCTCGACGCCTGGGTCGGCGCCGGTGATGACACACATCGGGGCGCCCGTTTCGAGGTCGGCGGCGAGATCATTCCGCAGCCCGTCGATGTGCCGGGCCTCGATGCCGGTCAGCGTGGTGACATCGGCCAGAGAAGGGCGGGCGCCCACCCAGAACTCGCCATAGCGGGCGTCGGCATAAAACTCTTCGGTGTCGCGGGCCGCAAGCGGGCGAACATAGAGGGTGGCGGTGGCGTCGGAGCGGATCACCAACACCGCGTCCGGCTCCTGATCGGTGCCCAGACCCGTGAGGTGCGCAAACGCCGTGTGAGGGCGGAAACGGTAGTCGGTGTCGTTCGAGCGCACCTTCAACGGCCCGGCAGGAATCACCAGGGTGGCGCCAGGCAGCCGTTCGGCCAACGCGGCGCGACGGGCCACGGTGTAGGCAGCGGCGGGACTGGGCGCGACGTTCAGGTCTGCCCGCGGCGCCCACTTGGAGGTAATGAACTCGACAAACGCCTTCGACTTTGGCCGACTCCGGTGATCCTCCTCGGCGGGAACGGCGGCAGCGGTAGTGGGGGTGACATCACTCATGCGCCCCCGGCAGGATTCGAACCTGCGATGACGGGTTAGAAGCCTGCGGAGTCCCCCTCCGCGATTCGCGGGAGCAGCTCCTAGTTTGACATGTTTTGGCAGCATGCCAAAACCACACGAGTCCCTACCCGCCATCGGCCAAGACGGTGCAGTAGCAATGATGGAGCCGATGCGTTCCTTTCCCGCGCTCATCCATCAATAAAGAGTAGTAGTGCTAGCCTTTACTGAAGGCGTGCCGAATGAAAGGATTAGATCATGTCTGTTGGGTTGTGGGTTGAAGAGTTCGCTGCTCCACAGATGAGCGCGATGCGCTCTGTTGACCGCAAGGGTGGCCTCTACCTGCGTTATTTCCCCACCGGGCTCGATGAACACATGGCGAAATACCTCAATTCGGCCGCGGCTGAGTCGGTAACAGACGCTACTGCTGCGATTGCCAGGATTGGTCAGGTGCTGAGGGTCCGCCCCATGCCGATCTTGTATGCGACGCTGTTGCGTTCAGAGTCGATCTCGTCATCTTGGGTCGAGGGGCTTCGAGAAACCCCGCGAAACATCATGGTCGCTCAACTCGGTGACCACGATCCGGGCCTAACGGGGTACCAGTTTGAACGGCTTGGAACGGCACGAGCGATCCTGGGGAACCTGAAGTCAGTACGCACAGGGATCCGGTCACTGCGCCAGGAATGGACACACGGCGGGATCGATGACTTGCATCGGATCATCACGCCAGATGTAGCTAGCGGCTACCGCAAGATCGATGTCCAGATCGGTGGCACATCGAAGGTGAGCGCAGACTACGTGGCTCCACCCGCCGAGCTGGTGCCCTCTTTGATGGCCAACCTCCTTGATTACGCCAACCGATCTTCTGATTCTCCCGTGACGAAAGCGGCGATCATCCATGCACAGTTCGAGACCATCCACCCCTATGAAGATGGCAACGGCCGCACTGGACGGGTGCTAGTACACGGGTATCTTGCCCGGGCGGGGCTAGTTGATGAGGGAGTAATGCCACTATCTGTGGTACTTCGACGCGCCCCCGAGCAGTACGTCAAACACTTGATGGCATTCCGCCACGGCGATCTGGCCGCGCGGAGCGCCGCAGTGAGTGAGTTTGTCGGCTACTTCGCGCAAGCGCTAACTGACTCAGTTGTTGAAACCGAGAAGGTGATAGCTCAGGCTGAGGCTGTTGAACAAGACTGGGCTGACCGGACGCGCCGGTTCCGCGCAGACTCAAAGATCCACGAAGCGGTGCGGGTGCTGGTTGAACAACCCGTCGTGACTGCCCGTTTCCTAGCAGCAACGCTTAACACCACGGCGGTCACAGCACGCACCACCATCGATAACCTCCTCAGCGTGGGAGTGCTCGAAGAATCGGGTGGGCGGTTCAAGAGGTCCCAGGTGTATCAGGCATCGGCTTTGCTAAACATGATGGATCAACTCGTTCCAGGCTTACAGCCGACTGCGCTTCCCAAGCCAATCTGGCAATCACACCGGGCGACACCAGACACGATTAGCAGTGAATCCTCGGCAGTGCGCCCCCGGCAGGATTCGAACCTGCGACCGACGGATTAGAAGTCCGGCGCTCTCCCCGTGAGTCACGGGAGCTGCGCATAGTCTGGCATGTTCTGGCGGCATGCCGAAACTACAAAAATCTCCTCCACCCGCTCAGTGGCAACCGTCAGTCGATGGTTGGCTTGACCATTTGGCATCGCGAAAACTCTCGGACGCTACTCTCCGGACTCGCAGGCAGTCTGTCGTGCAATTCGCTCGACAGTCGAGGGTTGATACTCCCGAACGAGTTAGTCATCGAGACATCGAACGATGGTTGGCGCGC
>Ga0131853_10023150_pt1 | contig 11220 bp, 2 predicted proteins | sample TergutLab28metaG_FD_92764 | JGI IMG/M metagenome (GOLD analysis project Ga0131853, IMG submission 92764) | Labiotermes labralis P1 segment gut microbial communities from Petit-Saut dam, French Guiana - Lab288 P1 (version 2) (version 2) | ecosystem: Host-associated > Arthropoda: Insects >...
ATCTGAAGACTACACGGCGTCACAACCGACAATACTACATGGTTTCACAACAGACAATTCTATAATCTGAAGACTACGCAGCGTCAAAACCGGCAAGATTACATGGTGTCACAATAGACAATACTACATGGTGTCACAATAGACATTTCTATAATCTGAAGACTACACGGCGTCACAACCGGCAAGACACGGTGTCACAATAGACAATTCCATAAGCTGAAGACAACACGGCGTCACAACCGGCAAGACTACATGGTGTCACAACAGACATTTCTATAATCTGAAGACTACACGGCGTCACAACCGGCAAGACTACATGGTGTCACAATAGACAATTCCATAACCTGAAGACAACTCGGTGTCACAACCGGCAAGACTACATGGTGTCACAATAGACAATACTACATGTTGTCAAAATAGACAGTTCTATAATCTGAAGACTACACGGCGTCACAACCGAAAATACTACATGGTTTCACAACAGACAATTCTATAGTCTGAAGACTACACGGCGTCACAACCGGCAAGACTACATGGTGTCACAATAGACAGTTCTATAATATGAAGTCTACACGGCGTCACAACCGACAATACTACATGGTGTCACAATAGACAGTTCTATAATCTGAAGTCTACACGGCGTTACAACCGACAATACTACATGGTTTTACAATAGACAATTCTATAATCTGAAGACTAAGCGGCGTCACAACCGGCAAGACTACATGGTGTCACAATAGACAGTTCTATAATCTGAAGTCTACACGGCGTCACAACCGACAATACTACATGGTTTTACAATAGACAATTCTATAATCTGAAGACTACGCGGCGTCACAACCGGCAAGACACGGTGTCACAATAAACAATTCCATAAGCTGAAGGCTACAAGACGTCACAACTGGCCAGACTACACGGTGTCACAGCAGACAAAACTACATTGTCATTAACGGCAAGCCATTTTCTGGAGTTGCACAATAGTTGGTCGCATGATACAACCGACTGTCAGTAGCACGTAAGAGACGCTCAGCTCTCTAGATCAGATGAGTAACAATAGCTTAGCACTCCGTGCAGAGGACATATGGAATGCTCATCAACACGGCTGTTAACAATTACACTTCGCTGACCAATCTCGATCCCCGCCCCCTTCCCACTGGTGCAGCAACTTGTCCGACACACGTGTCCGCCACCAGTAATAATAGGTCCCTAAGTTTCACTGTTTCACCATCGGGCCATTTCACTCCAATGAGGCAATTCAACTGACATTACGTTTCGCGAAGGCTAATCAGTCACCCTAAATGCCACTTCACTTATTTCTGTAGAACAAAAGGGGAAGCCGTTCTGAATTGTCTTGGTTTTATTTAAATGCGTACGTTACACAGCAGAAAGTGACTAATTACATACTACAGGCGGTTCTGCTTCGTTAACGCGAATTGGCTATAACGCGATTTATAAATAGGTGACCGCTATTTGAATAGTGGGGACTTTGGCACACGTGTGTTGGCTACTAGCGACTTCAGCGACCAGTGTGAAGACATCTGGATGACGGTCAAAATTTTTTCTGAACTGACCCTACTTTTATAACGCAGTTATAACGTATAACGCCAGGTCTCACAAGCCACGCTAGCACAGTGGTTAAGGTGCTGTGCTGCAAATCGGAAGGTTGCTGGTTCGATCCCAGATGGTGTCACTGGAATTTTTCATTGACATAATCCTTCCGATCGCATTATGGCCCTGGGGTCGACTCAGCCTCTAACAGAAGTAAGTACCAGGAGTATTTCCTGGGGGTAAAAACGGCCGGTGCGTAAGGCTGACAACCTTCCCACAATCCTGGGCCATTCTCACGTAATCTGACAACCTTAACTTCCTGGAACCCTCTAGGCACCTCGGATCTGTAATGGGACTGAGGTCTCACAAGAACGCAACTACCGCGTTGTAGCAGAAACAACTGTGCGGGGTATCCCTTGAAAGTTAGCAATTAATAAGTATAACTCCTTACTTTAATGAAAGTTCTTTATCCTATTCAAAAATATGGCTAGGGGCGTGTAATTTAAAACCTTCATTCCAACATTTTCACAAATATTTATCTAATTTTTATGTTTATATTTTCTGTTTTATGTTCTGTCTCCACACACACTAGTTTATGAAACCTACATTGCTCCGGTATATTATTAATTATCACCAACAAACAGCAAGGTAAAATTAAATTTGACGTAAACGCCATGTTGTTGTATTAAGTTGCATAATTTTAGAAGCCCCACGAAGAATTACTTTTCCACAACTTTCTCCCAAGATACAGCCTTTGTGTGTTCGCAACAGTAAAGTTGCCAAAACTCCTTTATAATTATCGCCATGTCAGACTATCTGCAAACAATAAGTTGTTTAGAACAGCTGAAGGAATTTTTATCAAATTTTATACAGGAGATTTAATGTTTAGTTGAACGTGCAACAAGATATATCCGTACAATGAGAACCAACAGGATGCACTATTTATTTAAATTTATTTCAACAATTAAACTCTAGATGTTTCGAGGAAGTTAACTGCTCATTATCATGGTGTTTATTTTGACTGGCTGCTGGTAGGATCCATTCCGATCCTGCCAACAACCAGTCAACAGAAACACATGACATATACTAATTGCTTTATATACAGAGTAGTACCTCCTGATGATGAGCAGTAAGCCTGCTCTAAATATGTAGAGGTTAATTATTGAAATAAATTTAAAGTAAATATAGCACCCTGTTGGTTCTCATTGTACGGATTTATACTGAAGAGTTTCACTAAAACATGTTGACACAATCAACAGATCTAGCAAAAAAATGTCCTTATTAAGTAAATTTGATGGTGGATCTACGGATTGTAAGAATATTCACGGTATGAATTATATACAAAATATATTGCCACATTCCAGTTTTTGTTAAAATCGGAAAGTAGCGTAGATTTCACATTCGTTGTTTCGCACAACTCGAGTGTAACGCGCCAAGTACTGAAACAGCCGGGGAGACAATTTGTTGGAACAGAATTAGCTTAGTTGAAAACTTCAACATAAAGTTTATGTCCGAAATACTCGAACATTTTTCGGTTACAATTGCGGTCAAAGAAATAACTAAAACACACCACAAACCTCATGCCACGTTTACATTTCCTAAATTGTGAAAATAAAAGATCACAATTGATCATCATCTTAGAGGGGCCATTATTGCTTAGATATTAATTAGTACTAGAATTAATTAATAGCGATTTTTATCGTTGCAACGTGCTTTTTGAAATCTACGTAATTCACACACCATCAAATGCACTATTTATTAACCTGGTTAAAAGTTTTAAATTTACATTAAAATACACAATAATATTGCTCCTACATGTTTCGGTCTTTAATGGCCATCATCAGGGAGCTTTATCTGTACCTAACTAAAGTTACATTTATGTTAAAACACTCGGTAAAATTACGTCGTTATATAAATTAGGTGATGTGGCAGCATGTCTGCATTGCAGACATGCTGCAGACAGGTACAGATAAAGCTCCCTGATGATAGCCATTAAAGACCGAAACTTGTAGGAGCGATATTATTGTGTATTTTAATTTTAAAATTTCAAACTTTCAACCAGGTTAATAAATAGTGCATTTGTTGGCGTGTGAACTAAATAGATTTATAGCAACTTCAAATATAATATTATGTGTGATGTTTCAGATTCTTATAGCGGTGCTTATGAACAACATTGCCATCTGGAATTTGACGCCGTGTAGTATGTCAAAACTTTAGTGAAGTTTCTACAGCAGTAAAATACTTTATATTCCAGGATACCGGGTATTTAGGTATAATTACTTCTTTTGATCTCGTTTAGTTTCCGTTTCATTGTATTCGTCTATGGTCAAGTTCGTTTCTTCGTGAAATGTTTGGAAACACTTCCTCTTATCACCCTTCGAAATACACAACGGAATGTTAATAAATTATCCAATTTCGTCTTCGTTTATTTGCATGGCACTGTACACGTGGCTCCTGTTTGTGTGGAATGCCACTCCTTTACTTTCGTTTTAAAACACATCGAGGGGAAAACCATGGAGCACAATTACTTCACCCGATTTATGAGATTAAAATAAAACATGAATTTTTGCATCACATAATTGCTTTTCTTTGCTTTACCATGATTATCACTGTTTACGCTGCACCTCTCTTCCGTTTCCACTCCTCTCCGAGGAAACTGATGGATGGATCCGATTACACGCTAAAAACAACTTTCACATATTCAAAAGTTTCATGACCCTCTTTCTAGCAGGGAATATTATGGCAGTTATATAAAGGTTTGTGGACGTAAACGTCTAAACCAACGTCGGCCTCAATGCTTGTTCAGCCTATGACCATGGGATAACTACGGAGATGGTAGGAGCAGAAGCGCATGCGTCCACATGTTGATATTAAGGAGAACAAATTCAATTTAGAAGAACATTAACTCGCACTCAATTGCAGCACATCCTCTTCTAAAGTTACTCAACTAATGTGGCAATTGTAGCCATTTCAAAGAGTTAAAATGCCTCCTGAACAATAAAAGCCACACTGTAACCTCCAGCAGCACTACAGTGTGAAGGTCATATCCCTCTTGTTCTGACGTTCCCAGAGTAATATTGTTGGAGATTCTAGTCTGGTGTCGAAAGGCAAAGATCTATTATTAACCAAAATCTTCGAAAGCTTATATCTTTAAAAACCGTCAGTTGTGATAATGTAAACATTGAAATTACAGTCCAAAATCATCACCTTCACCGACCTCCGACACACATCAGATTATAAAAGAAAACTCTTCAGGAACTGCCTCTAACCGATACAGATTTCCGTCTTTCGAGGCCTAACGTTTAGAAACTCGGAATATTTTAGCAACAACTCTACTTATAGTTTCAACGATAAGATTGTTTCCAGTCGTATCGTGTTCACGGCTAGACACCCATAGATGCATGAGGAAATACTGCATCTATGGGTGTCTAGTACAGAAATAAACTCCTGATGATGAACTTGTTTATTCGAAACATGTAGAGTATAATTTAATTGCAATAAATTAACGAGATGAAGGTGCATCTTGTTGGTCTTTCTCAACTATATGCATCACGATGCACGGCTCAGGGAATTTAAAGAAATGTACACTGACATCCTTCGTCGTCATAGGGATGCCATCACAAAGAAACGTCCCGAAAAATGGAGAACCTTCTTTGGTTTCTCCTTGACGACAATGTTCCAGTACACCGGTCGATTTCGGTCAAGGATTTCTCAGCAAATAACAATGTGAAAACACTGGAGCATCCCCAACAATCTCCTGGCCTTGCTTGAGCTGATTTTTATTTGTTCCCTCAATTGATATCAGCACTGAAGGGACGGCGCTTATGTGATGCTACTGACATCATTTAGAATACGACGGAAGAGCTGAAAAGGCTTTCATAAAGTGGCTTCCACGAAAGTATCCAACACATTTACAGTCACCGGTAAAAGTGTGTAATTACAAAAGATAACTATTTTGAAGGAAATGTAGCTTAAATGATAGTACTGTCTTGTATTTCTCAGAAATAAAGTGATTCCGGGAGCATTTTGAAGATAACGCGTGTTACCTGACATTCTCTCAACAGGTGTATTGGAATCACCAGTTTTTCAACTAAAACACACGACCTGTGAACTTACGAAGTCAAATGAATATCCTAGCCACCCGCTTCACCGAATGTGCCGACCGGTTCCGCCCACCAGATACACCTTTGGAGCTTCACCGAATTAAAGGACACTTCGGCTCCCATACCGTCCACTGACATTTAAACCAAACACCTTCACAATATCTAGATTACACTGGACACAATAAAGTTTTTTTTTTAGAAAACGAAAATTATAAAATTCTACCGGAGAAGAGGAGCGAATGCGTATGTGACTAAAGACAAGAGTGGTCCAAATCTATGCCATGAACGCATACAGGCAGAATGGAGGTATAGCTCCAGTCATTTGTCTCTAGATGGAGTTACGAGGTTTGTTTCACGGCCCGGCCGCTTTATCCCCGGAGAAAGAATCCCTGGTACTAACTAAATAGCAGGCTCGGTTTGCCTGATCTGGACGTTTCGGAGAAGATAACATCCCTTGTCCGTGACGGAAATCGAACCCCGAATCATCCAACTAGTAGCCTAGTCAGTACACCAACTACAGATCCCCTCATCTCTCTACTGAAGCATCAGAATTCGGCGTGTTCGCGCGTGATTTATAAATTTGGGCGCATAAATATTAACATCCTTGTTAACAGCAGTTGGAATATTTAAAAAACACGAGTGCGAAAACAACCACAAACCAGGGGAAGGCGTTGGGGTAATAACCTGCAGATTTAAGACGCAAGCAAAGGACTCGTCTAAGGAGGTTTAAAAATCGCCGTTAGGACTAGATGGATTAACCAGTTTCGAGATGATTGTGACGATCTCTAACTACAAGGTACTAAGCCCTTCATCCTAACTACTGCGAACGCGGAGAATCTGCAAGTTCAGTGCCTCACCGTCAATGAAAGCGACGAGCGGGACGTGGTTTGTTCGATAGGAGATTTGAATAGGAGCCAGAGTGATAATGGTCGGTCATAAATGCGGAGAGATCCGAACAAAGAATCTTTGGAGAACTATGGAAAACGCGGCGAAATAATTATCTGTGTAAGTGAAAGAAAGAATTAGAGGCGAATACGGCAGAGGCAGTAGACGAAAACTGTTAATCTGATGAAGTCAAATGGCGTTACAACGGCGGTAAGGGGGCACAGTATCTAAGTGCCTGTGATTCCCTAAATCTTCGACCTCATCCTGACAATATTGCATCTCCCATGAATGAGACATAAATTCAGATTATGGAGGCTCCTTGTAAGGTCGCACGTTGATGACGCCGCCAGAGAACTAAAATTTGAGGTAAATGACCTCCAGTGCGATAGAAAATTGAAGGATCGATATAGTTAGCAGCAAGGCGAGCATCTCGAACTTCTAAAGAATATTTTTTCGATCAAGATTTCTCCGATTGTGAAAATGTGTTGCTGAAATCTTGTGCAAGTTTCGTTCAAAGCTATTTGCGAGCATTTGTTGTCTACAATGAGTATCAATACGAACATCAGAGACAGCAACGGCCAGATCTTAGAGCTACTCAGCCGGTAACACCTAGGAAGAGGGAATCAGTAAAGAAAAGGACCCGATACACCAGTGCTCAGAAGTGAGGACATGTTTTACATGAAGTGTACTGAGCAAATTGGAGCGAATTTTGATCTGTTTACTTATCATGATGCTGTAGAAGCTTGATTAGAAGGCGGTTGAGAATATAAGGCGACTCCGTCCTTGCCACTGGCGTATAATTTTAAAGGAAATCAACTCGCAAAATTTAGAAAATGTAATGAAAACTTTAATAAAATTGTAGCAAAGCAGATATAAAGGAAACTTGAGAGTTGTTTGACCGTGCATCTTCCTCATGAAATAATGTGAAATACCAACTTGATGAAACAAGGCAATCCTATTGATGTATCCTTGGCTCGACATGTTTCGGGTATATACGCCCATCATCAGGAGCATTAGATGTTGAGTTGCAGCATATGGTTTTCTGCACCGAGTTTTTGGATGGCTGGTGGTCTTGAGAGCCGCTGCGTAGGTCGTGTGTATGGTGCGTACACACGACCTACGCAGCGGCTCTCAAGACCACCACCCATCCACAAACTCGGTGCAGAAAACCATATGCTGCAACTCAACATCTAATGCTCCTGATGATGGGCGTATGCGCCCGAAACATGTCGAGCTAGGAATACATCAATAAAATTACCCTGTTGCATCAAGTTGGCATTTCACTGTATTTCAGATATATGGGACTAGAACTGATACATATAACCGTAAAAATGTAACATAATATACCACTTTTTTTTACAAACTTTAAATATGACCATTTTAAACAGAATTACTGTTTGCTGTAAGCCGTCGCGTATAAGGTGACCCTGCTTTTCCCCATGACTATTTTCGAGACAGAAACTTTCACATTATGGTGGGTCATAGATGGAAATGTTCATTAAAATTATACGAGACGTCGCATTTCCTCTTCGACAGAAAACGCTAAAAACAATTATACTTTCTTGTTACTCTTAGAAATGTCTTGAGAGATGGACATACTAACTTGGAGAGTGCATAATTGGCAAATTTGAAAAAATACATGACGTTACGACTTGTTTTGTTGTAACCCACTGACATTCAGCGCGCGTCTAAAATTTCTCGGAATAATGACAGTTGAAAACTGCCGTCCCGTGCAATGATATGCCTCGTAGTTCGGTAGAAATTTAACGATGATTTGCTGAAACGCACTGCCTCAACCTTCATTGTCATTGAAGACTTAAGCATTACGTTCCTTCGAAATGTTGATAAATGACCAGAGAAATGCAGGATTTCACATCCCCCCAAAAATGGCAATCTTAAGAATCACAGCCGTGAAATTTTAAATCTCGCATTTTTTAAATACTTTGAACTGTGTTCATTAAATATATATGTTTTACAGTATTTGTTCATTACCCACACGGAGATAAAGCGAGACTTAACAAGTCTGGTTTTAGAGCTTAATATATGTACCAAATTTATATTCTAAGATCAATGACATAAATCAGCCTCCTTAAGATCTAAATTTAAAATCGCAAATTAAAAATAAAAATTCAATTTATAATAACAAGAAAAGTTTCAGTTTTGGGTCATACATTTGAAAAAAATATATCAAATTTAACTTTTAAAAACTGCAAGAATTCCTAATATAAAACGAACGCCGCTTCTTTAAGTATACTAAAGGCAACAGAAGTAGCTTTCTGGAAAGAGCTGTTTCAAATATTTAGAGAATACATCCTACGTAAGGAAACTGCCTCACCGCATTTTGTTCTCTTCGGTAACACAACTCTCTAATCACAGATACGGAGCACACATAAAAGGAAAAATAATGTCAAATATAAATTTTTGGAATAATACAAGCACCTAACAGGACAAGTTATCGAATTTTCCACACCATTTTTGACAAGGTGTTCCCACTAAAGGAAAAAGCGTTTTAAACATAGCTGCATATGAAAATAAATTACAGAGACATACTCAGCGCCGATCCTAATCTGACACTTCAACTTGACGTCAGTGTTTCCGAATTCCAAGCATTGCGCTTTTCGAAGCAAGCGCCAACATCACAGTGACGAGAATGAATGTATAAATGAAGCAAAATACGAAATATATGTCATCCTTCCAAAATATAACCTTAATACAAGTAATCTTTCCAAAATATTTTTACTCTCCCTTGTCCATTACGCTGTGCTTCTAGTTAAAAATAAACACATTAATTACCACCACTAATATTATTTTGGTCATTATTATTACCATGAAATCTGAGTTTATATTTACGAGTTCATTGCCTTGTTCTGTATAGGCAGATATAACCAAAGCCTTAAAGTGACGCGGAAGACCTTCTTTAAACACGAAATATTGTCCACTATGCAGTAAAATACGTTACAGTATCTAACAACATAAAATAGTAACTACGCTCTTTTACCGTACATATACCAAGAATTCGGATAGGTCTAGAAACGCTATAGTAATCAGTTAACATGGTGTAGGATTTACCTGGTAGAATGCAGTGTGACCGAGCCCCTCCTTCCCGACGATCTCACGAACACTGCCGCCCGCCAGCTAGAGAGCTGTTGCGGTGACGTCACGACGCATGCGTCGCGGCGCCAGGCGCTGTCATGTGTCGAACCATTTGCATGAAATTAATTAAATAATTTGCATCCGAAGAAACTTAGCAGCCGTTTTGTAAAAAGATACATCGCAAGACAGTCCGCTGCTGCAGACATCGCCATCCATATTTCAATAGGGTGTACCAAAATGTCGTTTCACAAATTACGAATAGCGGTAGAGCGACTCAGCCCAGAGGACCTGGTTGAGTGTCCATGACACATCGCCATCCTGCAACACACACAGAACACAATAATTGCAGCATATTAGTAAGATAAAAAACCAATTCATACAAAAAAGAATGCATTACAAAACGATCTCAGTATTGCGGTGCTTCTATTGCATTTCTGACTTGTACTCGGAAAATGCCAGCTTCTGCCTGTAACAGGACACCGACTATTCCGAGACTTTCGTGATTTTACTCAGTCCTCCAAGAAATTATAGGTACGGTGTCTCAAATTACATCACAATAGCTTCCCACATATTCACAATTCCTAACTGATATTACCAAATCACCTGCTGCTACATAACAGCAAAAACACTGTGTTACTACTTCAGAATAAATGACGACCCCCTTCTGTCCACAAATTCGTCACTAGAGCCATCACAATCACCATTCCAACACGTGCCACACAAAAGAGTGCGATGTTAAACAAACCCTCCTCGGTGTTGCGGTTTGCCTATCGGTCACTTCGCACTACGATAGCAGCTTACATTGACCGTCTCCCGTCCACCAGTTCATCGTTATCCTACCGTCTGCCATTCACACAAAACAGTGCCTGTTAAACAAACATTCCTCAGTGTTGCTCTTTCCCTATCCGTCACTTCATACCAATGGAGTAACCCACAGAAGTCCAAGACAATCTCATACAGACGAAAGAGGCGTTTCTCACCCTAAGTGCCGCGACGTAACACAGTGAAACTCAAATACTTTTCTATACATTTGTAGATATTTCACAAAATATCGTTATCGGCAGTGTGAACAATATTTAGTAATCTGTCTACATTTATCTATTCGATTTTATAGTGTAATTATTACATTAAATGTCCCCACGAACTCAAGTTCATAACACAGAGGAATCTAACCGCAAGCCGTTGTTGAGCGAGTCGCATTACTCCATTCCAATGTGGAGGTCCCAGGTTCAAAACTCCGTTCGGAAGTCGCATGTCATGGCTGGAGTTTAAGTCCCGCCTCAGTCCCTCCAAATAATTTTCGAGACACTAACCCAAATTGGAAAACGACGATTTCCTTCCACATTCCTTCACACACAACGTTCACTAATTATTCTACCGTCCGATACTATATAGTCCGAGCTGCTGACAGGTCGTTACATATAAATACATAATACAAAGAGGAGCTCATATAAATTACAGCATAAACAATAAAGACCGCCTCTGTGGTCTAGTGGTCAGAGTTTCTGGCTACAGATACAGAGGTCCCGGGTTCGATCCCCGGCGCTACCAGATTTTCTGAGTAGTAGTGGGTCTGGAACGGGGTCCACTC
>Ga0131853_10023152_pt1 | contig 11220 bp, 9 predicted proteins | sample TergutLab28metaG_FD_92764 | JGI IMG/M metagenome (GOLD analysis project Ga0131853, IMG submission 92764) | Labiotermes labralis P1 segment gut microbial communities from Petit-Saut dam, French Guiana - Lab288 P1 (version 2) (version 2) | ecosystem: Host-associated > Arthropoda: Insects >...
ACGCGCGATCGATGAGGAATTGCGCGAGCAGCGGCACCGGACGGCCCGTTGCCCCTTTCGCGGCGCCGCTCTTCCATGCGGTGCCCGCAATGTCGAGGTGGGCCCACGGGTAGCTTTCGGTGAAGCGCGAAAGGAAGCACGCCGCCGTCACGCTGCCTGCCGGACGCCCGCCGATATTGGCGAGGTCGGCGAAGTTCGACTTGAGCTGGTCCTGATACTCGTCGTCGAGCGGCAGGCGCCAGGCCGGGTCGCCCGCTTCGCGCGAGGCGTCGAGCAGCTCGCCCGCGAGCGCGTCGTCCTTCGAGAACAGGCCGCTGTTGTGATGACCGAGCGCGATGATGCAGGCGCCCGTCAGCGTGGCGATGTCGACCACGGCAGCCGGCTTGAAGCGTTCGGCGTAGGTGAGCGCATCGCACAGGATCAGACGGCCTTCGGCGTCGGTGTTGAGCACTTCGACGGTCAGCCCCGACATCGTCGTGACGACGTCGCCCGGCTTCGTCGCCTGGCCCGACGGCATGTTCTCGCAGGCCGGGATGATGCCGACCACGTTGAGCTTCAAGCCCATTTCGGCGACAGCACGGATCGTGCCCAGCACCGAGCCCGCGCCGCACATGTCGTACTTCATCTCGTCCATGCCCTCGCCGGGCTTGAGCGAGATGCCGCCCGTGTCGAACGTGACGCCCTTGCCCACGAGCACGACCGGAGCCGCTTTCGCGCCCGCGCCCTGGTACTGCAGCACGATGAACTGCGGCGGCTCGACCGAACCCTTCGTCACCGACAGGAACGAGCCCATCTTGAGCGCCTCGATCTGACGCTGGCCGAGCACTTCGACCTTGAGCTTCCAGTCGCGTGCGAGCTTCTTCGCGGTGGTGCCGAGGTAGGTCGGCGTGCAAACGTTACCGGGCAGGTTGCCGAGGTCGCGCGTGAGGTCCATGCCGTTGGCGATCGCCACGGCCTGCTTCGCCGCGAGCTTCGCGGCCTTTTCGTCGGCGGCGTCGATGCTGAAGACGACACGCTTGAGCACGCTTTGCGTGGCCTCGGGCTTGCTCTTCATCTGCGTGAAGCGATAGGTCTCGCCGCGCAGCGCGAGGATCGCGGCGCGCACGGCCCAGTCGCCCGAACGCTCCTTGACCGGCGCTTGCGCAAGCGCAAACGTCACTTGGGCGATTTTCGTGCCGAGCAGCGCGCGCCACGCCGAGCGGACCGCCTCGCCGTACGCTTTCTGGCTGAAGGCGTCCTGCTTGCCCAGGCCGACCAGCAGCACACGGGAAGCGCCGATGCCCGCTACCTCGGGCAGAAACAGCGTCGAGCCGGGCTTGCCGCTCATGTCGCCGGCCTTGACGACCCGCGTGATCGTGCCGCCGATCGCGCGGTCGATCGCGAACGCGGCCCCCGAAAGGGTCTGCGCCTCGAAGACGCCAACCACCACACAGTCCGACTTACCGGTCAGGAACGGGCCGTCCCCGCCTTTGCTCCAGTCACAGGCTTTTATGCTAAAGTCCATCGCGCTCGTCCTCGGATAAAATCAGGGCTCAGGATGAAAGCCGCAATTATCCGCTATTTTTCCCGCGGCGGCGCCACGCCATGTGCGCGAGCGAGCGCGAATGCCCGCACCGCGCGGCGTACGAAGTCGCCAGCCGATGTTGCTGGCTGAAGTTGCCAGCCGAAGTTGTCAGCATTACCGCCCTGCCTAAAGAATGATCTTCGAACGTTCCCTGCAGCGTGAACTCGCGTACACGGCCGGCGCCGTGTTCATGGTTCTGCTCACGATCATGCTGACGACGATGATGATCCGCATCGTCGGCTTCGCTGCGTCCGGTCAGATCGACCCGCGCGACGTGCTCGTGCTGATCGGGCTGACCGTGATCGGCTACATGGCCGTCATGCTCATCGTCACGCTGTTCGTTTCCATCCTGTTCGTGCTCACGCGCTGGTACAAGGATTCGGAAATGGTCGTCTGGTTCGCCTCCGGGGTGAGCCTCACGCGTCTGATCAAGCCCGTCGCGACGTTCTCGGCGCCGATCCTCGTGCTGATCGTGTTCTTCGCGTTCGTCGGCTGGCCGTGGTCGAACGCCCAGAGCAAGCTGATCCGCGCGCGCTTCCAGCAGCGCGACGAAGTGTCGTTGCTCGCGCCTGGCCAGTTCCGCGAATCGCCCACCACGCACCGCGTGTTCTTCATCGAGAACATGAGCCCCGATCAGGCGCGCGTCGAGAACGTGTTCGTCACGAGCACGGAGAACGGCAAGGTCAGCGTGATCGTCTCGAAAACCGGCCACACCGAAACGATGGCGAACGGCGACCGCTTCGTCGTGCTCGAAAACGGCCGCCGCTACGACGGCGAGCCCGGTCATCCCGATTTCCGCATCTCCGAATTCCAGCGCTACGGCGTGAAGATCCAGAGCCAGCCCGTGGTCACGACGCCCACGGCCAACAGCATGTCCACACCGGGCCTGCTGCGCCATCCGACGCGCGACAATCTCGGCGAACTCGCATGGCGCGCCGGTCTGCCACTCATCGCGATCAACCTGATGCTGCTCGGCATTCCGCTCGCTTATCAAAACCCGCGGCGCGGGCGCACGATCAATCTCGTGATGGCCGTGCTGATTTACCTGACCTACTCGAACCTGCTCAACGTCGTGCAGTCGCAGATCGAGCAGGGCAAGATGTCGTTCGGCGTGGGACTCGTGGCACTACACATCGTCGTACTCGCGCTCGTCACCTTCCTGTTCTGGCTGCGCGTGCGCAACCGGCCGCTGTTGACGCTCGCGATGTTCCGGCGCGAGTCGCGGGGGAACTGACCGATGCGCATCTATGAAAAGTATTTCGCGCGCCAGGTCTATCTCGCGTTCGTCTTCATCCTGTTCGCGTTCTCGGGTCTGTTCTTCTTCTTCGACCTGATCAACGAACTGAATTCGGTCGGCCACGGCAACTACAAATTCAGCTACGCGGTGCTGCGCGTCGCGTTGCAGACGCCGTCGCGCTTCTACGAGATCATCCCGGTCGCGGCGCTCATCAGCGCGATCTACGTGTTCGCGCAGATGGCTGCCAACTCCGAATACACGATCTTTCGCGTGTCGGGTCTGTCGACGCGTCAGGCGCTCGGCTCGCTGCTCAAGATCGGCGTGCCGATTGTGTTCCTCACCTATGTGATCGGTGAAGTGGTCGGGCCTTACACGGATCAACTGTCCGAGCGCGTGCGTCTCGAAGCGCTCGGCTCGGCCGTGTCCACCGACTTCAAGTCGGGCGTCTGGGTCAAGGACACGCTCACGCAGAGCGCGGACGGCGAGCAGGTCACGCGCTTCGTGAACGTCGGCGAGTTGCTGCCCGATGCGACGATCACCAACGTGCGCATCTACGAGTTCGATTCGAAGTTCCGGCTCACCAACGTGCGGCTCGCGCAGACCGGCACCTATCAGCCGCCGGGCCACTGGCTGCTCAAGGACGTCACCGACACGCAGCTGATCAGCCTGCCGCCGCCGTCGAACCAGCCTGCCGATCAGCTCGCCCCCGTCTATCGCGCGAAGCAGATCACGCTGCCCGAATATTCGCTGCGCTCGGAACTGACGCCGCAGATCCTCTCGGTGCTGCTCGTCGAGCCCGATCGCATGTCGATGTTCAACCTCGTGCGCTACATCCAGCACTTGCAGGAGAACCATCAGGACACCCAACGCTACGAGATCGCGTTGTGGCGCAAGCTGCTGTATCCGTTCGCGGTGTTCGTGATGCTCGTGCTCTCGCTGCCGTTTGCCTATCTGCATACGCGCGCCGGCGTGGTGGGCGTGAAGGTGTTCGGCGGCATCATGCTCGGGATGAGCTTCCAGCTCATCAACACGCTGTTCTCGCACGTGGGTACACTGAACACCTGGCCCGCGCCGCTCACGGCGGCGACACCGGGGCTTATCTATCTCGCTCTGGGATTGATCGGGCTGAAGTGGGTTGATCGGCACTGACCAGCACTGATCGCCGGGCGCACGCAACGGACGTTTCCGCGACTTTTTCACCATGAGCAGGCACGGCGTGATTCTCTTCGGCCACGGCGCGCGCGATGCGCGCTGGCAAGAGCCGTTCGTGCGGCTCGCGGCCAAGCTGGCCGCGGTGCGCGGCGATGCCGGGCCCGTCGGGCTCGCGTTTCTCGAACTCATGACGCCGGATCTGCCTGGCGCCGTTGCCGAACAGGCGGCGGCGGGCTGCGCAACGATTACGGTCGTGCCGGTGTTTTTCGGCCAGGGTGGGCACGTGCGGCGCGATCTGCCCGAGATCGTCGCGCGCTGCCAGGCCGAGCATCCCGATGTGCAGTTGCGTTGCGCCGGAGCCGTCGGCGAAGACGATGCGGTGCTCGATGCGATCGTGCGGTATTGCGTCGGGGCTGTAGCGGACTGATCCGGCTAATCTGAAACCAGAAACAGGAAGGGGCGCAGATGCGCCCCTTCGGTGTTTTATGCGGCTACGCGATGCGTTCGCGTCTGCGTGCCTCCGGCATCACCGGCATCGGTCACCTGCCCCGCCCGCGCCTTGAACGCTTCACCGATCATCAGCAGACTCGGCTGCGTCGCGTCGAGCCAGTCGTGCGCCTCGCCGGCCGCCAGCGCATCGAGTGTCAGCGTCAGCGTGCGCTCGCGCGCCGTACTGCACGCCTCGACGATCGCCACCGGCGTCGAACCCGCTTTGCCCGCCTCGATCAGTTCGCGCGCGATCACGGGCCCGCTCTCGCGGCCCATGTAGAACACCAGCGAATCGGCCTTGACCTGTTCGCGGATCTCCTCGGTATCCGCCGCACGCGCATGCGTGGCGAGCGCAACGCTGCGCGACACGCCGCGCAGCGTGAGCGAACGGCGCAGCGTCGCCGCACTCGCGAGCGCCGCGGTGATGCCCGGCACGACCTCGTACTCGATGCCCGCCGCTTCGAGCGCGCGCATCTCTTCATCCGCGCGGCCGAACAGCATCGGATCGCCGCCCTTCAGACGCACGACCACGTCGTGGGCGCGCGCCGCATCGACGATCTGCTTGTTGATGAAGTGCTGCGCCGTCGAGCGCTGCCCGCAACGCTTGCCCACCGCGATGAACTTCGCGTGCTGCGGTGCGTAATCGAGCATCGCCGGCTCGACGAGCGCGTCGTGCAGCACGACGTCCGCGCAACCGAGCAGGCGCGCGCCGCGTACCGTGATGAGATCGGCCGCACCGGGGCCCGCACCGATCAGATAAACCTTGCCCATAACCTTCGTGTCCTGCGTGGTCCTGCTGACCTTGGCTTACGCCGAAAACGCGCGGATCATGCCCGCGGCCACGGTGTGGTGCGTCGCTTCGTCGATGAGGACGAACGCGCCCGTACCGGAGTGCGCATCATACACGTCGCAGACGAGCGGCTTTTGCAGCGTCAGCGCGACGCGGCCGATGTCGTTCATCGCGAGTTCGTGGCGGTCGGTCGCGTGCGAGAGCGTGTGCACGTCGAGCACCTGCTTGACCGCGCCGATCTTCGCGAACACCGTGCTCGTGGTCTGCTTGAGCAGATACTTGCGCTGCGGCGACAGCGGTTCTTCGTCGAACCAGCACAGATCGGCTTCGAGCTTCTTCGCCGGCTGGGTGTCATCGGCCGCCGACACGAACGTGTCGCCGCGCGAGACATCGACATCCTCGGCGAGACGCAGCGTGACCGTCTGTCCCGCGAACGCGCGATCGACCTGTGCCGTGCCACCCGGCACCGGCGCGATGATCTCCGCGACCGTGGCGACACGGCCCGCCGGCAGCACGTTGATCGTGTCGCCGAGCTTCACTTCGCCGGCCTCGACGCGGCCCATGTAGCCGCGGAAGTCATCGGCGCTCGAGCCATCCTGACGCGCGACCCATTGCACCGGGAAGCGCAGCGCCTCGCCGACGGGCTGCGCAACGGGCAGCGATTCGAGCACGTCGAGCAGCGGCTCGCCCGCGTACCACGGCATGCGCTCGCTCGCGGCGACGATGTTGTCGCCCTTGAGCGCCGACACCGGCACGAAGCGCACGTCCTCGAGCCCGAGCTGGCGCGCGAGCGCGACGTAGGCGTCGCGGATCTGGTCGAACACCGCTTCGCTGTATTCGACGAGGTCCATCTTGTTGATCGCGACGATCACGTGCTGCAGGCCGAGTAGCTTGACGATCGCGCTGTGGCGCTTGGTCTGCGGCAGCAGTTGCGTGACGCCGTTCTCGACCGTGATACGCGTCGCGTCGACAAGGATGATCGCGGCATGCGCCGTCGAAGCGCCCGTCACCATGTTGCGCGTGTACTGCTCGTGGCCCGGCGTGTCGGCGATGATGAACTTGCGCTTCGCGGTGGCGAAGTAGCGATACGCCACGTCGATCGTGATGCCCTGCTCGCGCTCGGCTTCAAGGCCGTCGGTCAAGAGCGACAGGTCGATCTCGTCGCCCACGGTGCGCTTGTTCTTCGCGCGCGAGAGCGCCGAAAGCTGATCCGAGAGCACCGCCTTGCTGTCATAGAGCAGGCGGCCGATCAGCGTGCTCTTGCCGTCGTCCACACTGCCCGCCGTGATGAAGCGCAGCACGCCGAGGTCTTCCAGTTGATTCGTATTGCTCATGTTTCTGTCCTCTGCGTGCTCTTCAGAAATAACCTTGTTTCTTGCGCTGTTCCATCGCGGCTTCCGACGCCTGGTCGTCCATGCGCGTCGCACCGCGTTCCGTGATTTCGGTCACGGCCGTCTCGGCGATGATCTTCTCGACGTTGTCGGCATCGCTCGCGACCGGGCACGTGCAGCTGATGTCGCCCACGGTGCGAAAACGCACAAGCGCCGTTTCGCTCGTCTCGCCTTCCTTCATCGGCGTGAGCGGCGTGACCGGCACGAGCAGGCCGTTGCGGCGCACGATCTCGCGCTGGTGCGCGTAGTAGATCGACGGCAGTTCGAGGTTTTCGCGTGCGATGTATTGCCAGATGTCCAGTTCGGTCCAGTTCGAGATCGGGAACACGCGCAGGTGCTCGCCCTTGTGCAGGCGTGCGTTGAAGACGCTCCACAGTTCCGGGCGCTGCGCCTTCGGATCCCACTGGCCGAATTCGTCGCGGAACGAGAAGATGCGCTCCTTCGCACGGGCCTTCTCTTCGTCGCGGCGCGCGCCGCCGATCATCGCCGTGTAGCCGTATTGATCGATCGTCTCCAGCAGCGTGACCGCTTGCGCGGCGTTGCGCGAATCCGTTTCGCGGCGCAGACGCACGGTGCCGCGCTTGATCGAATCCTCGACGTGACCGACCACGAGTTCCGCGCCGATTTCAGCGGCACGGCGATCGCGGAAGTCGATCACTTCCTCGTAGTTGTGGCCCGTGTCGATGTGCACGAGCGGGAACGGCAGCGAGGTCTTGCGGTTCGCGCCGAGGCCGAATGCCTTCAAGGCGAGCGCGAGCACGACCACCGAATCCTTGCCGCCCGAAAACAGCAGCGCGGGCTTGCTGCACTCGGCAACGAGTTCGCGCAGGATGTGGATCGACTCGGCTTCGAGCCAGTCGAGGTGGTCCATGCGGTTCGCGGTGATCTGTTGCGGAGCGTTCACGGTAACGTCGAGCGTCGTGCTCATTTTGGAGTCCTTCCTTAATTGTCGCCGCAATGATGCGGCACGCAATACCTGAGTTCTTTAAAGCTGCGCGGGTGTCGCTTGGTGGCGCGTATGTCGAGCCTTAAGACACCGCCACGACCGGAATCGCGGACACCGGCGAGATGTGCAGTCCGCATTCTTTCGAATCGCGCGACTCCCACCACCAGCGGCCCGCGCGGCTGTCTTCGCCGGGGCGCACGGCACGCGTACACGGCTCGCAGCCGATGCTCGGATAGCCGCGCGCATGCAGCGGATTCACGGGCACGTCGAACGCGCGCAGATACGCCCACACGTCGGCCTCGGTCCAGTCCGCGAGCGGATTGAACTTGTCGATGCCACGCGCGGCGTCGCGCTCTTCCTCGTGCAGTTCGGTGCGCGTGACCGACTGTTCGCGGCGCTGGCCCGTCACCCACGCCGAAACATCGGCGAGTGCACGGTTCAGCGGCTCGACCTTGCGGATCTCGCAGCAGCGCTTGCGCAGATCGACGCTCTCGTAGAACGCATTCGCGCCGTGTTGCTCGACGTATTCGTCCACGGCGATCTGGTTCGGATGGAGCTGTTCGATCTCGTAGCCATAGTGCTCGCGCACGCGGTCGATCATGCCGAGCGTCTCGGCATGCAGACGCCCCGTGTTCAGCGAAAAGATGCCGATCTGCACGCCGCGCGACAGGATCGCGTGCGTGAGCAGCATGTCCTCGGCGGCCAGGCTGCTCGCGAGCTTCACGCTCGCGTGACGCGCGGCGATCGAACCCAGCAGCGCATCGAGCCGCTCGATTTTCGCCTGCAGCGCGGGCGTGAGGTCGTTGGCAACCGTGCTCATGCTGTATGCGCCTGCTGTTGCGTCAACCGGCGGCGGAACAGCGGCGACGGCTCGTCGAACGCGCCTTGGTACTGCACCGTAAATTCGGTGAAGGCCTTCAGCGCATCGTGGATGTCCTTGTCGGCACGTACGGCGTACGCATCGAAACCGCAGCGCTCGTGAAAGCGCAGTTGATCGCGCAGCACGTCGCCGATCGCGCGCAGCTCGCCCTGGTAGCCATAGCGCTCGCGCAGCAGACGGCCGATCGAAAAGCCGCGGCCATCGCGGAACACCGGGAAATCGACGGCGATCAGCGCAAGCTGGTCGAAGTCGGCGGCGATGTCGGCCGGTTCGCTGTCGGGTGCGAGCCACACGCCGAGTTCGTCGCGCGATTTCGCGGCCACGAGCGCCTCGCGCGCCGACTGCCACAGCGCCAGCGGCACGATGACCTTGCCCGCGGGCAGCGCCGAGACTTCAGGCAACGCGCCGTCTTCGGCCGCACGCACGACGGTCCAGCTATCTTCGACCACTGCGCGGTTCTTGATGATCTGACTCATGAAACTCAATCCTCGTTGTCGTGCGTCTCAGGCGTGGGCCGGCTGGCGCGATGCGTACACGCGCTCCTTGAACGGAGCCACGCCGATGCGATCGTAGGTGTCGATGAAGCGCTCGCCGTCGATGCGGTTCTCGATGAACGTATCGATGATCTTCTGCACGACATCCGGCATTTCCTCGGCCGAGAACGACGGGCCGATCACGCGAGCGAGGCGTGCGCCATTGGCGCCCGTGCCCTGCTCGCCGCCGAGCGAAACCTGGTACCACTCGGCACCGTCCTTGTCGACGCCGAGCACGCCGATGTTGCCGACGTGGTGGTGACCGCACGAGTTGATGCAGCCCGAGATGTTCAGCGATACATCGCCGAGATCGTAGACGTAGTCGAGATCGTCGAAACGTTGCTGGATTCCCAGCGCGATCGGGATCGACTTTGCATTCGCGAGCGAGCAGAAGTCGCCGCCCGGGCACGCGATGATGTCGGTCAGCAGGCCGATGTTCGGCGTCGCGAATCCGGCAGCCTTGGCCTTTTCCCAGAGCGCGAACAGATCGCGCTTCTTGACGTCGGCGAGAATCAGGTTCTGCTCGTGCGACACGCGCAGTTGTCCGAACGAATAGTCGTCGGCCCAGTTGGCCACGGCGTCCATCTGCTCGTCGGTGGCGTCGCCGGGGGCCACGCCGTGCTTCTTGAGCGACAGCGTCACCGAGGCGTAGCCCGCCACGCGGTGCGTGCGCACGTTGCGCTCGACCCAGCGCGCGAACGCACGGTTTTCGAGCAACTGCTTTTCATACGACGCGTCCGTGTCGGCCAGCTTGTCATACGCCGGCGCCACGAAGCACCGCGACACGCGGTCCACTTCTTCCTGCGTGAGCGTCGACGGGCCGTTCTTCAGGTGCTGCCACTCCTCTTCGACCTGCTCGGCGAACTTCGCCGGCGAGAGCGCCTTCACGAGAATCTTGATGCGCGCCTTGTACATGTTGTCGCGGCGGCCGTAGCGGTTGTACACACGCAGCACGGCTTCGCAGTAGGTCAACAGATGCTGCCACGGCAGATCGCGCTTGATGATCGAGCCGACGATCGGCGTGCGGCCGAGACCGCCGCCCGCGAGGATGCTCGCGACGACCTGGCCGTTCGCGTCGCGCTCGAGATAGACGCCGAGGTCGTGAATCTGCACGGCCACGCGGTCTTCCTTCGTGCCGGACACGGCGATCTTGAACTTGCGCGGCAGCCACGCGAATTCGGGGTGGAACGTCGACCATTGACGCAGAATTTCGGCCCACGGACGCGGATCGACGATCTCGTCGGGCGCGACGCCCGCGAACTGGTCGGCGGTGACGTTGCGGATGCAGTTGCCCGACGTCTGGATCGCATGCATCTGCACCGACGCGAGTTTGGCGAGGATCTCGGGCGTATCTTCGAGTTCGACCCAGTTGAACTGGATGTTCGTGCGCGTCGAGAAGTGGCCATAGCCGCGATCGTGTTCGCGGGCGATGCGCGCGAGCATGCGCAACTGGTCGCTGCGCAGATTGCCGTACGGCACCGCGATGCGGTGCATGTAGGCGTGACGCTGCATATAAAGGCCGTTCTGCAGACGCAGCGGACGGAATTCTTCTTCGCTCAATTCGCCCGACAGGCGGCGGCGAACCTGATCGCGATACTGCGCGACGCGTTCGTCGACGATGGTCTGGTCGTACTGGTCGTATTGGTACATTCGGGGACCCCAGGGTTGTCTCAAACACGGCGTTCCGGTTACGCCGCGTGCTCTCCGATTCGACTTCGCTCTGGTCAATGACCAGACACGGCTTCCATATTGGAAAAGTTCGATGAATCGTAATAAACTCGCCTTATATTTCAAACGACTTAAAAATCAGATTGATATGCAAAGGCGTTATATATGAACCTCCACCAGTTCCGGTTCGTACGCGAGGCCGTGCGGCAGAATTTCAATCTCACCGACGCGGCCAAGGCGCTGTATACAAGCCAGCCGGGCGTGTCGAAGGCCATCATCGAGCTGGAAGATGAGTTGGGGGTCGAAATCTTTACGCGGCACGGCAAGCGCGTTCGCTCGCTGACGGAGCCGGGCCGGATCATTCTTGCGTCGGTGGAACGCATTCTTCAGGAGGTGGAGAGCCTCAAGCGCGTCGGCAAGGACTACGCGGCGCAGGATCAGGGCAACCTGACCATCGCCGCGACCCATACCCAGGCGCGCTACTCGCTGCCGGCGGCCATCGCCGAGTTCAAGCGGCGCTTTCCGAAAGTCCATCTGTCGATTCTGCAAGGCAGCCCGACCCAGGTCGCG
>Ga0131853_10023153_pt1 | contig 11220 bp, 6 predicted proteins | sample TergutLab28metaG_FD_92764 | JGI IMG/M metagenome (GOLD analysis project Ga0131853, IMG submission 92764) | Labiotermes labralis P1 segment gut microbial communities from Petit-Saut dam, French Guiana - Lab288 P1 (version 2) (version 2) | ecosystem: Host-associated > Arthropoda: Insects >...
CCAGGGGGGGAGACCACGAAATCCCAAAGGAGAAGGGGGGGGATTGGGGGGGGGGGGGGACAAAACAAAAAAAATTGTATATACCACCTGGATGGCACAATGTAGGTACGGGTCAGTCAGAAGGTTGTGCCAAGAAAATTAGGACGGACTGACCTCAACAACAACAATAACAATAAAAATCATTATAATTGTAATGTAATAAAAAAAACGGCAATACTAGGCACTGTAAACATAGTTGTTCGGAAAGCAAGTACTGTAAAATTACAAATTATTAAACGAGGTGAAATAGTTTCTACATGTGCTGTAAATTTGCTGCAAACTGTATAGCCTAGAAATGTGTGTGTGTGTGTGTTTTTTTTTAAGGAATATTAATGTAACTACCCTGTATAAATCAATGCGACGAGCTGATCACTGGTCCAGAGGAGTCCTACCGACTGTGGCGCGTCGTTGTGTGTGATCTAGAAACCTCGTGAATGTGGTGGCCCTTACCCACTGGGGGCTGTCGCGCCAAAAACAGAACAAACAAAAACCCTGTATAAAGGAGATAAAATAAACAATAACTATTATTATTGTTATATTTATCACCATTATGCACGGTATTTACAATTACATACCTGCAAAAAATCATGTTTCTAGGGTATATCCTGTTGCAGCTGTTCTGTGTTTACAGTGTGCTACATGTAATGTTATTTCGCACGTGAAATATGTTTTGGACTTATACATTAGCATTTTCCGCAGTTTGTGTGGTGTGGTCCAAACGGCTGTTTTCTGCAGTTCCTTGATTTTATGCTTTCCCGGTCTGTCGCTCAGGTATAGTCTGGGTGTTACTACTACTACTACTACTAATACTAATACTAATACTGCTACTACTATTATTATGTTGTCGTCGTCGTCTCTCGCCACAGGCCTGTTCACCCTGGTACGCGTTCTCTTGAGCCAACGATGATCCCCACCGCTCAGGTTTCAAGTTTCAGACTGCAGTACTTCCCTATTATTTGTGATGTTCCAAGTGTGGCTGTCATTTGTACTATCTATCTGTCTGTCTATCTATCTATCTATCTATCTATCTACCTTTCTACCTATCTGTCTGTCTGTCCGTCCGTCCGTCCGCCCACCCGCCCGCCCGCCCGCCCGTCTGTCCGTCCGTCTGTCTGTCTGTCTACATGGAATGTTTCCCTGGTATGACTTCGGAATTTTTCTTTACATCTTTTGTTACTATTCCTGTGGTTCCATTTATTACCGGTATGATCATACATCTCTGGTTCCACATTCGTTGTAACTGTATACGTGAACTCTTGCATTTTAGTTTCTTTTCTGATTCCTTTTGCGTGACATTACTGTCCGCTGGCATTGCCACATCTGGCAGTACCCATGTTTTCCTCTTTTTGTCGTTGTTACTATTAACACATCACTTGCTTTAATATCCAAGAATTCTGCATTTTACCCACAGAGAATGTTTGTGAACTTGAAACGATTTTGGATAGTTTTGATGTCTTGCTGACCGTGTATCTCAGTATAATCTTAGTAATTAATCAACTTAATGCACAAAATCTTGTTTTATAATAATTTTATTATATGTCTGTCTGTCTGTTTCGAGCACTATGTGCTCATCATCAGGAGGTCAAAATTACACTATATAGCATCTGGTATCATCACACCTGTAGGTGGCCATCCGGTGCACAGGTTGAGAGAAGCCACCTACAGATGTGATGATACTAGATGCTGTATAGTACAGTTTTGACCTCCTGATGATGAGCACATAGTGCTCTAAACATATGGAGGTATGTAATAACCTTATTATAAAACAAGATTTTGTGCATTCATTTGGTTAATTACTAAGATTCTGGATAGATACAAGATTTCTCAAATCCCCGTGTGGCACAAAATGCTGTATTATTCAGATGCAAACCGTACTGCGAAATCACAGTGGATTAGCCCGGAAGAGACTCAGAAGGAAGTAAGTGAGTTGATCCAAGGATCGAATCACAAGAAAGAAGTGTAATTGTCGCACTGACAGAATGGCCAGCGACATATTCACCTCATTAATGACTTTCAGAATGACCCAAACAAATGAACGGGACGCTGTTCTTAGGTATTCAGGAGGTCCCGGGTTCAAATGCGTTATCCTAACTGAGTTTGTCGTGTTTTCTTGTAGTACTTCCATACAAATGCTGGCGTGGTACTTCAAATTAGGCCTTACAAATCCTGAAATATTTCACTATTCAACCAACTTCCCGATGTTATATCCACATGTGCTGAGGTACCGACGGCTTCAGTCAATAGATTATAAATAGCAGCATACATACGGACGTAAACAAGGAGACCATCAGAGTCCACTGGCATGACCAATAGACCACTAGAGGGAGAAGGAGCGGTTTCAGCACGTGGCACAGTTTCGTGACGTCTGGTCGACCGCAGAGAGAGGGAATATAAAAAAAAAACCGCGTTTAGACGATCCTATGGTCTCCCCATCCCTTGCCACCTCTTCTTCATGCATGTTCCTCTGCTGACAGCATCTTTATCATTGTTATTGTGACAACTTTGACGTCAAGAGACAGCACACGGCATCATATTTTTATATCTCAGTGGGCACCAACTGATATGGATGTCACCGTGGGACCTCTGTAGGACAAACACGGGAAAACCGATGTCTGAGCGAAGATTCGAAGGTCCTCCAGGATACGGAGCATAAGTGCTGAGCATGATGCGGCGCAGTCCTTCAGACGCTAACGGCCACTCAAATAGTTTGGAATAAGTTCATCCTAATAGGCCACGAAGGCCCAGAGGGGGAGCAGATGTATGCCTCTACTCTTCCTTCAACCTCGGCGCTAGATGAGAATGGGTGGTCAACGCCACGCCCCCTGCCACATTATCCCCGGGAAAGGCCCGGTCCCCATTGTATGGGAGGTTGGGTGGGCTCCAGGGCCGGTCTGGACGGGTGCGGAAAATCTCGCCCCCACAGGGATTCGATCCCCGGACCGTCCAGCCCGTAGCGAGTCGCTATACCTACTGCGCTATCCCGGCCCCCCTCAGACAGTTGGGAATTCTCTCCCAACCCCAAATTCCACCCCACTTCACTTTATGGAAAAAGAAATTTCATTACAGTACTCACTAAAGCCCACCCACAATTGATCTCTCTCCTGAACCAAATTAATTAGACCATGCGTGGTTAAATGCTTCAGCCGCGGTGTAAACGAGGTCTTCACCCTTCTGAGATGTTACGCAGCGTTGATTGGCAGATAGTTACCGACGTTTCGGGACAGGCTATCGGTCCGATCTTCAAGGGTGAAGGTGATCCTTGATGATCGGATCGATAGTCTGTGCCGAAACGTCTGTAACCAACTGCCAATCAGCACCGCTTAAATCCCAGAAGGGCGAACACTTAATACAATCCAATGTCGCCCACCCTAAGACTTATTTTATTTAATATTACCCTCCCACTTAGTCTAGGTCTTCCAAGAAACATCTTCCGAGAGACATCTTCCAAGAGACATCTTCCGAGAGACATCTTCTCTCAAGGTACCCAAACAATGTTTCATACGCATTTTTATCTTTTTCATGCGTACGACACGCTGTGCTTCCCTCATTCTCCGTAATTTCGTGGTCTTAATAATGTCTGATGAAGATAATCTGCGTGTTACGTACTGCTGATTACTGGTTATGCAGTTCCCTCGACACTGCACTTACATTCTGCCACTCAGATATAAGTACTCCGAGTACTCTGTTGTGAGACAACAACCTCCATTTTTGCTGTCTTCACTGTTAGTACTGGCAATGTCCGGAAATCACATATTTTCCAGAAATATAGGCACCGCCTCAGAAATTTGATACGCAGTACGTCCCGTACTGTGCACCAACAAACATCAGAGCCAACGTACAAAATTTTGTAGCAGGGGAATTGTACACCCCTGATTCACGCATCGCTACGGTAGTCCGAGTGATTTCTTGTGTTGGTATTGTTTAGCTTATTCTACAGCACTGGAGTGTTACATGTTGCCTACCCTTGCGCCTGAGTAATTTTGTTCTGTCCCTCGGGAGCAATATAAACTGAACGTGAGATGTGGAGTTCAAGCGCCGTTGACTGCTCAGATTACGGTCTTTTGAGATGTGATACCGTGCAGTTTGTTCGATAGACCCTAAGTACCTGTATACCAAAATGGACGGCGTCACACCTCAAAAGACAGTAATTTGAAAAATGCATATTTTTCGTTTTTGTTCGCAGATTTACTGTGAGCGTGAAAATCTGCCGATCTGAATATAGGTCGGCGAAAGGAGCGCGATATCCTGGTACTGTAATGTGCAATAGAACTAATATTGCAGTCTTAACGCAAAAGGGAGATTAGAGATAAGCTCAGTGGGGCGATAAGGACAGGGACTGGTGGACGGGGTGACGCCGGTTTGATTGTTTGGCTTCCACACCGGCTGTGGGACCCACCCGTACGTACCCGGGGCTTTCGGCATCTACGATAACGCTGCTGGGTCATATCGCCCTTCACTTACCTACATGTAGTGCTGGTTGAAGTGTAAGCGGAGCTTTACCTCCATCCTTCTTAGCGCCTTTGTGTCAAAATACAGATATGCGTCGCTTAGCGACGGGGATACGTTCTGAGAAATGCGTCGTTAGGCGATTTCGTCGTTGTGCGAACGTGTACTTACACAAACCTGGATAGTATAGCCTATTGCACACCTAGGCTAAATGGTATAGCATATTGCTCCTAGGCTACAAACCTGTACAGCATGTTTCTGTACTGAATGCTGTAGGCAATTCTAACACAATGGTAAGTATTAAATTATAATATTATTGTAATATTCTAATATTATAGGACCACCGTCGTATATGGGGTCCGTCGTTGACCGAAACGTCGTTATGCGGCACATACCTTTACTTTATTAAGCACAGGGACTTTAACCTGAAAAGGACTTGGAATTATTGTTATTATAGGGATAAGAAATATTAGCTTTTCGCGGTGGTTAAAATTTATAGGACATATTGTTGTCCGGTTAGGACATCGTTTATTCTGGGGTCTGTCACATTTATTTCAGAAAGAAGATCGGCAGTTATCAATTAATAATAATTATTATTATTATTCACTGCATTTGGCTTGTCACCCAGTGGCAGTGGGTATTTTACATGTATACAAAATATGAAATTGGTTACTACTAAATTTAAGTCGGGAGGGCTACATTATCGCGAAATAAGGTTCTGTCGAATCGTGGCAGGAACTGTGACCACATCACTTGCCAATAGGCCAGGGTGTCTGAGAGGTCCTCAGTGGTCAAAAAATTCCTAGCATTTTACGGAGCTCAAAGGTTCATTACCGTGTTCACTAGGGACGCTACCTGTTCCTTTCTTGAGCCGGATGAATCCAGTGCACTTTCAATTATGTATGTCTGTGCACAATAAATTATCATCAGCGTAGACCAGAAGCTGATAAGGACACAACCACTTCCTTCCATGTCCTTTCCAATTCATTATCATCATGTAATTCGACGTTAGGTCCAATTTAGCTCAGAAAGTGGGTGTGAAATAAACCATATCGCCAAGTTAATGGGAAGGAAAGTCAAAACTGTTCCAGTGCTTAATGAAGCACATCGTGGCAAGTTATGGGAGAATGGAGGAGTAACTCCTTTCTTAAACCTCGAAGTTAGATGCAGCTGAGTGGCCAGCTATTCGTCGCCTTCTTTAGACCTAGCGATAGCGAGGGTACCAACTGGGTAGAAGGTTGTCTGCAGATCAGTCAGTCCGGACGCTGTGGAAAGGAATCGCGATTGTCACCGGAAACTGAACCGCGACGTCCCAGGCGTCCAGCTCGCAGCCTAATCACTACACTTACTGAGCTACACCGACTATCCCCTATATATATATATATATATATATATGTGCATATACTATCTTTGTGAAAGACAGCAGTCACACCACGGGTCGACTGTTAGCGATGGTAATTGACAGGCAATGATTATCATCAATCGCTATCGACTGCTATGGATTATAAACGATCAGATTCGTTTAATATCGGTGGTTACAGTGTTACAGTGGAGTAACGCGTGAATATTATGGCGACCCGTCAAATGGAGGGACACGAGGCTAGCAAATAAATAAATTCAGAAACAGAATAGCGCTTGAGGACCGCAGGTTGAATGTCGCTCAAAGTGTTCTGGGCGGGGACTGAGTGAGTATTGCACGTGGCGCATTCGATGGCGTTCTGATGAGGTGGGCCGATCCAGATGGCCGCACCACTCACTTGCTGGGATTGCAGGTTCGAACCCCGCCGGGGGCATGGATGTCAATCTCTTGAGAGTGTTGTGTGCTGTCAGGTAGAGGCCTCTGCGTCTGGCTGATCACTCGCCCAGAGGAGTCCTACCGAGAGTCGTGTGTCTGAGTGTGATCATGAAGCCTCGATAGCGTGAAGGCGCTGGCCGGCTGGGGGCTGTTGCGCAGTGTAAAAAAAAAATTTTATTAGGCGGTGCTTCTGTTACTGTCATTGTCGCCAGTGCCTGGCAGCAGTTCAGAAAGGGTGATGCAATCTACATGAGTATTGCAACGCCATTGGATTCAGATAGAAATATCGAGAGACCATAAGACCAGCGAATGTCACACGCGTGCACATCGAGGGGGCACGGCTGTTGCAAGGCGACAGTTCCGGCCGACCCGACAGGCAATAAAGGGTTTAGTGGGTCTACTGTCAGACCCTCAGTGGACACAGTTCAATGAAACCAGATAGTGACGTTTGCTGGCAACAAAGCGCAGTCCACAACTCACGTAATATCCTATGTCTGGATATGAACTATTTCACTAATGTCATGGAGTTCTGCTTGGTAAGTTGATAGTATCAGAGTTGGCTAAGACGTCTCCATTACCTTGAGGCGTTCTTTACTGAGTAAAACATTACCTCTTACATGGAGGCCGTGTCAATGCTTCTTTGGCCTTGTATCGTCGTCTGAACGGCTGGGAAGATGTTTCTAACACTTCAGTTGATGTTTCTAAAATATTACACAGCTTACTCACTTCCTACAGTTGTAGGGGAAATTCGTCTTAAAAGTCATGCTGATCCACAGCGCAGCCCTGTTTATAGCTCCCCATGTATCCCATAAACCAGCAGAATAGTTGTGTTCAGATTCGATGTCAGAGTGTCGAGATGTTGTTTCATGTAACGTAGTTACAGCATAGTTATGACATAGTTTGCCATTATGGAGTGCGACTTTCCCAGTCTTGCTTTGAATCAAAAGTTTCATTACCCCTTTTACAAGAGCCCGCCATGGTGCCAAATGGCTTCAGCCATAATCTGTAACTTCTCGACACGTTATAATATTAGGGCCTATATCCCATCCCCACATAGACCAGCTACTTCGTTTGGGGTTCAAATTCCGGCAGTGGCAGAAGTTCTGCTTTTCGTCGTCATGTCCATTCTGATACTGCAGCCAATCCAGCCTCCTGTTCAGTGGGCAGTGGGCCTCTTCTCTCGGGGGTCAAGAGGTCGGGACGCAAAGTGACAACTCATCTCCATCTTATGTCGATGTTAGGAGTCTATGGCGTTATGACGGTAACCCCCATCACGTGTTCACTGCGTCATGCTGAATTTCGGGCGCCGAAACTTATTGCATTATTTGAAGTTGGGGGGGGGGGGTCTTGTTTAGAATGCTTAGGCTAAATCTGACACAAGGAGACATCGAAAAGGAATCGTCCTGTCCGTAAGTCACAAGGAGGACGGCTGATTTTGGAGGTTCGAGCACATTTTTTCTGGGCAGCCTATAGATACATAATACTTACTAACAAGTGACACAAAACGGAGCCCCGTTATACAACAGATGGCAGATTAGAGATTTGAATACGGTTCTGTGCATACATTAGTGTGTCCTTACGGAAGGTCACAGACGGGGATCGACAGAGGACAATGGCAAAGAGTTGACAGGTGTCTGGTCGGGATGGAGGGTGAAGAGAAGCGGGATGGGATGATAGATGGAGGTCGACGCTGGGAGACAGGTAATCCACAGAGGAAGAGTGAAGAATGCAGTCTGGTGGGATGTGACGTAGTGTAGTCTGGCAGACGATGACAAATTTTTCGGTGGAATCTGCCGTTCGCAAGTTCATCTTCGGAAGATCACAACCTTCAGAAACTTACATATCATACAAGAAGTATCTTGGTTTATTTAACGACGTTTTTAGGTGTTTATGTTATGTAATGTAGAAAGAACGCTTAACATGCGTGCGTTAAATGAGAACTGCTCATATTGTAATAAAAGACGTGAATCGGTTTTGACCGCCTTTCACGAGGACAACAAGTGACAATTATCGACTGTGGTACCAAGATGCTTCAATGTGGAGTCGAATTCCACTACTTCGGACAACTGCACTCCTCAAGTACAAGCAATTGTGATGATAGTGTTAATGATGATAATTTATTTGTGATTGAGACAGGGAAGGACTCTGAAGCATTGGACTTTGACCCCGCAATGACAAGGCTGGTTGACGTGGAAGAGACTGGATAGGATTGGACGTCGAGGGTAGCTCAGTGTTACAGTGGATCTTACGAAGAATGTAGATTAGTTTCAGCTGTCGGAGAGCTTTTGTTGATTTGCATTAAATTATTACACTTTTTGGCCAGGTGAAAGATTTCAAGTCACTGTGCACTGGAGTGTGACCTGGTGGCTTGCTCTTTGAGTATCCAGTATCTTCTCTTTTCCTTACTGACATCCAGTAGCTGATTGCCTCTTCTTTCTCTTCTTTCCGTCACTTTTATCCTCCACGTCAGCAGCTACTGGATGACTTTAAGGAAAAGAGAAGGTACTGGAAATTGAAAGATGAGGCACTAGGTAGCACACTGTGGCGAACTCGCTTCATAAGAGCCTATGGACATGACGTAAGGCAGACTACAGAATGAATGAGATAGAATTATAATATTAAAATTAATCATAAGGAACTTAGGTTGTAGACTGGATTAAGTTGGCTCTGAATGGGATCCAATGACGGGCTTTTGTGAGGACGGTAAAGAATCTTTAAGTTTCGTCAAAGGCTGGGAAGTTTTTGCCGAATTGACCGGCTGCTAGCTTCTGATGAAGGATCTGTTCCATGCAGTTACCCTGTTTCCAAACCTATGAGGGAACGTCAGAATTATATAGTGACACATCTTTGTGTCATCGTTATAAAGTTGCAAGGTCCAATTTTCAGCACTGCTGGGTATTCATATGGCAGGGGATATTCAAACTTTCTGAGTCGATAGTTCAGCAGGAAGTACTTTCAAGGCAGCAGTATGCTTGCAGACCTCTCATGAGGCTCCAGTGCAACAATTGGTCGCGGACGCCCCTCCTGATTTCACAAGAAGAGAAATATAAGACGTAGTAGCAAGAAACATGTGGGCCGGGTAGCTCAGTCGGTATAGCGACTGACTACAGGCTGGACGGTCCAGGACCGAATCCCGGTGGGGACTAGATTTTCCGCCCACCCAACCTCCTGTAAAATGGGTACCGGTTCTTTCCCGGGGTAAAGTGCGGCCGGGGCGTACTGCTGACCATTCACCCCCTTTAGTGCCGCGGTCATGGAAGAGTAGAGCTATACCTGTACCCATCCTCTGGGCCACACCGGGCCTATAACGGGATCACTTTACCTTTAGTAGCAAGAAACATTCTTGAGGAATTATCAAAAACAACACGCTCGATACTGCTTCACCATGACTGCTTATAAAGATATGTTGTAAAATGTTTTCTTTAAACGGGGGTGACGGCCAACATTATTAAGATCTATAACATATTACTGATTTTGCGAAGGTTCTTATTAATTTGTGGAAGACTGAAAGGTTGGTTACCAGGATGTTCTGGTTAACGAACAGTAATTTTCATCCGTAATGTTGCGTACTAGCCGGTCCCAGTGGTCGCGGGTGTAAGGCGTAGGTCCGCGGCAGCTCGCCTGCTGAGATTGTGGGTTCGTATCCCACCGGGGGCATGGATGTCTGTCTTTTATGAGTGTTGTGTGTTGTCAGGTAGAGGTCTCTGCGACGAGCTGTTCACTCGTCCAGAGGCGTCCTATCAATTGTGGTGCGTTGTAGTGTGTGATCTAGAAATCTCGTGAATGAGGAGGCCCTGGCCCACTGTGGGCTGTTGCGCCCCTCCCCCCCCCCAAAAAAGTTTCGTACTAATCGTATTTACTTACTTACTGCACGGAGGGAAGTCCTTGAGAAGCTAACCGGTCATCTACTAGTCAAGAAATTCCCCGCATTTTATGGAACCCGAAGGTTCATTACCGCATTTAAGAGTGCCGGCCACCTGTCCCTTTCCTGAACCAGTTCGATCCAGTCCACGCCTCCACATCCCACTTCCTGAAGATCACCAAATCTCATGTCCCTTTTCCATTGCTTAGGTCATACAAAAGCACCAGTCCAGGTCCGAGGCACCTGTTTACGTCTCGTAACTATGCTAGTTTTTACGGCGAGGAGTTTTTAGGACCTAGCCCAACCCCCAAGCTAGAGGACCACCCCTTGTCGGCTTTCTGCAACTGCTTACCCAATATATTCGCTAGTACTCTCCATATCGGAGGCCCTGCATTCATCCGCAACCTGAGGACGCACATGCCGTGGTGACACGGTCCCACTTACCACGGGTACTTAATGGTATTAGCACTACAAAACGCTTTAGAAAAACGGTAGAACAGGGTAACCCGTCTCTGACCCGACATTGAGTATCGCACTTACTGAATACGAAGTAGGATTGTTAGTCATTACAGTGCTGCCAACAAACTTAAGACCACGCAATCTGAAATGCAGATGGAGCTTCAGTGGACACTGGCGTCGAGATACGTTGTGCAGTACATAGTAACATGTGTTGTGACAGTGGCGTACCGAAGGGGGGGGGGGTATTTCAACCCCCCCACAAATTCCGAAGGCCCTCCAAAATCGTGCCAAACTCAACCCGATTGTGAAAACTGTTAAAATTTGCAGAATTTAGGACGCCAACACCCCCAAGATGTTCAGAAAAAAAGGCAGTCAAATTCCAAAACTACCTAGGTTCGCAAATGTGTTACATTAGCAATGACAAATAAATTGGTTGTCATCATAAATAGTCTTAAATTACCAAAAAATTAAGAAAATGTTACTATATGAAATGAAATTTCTTGTACGAAATTCCAGCTGCCTCCAGAACCCCTGACTAGGGAGCTACCGCCCCCAGATCCCCGTTCTCTCTGTCCTCAACTGAATTTGTTGCACCCCCCCCCCCCCCCCCCCCCCCCCC
>Ga0131853_10023154_pt1 | contig 11219 bp, 1 predicted proteins | sample TergutLab28metaG_FD_92764 | JGI IMG/M metagenome (GOLD analysis project Ga0131853, IMG submission 92764) | Labiotermes labralis P1 segment gut microbial communities from Petit-Saut dam, French Guiana - Lab288 P1 (version 2) (version 2) | ecosystem: Host-associated > Arthropoda: Insects >...
ATATACAGTGCAGGATATACAGTGCAGGATATACAGTGCAGGATATACAATGCAGGATATACAGTGCAGGATATACAGTGCAGGTTTACAGTGCAGGATATACAATGCAGGATATACAGTGCAAGATATACAGTGCAGGATATACAGTGCAGGTTATACAGTGCAGGATATACAATGCAGGATATACAGTGCAGGATATACAGTGCAGGATATACAGTGCAGGTTATACAGTGCAGGATATACATAGCAGGATATACAGTGCACGATATACAGTGCAGGATATACAGTGCAGGTTATACAGTGCAGGATATACAATGCAGGATATACAGTGCAGGATATACAGTGCAGGATATACAGTGCAGGTTTACAGTGCAGGATATACAATGCAGGATATACAGTGCAGGATATACATTGCAAGATATACAGTGCAGGATATACAGTGCAGGATATACAGTCCAGGATATACAGTGCAGGATATACAGTGCAGGATATATAGTGCAAGATATACAGTGCAGGATATACAGTGCAGGATATACAGTCCAGGATATACAGTGCAGAATATACAGTGTATGATATACAGTGCGGGATATACAGTGCTAGATATACAGTGCGGGATATATAGTGCAGGATATACAGTGCAGGATATACAGTGCGGCATATACAGTGCAGGATATACAGTGCAGAATATACAGTGCAGGATATACAGTGCGGGATATATAGTGCAGGATATACAGTGCAGGATATACAGTGCAGAATATACAGTACAGGATATACAGTGCAGGATATACAGTGCGGGATACATAGTGAAGGATATACAGTGCAGGATACACAGTGCGGGATATATAGTGCAGGATATACAGTGCAGGATATACAGTGCAGGATATACAGTGTAGGATATCCGCAGACTCACGTTGGAGGGATAAACTAAAACAACTCTCCTTTATAAGAAACAGAAATTTCACATGTGTGAAAGTAGCAGCAGCACTCGACACGTCCCTGAACTTCTCCCCCCAACCATCAACTCAAAAAGTTTAAATGCACCAAAAATCCTTTCTCTAACTCCACCAAATTTCAGATGGTCACTTGAAGTCGGTTTCCACAGAACACATTAATAGGCATATTTTAGCACCCGCAATCCGATCTACATGTCCAGATCATCCTTCACTCCAGATTTCATAAATATAAAAACAGATGACTAGTACAAACCAAAACATTCATTAAAGTACCCAGTTACCCGCCACTCTTACGAATTTTTTAGACGGGGATTGAATCATCCTCATTTCCTATGTCCTTTCATTACATGACTGAACTCCAATTCCTAATTTAAGTGTTACACTTACTTCAGAGTGCTAGTGACGACATACTGCTCAGGATGAATAACAAACAAGTATTCGCTTCTAGTATTAAGTTACCGCTCTGCTATTTGCTATTCACTTCTAGCTCACGTTAGCATTTACTTTAGAGAATTGAATAAGGTTTTGCTAGCATTAGCTAGTAGGTAGTTCATGCTGGAAATCCTAACATTGGCTGGCTTCCAAACGCAAGTTTCCGCAATGTTGCACCACAACCCTCGACCACCTGCTACAGAAAAATAAGTGTGTCGTATCACTTGTGCTTCTGTAAAGAAAAGAGACGAGCTGAAAAGAAGTGAAGTTCTTCTGAAAGCGATGAACCTGTCGTAGGAGATATCTGATCTCAGCTTGTTGTTCTGTTTAAGGAACATGGGGGCGAGATTAAATGTATCAAATTGCTGAAAATAAAAAGGGAAAGAGACGACAGGTTGAATGCGGTGCAAAGGTGGCTGAATTCAGATAATTTGGCGTGATAATTAAACATATTCTTGCTAAGGATCCGAAATTTCAAAGATAATGCATGACAGACAGCGTAACTGTAAACACGCATCGGACTATACTACTAGTACGAAATTATTAAAGAAATTATGCACTACATAGCAGAAGACAACTGGAATTAACAAGCAATAAAATGATGGACTATTCGTGTACGTATATATATATATATATACATTGTGTGTGTGTGTGTATGTGTGTGTGTGTGTGTGTGTGTGTGTGTGTGGGCCCGGATAGCTCAGTTGGTACAGCGACTCGCTACGGGGTGGACGATGCGAGGATCGAATTCCGGTTCGGGGGTGAGACTTTCTGCAACTGTCCAGACTGGGTCTAGAGCCCACCCAGCCTTCTATACAGTGGGCACCGGACATTTTGGAAGGAAAGGCGGCCCAGGCGTGGCGTTACGCATCCACGTCACCTAGCGCCGAGGTTAAAGAAAGAGTGGACATAAACCTTTAACCCCTCTGGACCTTCGTGGCCTGTTATTGGGTGAACTTTACCTTTACCATTATGTATACACACACACACACACAAACATGTATGTATATGCATGTGTCTACAAATACCTATAGACTTACGCTAATGAAGGAAGTATAGAGATCGAGGGAAAGAGAAGAAAAGGTAGAAGACGTAAACAGCTATAGGATGACCTTAAAGAAAAAATAAGGGACTAATTTGAAAGAGAAAGCGCTAGGTCACACTCTTGGGAGGACTCGTTTTGGAGAAGGCTGTGGACCAGCGCAGTACACAACACCCCCGCTGACAGACAACTAGCTTCTCAAGAACGACTCTGGTCCATGGAGTTATGTAATTAGTGCCGCCGAGACGGGGAGGGGGGGAGGTCGGTACAAATTGCAAGGGCCCGGTGGTCCGGAAAGGGGCACGGGGTCCGAATATGTTGCATGTGTTTTTGTCTTTTCAATAGCAGTCTAACATCACGTGTCGATTGTACAAATTGACCGTTTTAGAACAAGCCCAAGTCAATCTGTCGCTGGCAGTCAGTCCTTCCAACCCAATGTAAAGATTTTTAGACGTTCCGCCCTTCCCTGTGGGGGGGGGGGGGAGAGGCGATTTTTTTTACTCGGGAGGGGCGGTCCTGTATAATTATGTTGAAAGCAGCCGTGATCTGTTTTAACTAATTATTGCGACACGGATCAAAAGGAACTACGGAATTATTCGTCACAAATCAGTTCAGGCACATATTTCAATAGAGTATCGTACTGAATAAGTAGGAAAAAGCAGAAGCGGCAAATGTTACTAGATGTTAGACTCTGGTTTTCTAAGCACTGTTTTGTAAACGTTACATTTCACAAATGGAATTTATGTTCATAGTGTGGATACAGCCCAAATGTAACGTTATATTTTATGCAATATAATTTCCCCATGTTTCAGCATCTCAACGGGGGCTTGCGTACAGCACCGATGTTGTGGTGAGCAACATGGGAGTTTCTTGAAAGTACATACACTCACATCACTCACGAAGTTCGTAAAAGTTAAAGTTCACCCTAGAACAAGCCACGAAGGCCCAAAGGGGGGAGTAGAAGTATAGCTCTACTCTTTCTTTATCCTCGGCGCTGGATGGGGGTGGGTATTCAACACCATACCTCAGCCACTTTACCTCCGCGAAACACCCGGTACCCATTGTATCGGAGGCTGGGTGGGCCCCAGGTTCGGTCTGGACGGGTGCGGAAAATCTTGCCCCCACCGGGATTCGATCTCCGGACTGTCCAATCCGTAGCAAGTCGCAATACCGACTGCGCTATCCCTTTCCCCACCACTCAAGAAGAGTTCTTCGAAATGTTCAAGCTGAAAAAGAGCAATGTGATCAAAAAGTATTTCGCGTTTCGAAAGACTCAACTGCAGATAAGAACGTGAAACGACTGTAAATCTCAGTTCTCCGCTGAAATTACTGTTCCCTTCCCATTACATGACATTCCTCTGTCCTCCCTTCTTCCTTCATCTGTTCCACCCTATTTACTTTCCTCCCACACGTTCTCTGTTGGATTCCTTGTTTCTTATTATCTTTGTGTCTCTACCTCTATTACTCTATTATTTCATGCATTCGTTTAAAAAAAAAATATGCTAAAATTCTGTTCCACTCTCACAACAGCTCATTTACGATCCTCTATGAATATTACATCGCTTTTCATTACCTATATTGATATACACGGGTGTAAACGTAAAACAATTTTTGGGCTAGTTAGAGCTGAAAAGTAGCACAAATGCGTTTATCCTCTTCGCATTGTCTGCCTGTCTGAATGTAACAGTTTCGAGAATCAGTGAACGCAATATCACGAAATTTGATACAGTAATTCGCACTGAAATTTCGTTGACACTTTCCAACTTCGTTTAAAATCGAACAAAAAAGTTGACGCTTCATACGAAGACCCACGTGTGTGTCTGCGCGCAGCTCGGGCATAACTCGCTAACGTCTTGAAGCAATAAACATTTCAAACCAAACTTGTAGAGAAAATTTATGCAGCGATGCTATTTCCAGTACACGTCTTCGAGAAGTACAACCAAAGAAAAATTAACTCACCAGACAACACTTTTTGCACCCAACTTGGAAAATTGTATGTAGTCAAACACAACTATGTCACATGAGGTGTATTTAATGACTATATAATGGATAACTACATGTTTCGGCCTGTACTGGCCATCTTCAGGTTAACTTAGGGGAACTTAATATTTTACAATAAGCATGCACGCGTACGCGCGTGCATGCACTATGACCCTGGGGTCGACTCAGCCTCTAACAGAAATGAGTACCAGGAGTGACACAGTTGTGTTTGACTACATACAATTTTCCAAGTCTCACACACACAACGGGGATGACACACTTCCTAGATTTTACACCCAAACTTCTTCTAACCTATAAAAGTAAAACTTTCGCTGTCCACGTCAAGAAAGGATGTAGGGAATATAGAGGTACAGCTCCACTAATTGTAAAGGTCGGTACAAGATGGAGGTGAGTGTACAGATTCACGCGCCAGCCGCTTTGTCTCCGGAAAAGAGTCCGGGAACCACTGAATAGAAGATGGGGTTGGTTCTAAAGCCGTTTTGGTCCTATTGGAGGAAAGAAATTTATTTTGCCCCTGCCGACATTCGAACCCCGGATCGTCCAGCCCCTTCTTGTAAGATTCTCATTTTTAAGTGCACGAAAATTGTTTCTAAAAAAACGCCAATTGCAGGTGTAGGAAAATTTTAGTGATTAAAAAAAAAGAATTTGTCGTTCTGGCGTCTGCACCTCTTTCCATATTTCTTTGAAATGGATAAATCTGTTTCAGTTGCAAGGGTGTTAATCAAGTTTTGAAGTCAGACTGTGTTAAATGGAGATGAGATATTCATATGAATACACAGACAGATAAATCAGTCATTAGCATAATATTCTTGCACACAGCTCTCTTTGTGTTACTAATCCTATTAGTACATAATCGGTCGCATGCTACTTCGCACTCCACCCGCACCGTGTTCACATACCAGCCCTAAGACCGGTTATCCTCAACGGAATTCCGTGCTTACGTCATTGATTGCAGGCAAATGACGTCTAATTAAATGACTGCCGCTTCCTTTCACATACTTAAAGGTAAAGCAATTCTATTGCAGGCCTGGACAGACCCTGAGGATTACAGGAGGTTGAGGTTCCCAGATTTCAAGACAATCGGCACATGAAGGCGGTAAGGTTGTCAGCCCTACGCACCGGCCAACTTTACCCCCCAGGAAACATTCCTGGTACTCATTTCTGTCAGAGGCTGAGTCAACCCCAGGGCCATAGTGCGGCCGGAAGGATTATGTGAATGAAAAATCGAACCCGCGACCTTTCGCCTTGTAGCGCAGTCGGCCAGGGCTTCCTCATTCACGAGGTTTTGAGATCACACAAAACGACGCACCACAGTCAGTAGGACTCCTCTGGACGAGTGATCAGCTTGTCGCACAGACCTCTACCTGACAACACTCACAACAGAGAGACTTCCATGCCCCCGCTGGGATTCGAACCCACAATCTCAGCAGGCGAGCGGCCTCAGACCAACGCGTTAGACCACGCGGCCACCGGGATCGGCTGTGCCTAAATTTGATCCCCAAAATTATTCAACAAATTTTGATTTGTTTTTATACTTCGAAGAGCTCTGCGCTTTGAAACAAGCGATAAATGTAAAATATACGACTCACATTTGTTAAATCTCATTCCAGATAAAGCAGTTGCATGTTCTAGAAGTACGAGCAGAGCTCCGAATGGAATTACTCAGATGGGTAAAAAGAGTAACATTTTAGGGTCGGTTGTAATAAAAGGAACGTTAACTCACACATGTCGACGAAATAACAAACTTGCTAATCCCGAAAAAAACTTATCAGCACTGCCTTACAAATTAAGGAAATATGTGCAGACAGTACGTAATTTATGGCCTTAATATCGGGAGGAAGAGCCATTTGATCAATACAGGAGGGAAGGGCTATTAGCCGTACCGCCTGCCTTACAATCAAGCGCTAGTAGTTCTTACGCCACGATGTACATCCCCAGCACTTTCATAAACACTTGGAACCCCGGGGCTTATTCGTTAACATACAAAAAAAACACACACAGTACACAGTAAACACACACACAGTACACAGTAAACACACGGCGCCTCCATTAAAAACATCAAATATCTAATCCTGTTTTAGGAAATAAGAGTCAACACTGTTTACTCTGATTATAATATAAACCATATTAGTTTAGTATAACTATTTTAGGAACGCCCTGTATACTGTGCCGATAAAACTAAAAGTGTTATCACCTCATAGCAGGTGCTTTACAGTTGCACCTATTTACGCCGAGAAGGCATATATTGGTAGCAGGGTATAGCTTAACTCACTAAACGGAGGTAGGTGGTTAACTTCCCGCTCCTGCCGCTCTAATCCCGGTATCCACTGAATAGGATGTTGAGTTGGCCTCAGAGCCAGACTAGACGGTGTGAGGGCGAGATAAATCTGTTCCCCGTGCTGGAGTTTCAACACCCGATCGCCTGGATCTTATAACAGTCATTATACCGACTACACTAGCCCGTGTGCTGTACAGGGTCAATATAACAGTAAAGTCAAACACATCAGCGCTAAACGATTAGTGGTTTTACAGCCGCAATCCATCTCAAGCAGATTTTTGCCAACCACTATATTCTTCTCTTGCATGAGAACTGAATTGCATGCGTCTCTAAACGTATATAATTCTGTATTCTTGGTTACCCCACCGCGTAGAGTGGTGAATGATTTTTAACATTTATGGGAAACGCGGTATCTCCATCTTTTTCAGGGTCGACGTAGAAGCGGAAAAAGGAGACAGCAGATTCCGTGGTTAACGTGGCAGCCGACGGCAAGCCTGACAACAAGGGTATTACGTACGTGATCTACAGGCAAATTCAATGTCGACAGCGCATGCAGCAGTATTAGTGGAGAAGCTGTTGAAATAATCGGCAATACTAAAATTTGACCTGAAGTGATTCAGTAAACCCACAAGATTTTCAGTGGGGTTAACAGGCCTCTGTGCGTTCGGAATAAGTGTGAGTGCTACTCACAGGAATCTGGCGGTCAGCAAACATAATTACGTTACAGTCAAACAAAACACAGTGGCTATGCTACATCGAACGTAATTGGTTCTAGAACCTCGTTCATTAGAGGATCTGTTCGTTCCACCATATATATATTAGCACATCTTTCTGCGCCCATTTAACAATTATATTATCTTCTTCCTCCAGTTGTTTCTGTCATTCCAGTCTTCTTCCGTCAATCGCTTTTCTCCCATCAGTCATCCAATCCCTTCTGCCCAGGTAAGTTTAGGTCTACCACGTTTTCTTCTTACTGGTGGACGCCATTTCATAACTTCTTTTGGCAATCTCCCCTCTTCAATTCTTTGAACATGTCCATACCATTGAAGTTGTTTGGTTTTAATATCGTCTAAAAGAGACCTTACTACATATATTCAAATATATGTATTTAGGGATAATCCGTTCCAGGCCCACAGCCCAGTACACAGTCACCGTCCAACACAGCCATTTAAACAGGAAAAATATAATACAAAATCGTGGCTAAAATTGTAAAGCAGAAAAATAAAAATTTCACTTCTAAAGGCGCAAAATAAGCAGATAACTGAACTAAACTGATAATTGAACATTACAAACGATAACAAAGATGATGACTGACGCTCTAATTAAAGCTGGAAGGCCCGACATGTCATGCGCACTCGCGTGCTACATCGGCCGATAGTATTCCTCCGCGTTCGTTGTAGTATGTGTTCGCTGTAGCATCCTGGTTTTATTGATAAAAACTGTTCACTGTAGCATTCGCTCGTTGTAGCATGCCACACTGCATGTAATAAAGCCAGTCCATCTAATGTCCATCAATCCCACGTAAGGACACAAAACTGTAACACAGACGTGCCCTTCAGTTATTCATCTTGAACCGATATATAATGAAAAGATAGGCAATGTACGTATACCCGAACAACGAGAGGCGTTCGCGTAACCACCGTTGCTGTAGAAAAGCAATAAGTACTACATATTCTGAGTATATGTTCGTAACCTTAGTTACCCAGCATGCGCCGTATTATATTGTCTAAGGTGGCCAGCCGGCTGTGCAAAATTTTTCAACATATCTCATAAATGGCACGGTTTTTTTTTTTAAAAAAAAAGTTATTGAACATAAAATGTGTATTTTGATTTTCTCTACAAATTTATCTGAAGCATTTCTCATTCCAAGAAGAAATGAGCGATATATGATACAAAATGTATATCGGTCTTCATGTAAAGTGCCCGTTATTCTTGTCAAGTTTCCATGAAACTTGAATTTTCTCAGTAGATTTTCGAAAAATCCTCAAATATTAATTTTCATGAAAATCCGTCCAGCCTGAGTTAAGCCGATGCATGCGGACAGATGAAAGAACACAAAGACACGTTGAAGGTGATAGTCGCAAGTCACAATTTTGCGAACGCGCCTAAAAAATGTACATGTGTGTGGCCTAACGTACAAGTGTTTCATAACACAACTCTACTTTATTTCCACTTACCAACAGGTTCAGTGCGAAGCGCACGCACGCACGCACGTACGTACAAACACATTTTACATCACTGCTAATTCACTGGGCAATTAATCGGATGGGACAACATATCGGTTAACTCTTTAATGACCCACATTACCCAGAAATATATGTATATATACAGTTCGTACCGCGCAGTAAATACATTCCGTGTCAGTTATAGCACCTAATCAGTTAATATCGTGTAGGGCAGTAACAGCTGTTTGTTCTGATTCCATACACAACACATACAAGCAAATGCATTCGGTGTGTAAAAAGTAAATTTTTTAAATGTTGACCTGTTTGTACACAAAATAACAAGCAGGTTATAAAGCACGGTGCTCTCAAACCTTTTCTCCACGGACAAAAACCTAAGATAATTTTTCATATCTCGAGGAATCCCTAATTACGAAAATGCTTACAGGCCAGAAAAAGTCGACATGCGGGCGCGCAAGTTACATCTAATTTCTGCTAACTGATTTTCAGGAAACGTTATTTGTATACAGCTGCTAAATACATAACTGAACTAAATTACAAGAAAAGTAGCAATATTTTTCCTGTGTTTTATGCATTATCCTTTTTTACATATCAAAATATCAAACCAAATAAAATTTACTTAATCCACAATATAAATTCGCAAAATATTTCGATGAATACATAAATTTTCAGCGGGATTTCAGAATTTTTCACCATCAGCATGCACTCTGCTGGGTTTGGCGTACTGCCTGCTGCTTAAACCTCAGCATTTTTATTTATTTGTCTATTTACGTACATATTTATTTATATATTCCAAGACTTATCGTGGAACTCCTAACTAAGTTTGCGAAACTTCCGGTCGATAACACTGCTCTAGATGGTTAACAGATTCAACAAAACAATTTATTGATCCCGTCGAAATTCCAGGACCTTTCCGCCATATTTCCAATTCACTTCATGGCCATTTAGCAGAACTACTGCTTCCTACTCCGAAGGTAACTTGTTCCAGTCTAGCACACGGGTTTCGGCCGACATGACTCAAATATTTTGTTAGTAGATTCATATGATCATCAGGGTGGTGATTTACATGAGGCTAAAACCGCTCGCTCCAAATCACTTTGAATTTATTATTCATTAATCATCCCATAATTTGACGCTACTTAATTGACAGCATAACAGAATAAACCAAAAGTCGATAAATAAATTTTCCTCGCCAATTGTACGGTCCGGACTGGCAATACACATTCAAAAACTAATCTTATGAAAGGCGAGCGGAGACGCTGTTGGCTGAGGCACTAGATCACAAGATGGGAGGGGGGGGTGTTTCCGGTTTCGATTTCAGGTAGGGTTGTTGGAAATTTTGAAGTGACCTATTCATCTGTCCGCATTCAGTAGCCCTGGGGTCCACTCAGTTTCGGCGCGTGGATTGACGACTCTGCCGTCCCAGTTGTGCCGAATATCAAAGAAAGAATGGAAGCCCAACACATTATCCCTTCTCTGAGTCTCCATGACTCGTTACAGGCAATTACAGTGGGGTACGCTAGAACGAACGTAATTGTTTCTAGAACCTTGTTCATTATAGCGTCTGTTTTTCTAGCATACATTGAAATATGTGTATTTATGGGTTATCCGTTCCAGGCCCACAGCCTATAGCAAAGTTACCATCCAACATAACCATTTAAACAGGAAAAATATACCACAAAATCAAAAATATAAGTGTAAAAATAATATAAATTTTTTTTATTTAAATTTTATACACTGTAGACCTAAACTTGAAAAGCATAAACAGTCTTTCCTTAGTGAAAACTATGAACAAACTTCCCCTAAAAAAATCATTAAAAAATCACATAGGAGTGGAAGGAGAGGAGTCATCGTACCTACTCATCTTGGGAAGGCCCGACACGTCGCGCGCACGCGCGTGCTACGTCGGCCGATAGTATTCCTCCGCGTTCGCTGTAGCATCTGTTTTCGTTGTAACATCCTGATTGTATTGATAAAAGTGTTGGTTGTAGCATACCCCAATGTAGTACACTTCAAGCCAACAAACGTACACGTTTGTGGTAGCGTTGTAATACTGTTACATTTACCACAAACTCCCGCAAGTAAATATTTCGGGTCTCACAGGTAAATCAGCAAGAGGCACTACAAGCTGTACGTAGGAGTTGGTGGTTAATGTAACAGTATTATAACTCTGACACAACAATGTGCATTTGTTGGCCTGAATTGTAATGATTAATTTATCTCAGTATTTAACCAACTTGATGCACAAAATTTGTTTCACAATAAGTTTTATTTCATGCCTCTACATGTTTCGAGCAAATGTGCTCATCATCAGGAGGTCAAAATTGCAT
>Ga0131853_10023157_pt1 | contig 11219 bp, 8 predicted proteins | sample TergutLab28metaG_FD_92764 | JGI IMG/M metagenome (GOLD analysis project Ga0131853, IMG submission 92764) | Labiotermes labralis P1 segment gut microbial communities from Petit-Saut dam, French Guiana - Lab288 P1 (version 2) (version 2) | ecosystem: Host-associated > Arthropoda: Insects >...
CGTTGTACATAATTATTATGAAATTGTCTTTCTTCCTCACCAATTGAAATATCTCTCCAAATTTTGTGCACAGAACCAAGCTCGGGTTTTCAGCACCTTAAAATGCAAAAATAATTTTATTCTATCGATATACTACACGATATACTGATAACTAAAACTTTACAAAATATATCGATCTATCGATGTAATTTTCAACAGAATATTACATCTGTCTCATATTTGGAATATCCTAGTCTGAGTTAGTGACAGCGTCGTTAAATAAATCCTAAATAAACAAATGTTAAATCAGTATACATGTGTAGCATCTGCGTGCTTGCACAAAGGGAACGGATAAAGCTTGTTGGAATAAGCCGTGTTTCCCGCATTCGAAGAGCCAGGACTGTTCATGGCACAAGAAGTGTAAGTCTATGGAGCTCGTCTTGTGAAACCTATAGGCTGTCAGTTCGTTACACAATGACCCCGTACTGAATCAGCTACATCTACTGTACTTTGACACTATCACAGCCTTAAATAATTAAGGTGGACTTTTATTTGGCGCTACAGCCCCCAGTGGGCCATGGCCTCTTCATTCAAAAGGTTTCTAAATCACACACAACGACGCATCGCATTCGGTAGGACTCCTCTGGACGAGTGATCAGCTCGTCGCAGAGACCTCTACTTGACAACACACAACACTCGCAACAGACAGACATCCATGCTCCCTGTAGGATTCGAACCCACAATCTCAGAAGGCGAACGGCCGCAGACTTACGTCTTAGACGGCGCGGCCACTGGGAACGACAAGGTGGAATTTACTTCTGCCAAATCGCGTATGCCTGTATTTCCCAAGTTTTCACTTTCTTCAGGCTTTCGACTAAAATTTGTGTGCTTTTCTTAACACCGATTTCACAGTACGTCTCCATTCCGTCTCCTCTTTCAGTTGATAATCCCAAACTAATAGCAGGTAATGGATATTATAAATAACAGATTTATAAAATGCAAACCTAGCACACCTGCAGCGCCTGCTGCTGTGGCTTCCCTGTAGGTCTGACTGTACCGCCTCACTACGTGTGTTTGCGGCACGGGGCGCTACGTCACGTTCTTCACAGGCTACTCAGGTATGCGAGTGACGTGCGGTCGTAAAGCGGCGTCGCTGGGCGTCGTTCCGGTCAGCTGATGAATTCGGGCTGCGCGTGTGTGCCCCTGGGCGCCGTGACCGGAATGACCTGCACACTGGGTGGGGGGCTGGGGGCGGTGGGTAGCCTATATTCTACAGCTCAGAACAAATTGCATGTTCCTTGCATTAATCACTGGAGTAGCAGTTTACCAAATGCTTCACTTCACGCAGTGAGAAATTTATTGCAAAGAAAATCTTGTCGATACCGACAAAGCTGATAACACAAATGTTTATCCGGTCTTCATATTTCCTGGCAACATTGAAACTTTCCAGTTTCTGGCGATGACGTTGCTGAAGATCTGTGATGCTGCATAATTGGACTAATACTCGTACTTCTATTTATCTCAGTATTCAACCAACTTGATGCACAAAATTTGTTTCACAATAAGTTTTATTTCATGCCTCTACATGTTTCGAGCACATGTGCTGGAAAAATGTAGAGGCATGAAATAAAAACTTGTTGTGAAACAAATTTTGTGCATCAAGTTGGTTAAATACTAAGGTAAATATACTGAGATGCGCGGTCAACAAAACGTCAAAAAAACTTCTAGTTGCAGCAGTTTTAAAGTATCGTATGGACGGGTAAGGAAAACCATCTTGATGCATTATGTATCCTCAGTTTATTTCGTCAGTCAGCCTCTACATGTTTCGGGCATATTTGTAGCCCATCATCAGTAGGCACCGCCACATCTGTGGTTTTAACTATTTACAAATACTCTACCTCCAGTATACGAACGGTTCTACAGTTTATAATTACAATATTACTGATACAGAAACCATAATTAATAGCTACATAACACCATATGGTTTTAAGCAAAGAGCACATAAGTTCTCCAGGATGTTGGTGAATGTGACACCGAAATAGTTAGGAGAAATACAATGAATGTAATGGTGTTTAATAATGTGAGAATGCACGGAATGAAATAACTGAATATACGCTGTAAATTAATTTAGTGAAAATATTATTGAATATTGTAACCGGCAGCGTGCAAAAATTGGAAAGAACGTCGTATTCCGACATTACTGAAGGAACAGAAGATGCAACCGGCTCATAATTTTTGTATATCACTGTTTCATATACGCGTCAATTGCGACCACACAGCACCTGCAAGTCTTTAATAAGTGTTACTGAAATGTGAATAGCTAACGCTGTAGAAACATTCTTGTGAAACTAACAGTTTCTAGCTCATCAAGAAACTATCCGCATGTCATGGAACAAGAGTGTTCATCACAGTGTTCACAAGAGCTAGTCACTTGTCTCTATCCTTAGCCAGATTAATCCATTTTACACCTTTCCATCCTGATTCTGTCTCATTAACATAACATTTAATACTATTTTCCCATGTACGTGCAGTGGCTCTTTCCTTGAGGATTCCCAACTAAAATCCCACAACCTCCATGCATGCCACATTCTCGACCCATCTCTTCCTCCTTGACTTGATTGTCTTCGTCATATATGCTGGGCAAAAAATGATAAAGTTACTCTTTGCAAAAATTTTCAGCGCTCCCCTCTTATGTGAAGTATTTAAAATATCGATCAGAAATGTTCTACTGTGAGGATCTTATGGGACATTGTGTATGTAGTGAGCCTGAGGGCATATAGACTGATAGTTTACATAGCAGTAGGTTTACTGTACAGGAGAAAGCAGAGCATAGAGAAGGAATATCTCTGAACCCTTCACCGTACAAATAAGGCTTATTCTGCTGTCAAGGATGATTGATAGAGTAGGTCCAGTCAGTCATTTTGCTCGATAGAGTGGACTGTTGAGAAATAGGTTTATTGCTCTGGGTAAGTCTGGTTTTCTGTATACACGCATTTTGCAAGTAAAATGAATAGCGGGTTATTGAAAATAGTGTCTGTTGTTGACGTAACGTTATCCATGATATTTTCCTCTCCTTACGCGCGCACCATTTCTGTTGGTTGGGAAGGTTTTGCCATCGTTGGTTGACTCATCTTCCGTAATTGGTAGTTGGTTCATCTTCTTTCATCGTTAGTTGGTTTATCGTCCACTATCATTAGTTGGTTCATCTTGCATCATCACTAGATTATTCAATTATCATTTTTTTTTTTTAAATTTCCATCACTTTTATACCAACAAAAAGTAGAATAAAATTAGTGCCAACGATCGGGAACGAACCTGGAACGCTTTGAACGTGATAACCACAGGCCATGCGGTGTAGCGGTCATCATAAAAACTTAGAATTTGAAGCATTTCACATATGATGCTGAACATTATTATTTATCTCAATACACAGAATAACAGAACAGTCAATTGCTAGTAGACCCAGCTCCCAAAATTTCATGTATATTTGTTATATGTAGGTAATGTTCAATGTCGTAAACATGTGTCGTAAATGACATTAATTCACGTGGGATTTGTGGTGGACAATGTTTCTCAGAGTACTTCAATTCTCCCTGCCCTTATATTTCCACCAGTGCTCCATAGTCATTTTTCATCCATCTCCCATCGGAGCTGCTGTGAAATATTAACAACTGACAGCGTTCTTAAGGGAAACCTCTCACACCTCTTTAATGCAGCAGTTAAGTCAATAAGCAGTTCACTGTTGGCACTGGGTACTGAATGAATTCAGCTGAGTTTCAACATGTTAAGGTGTAACCAAATTTCAATGGAAATGTAATGCGGAATATCCTTTTTGTTGCAGGTAAGACACTAAATATATCATCTGAGTGTTCCGACCTGTACCGGTGGTAAGTTTCTTAGAGTGAACCTGGAAATTTAAACAGTAATTGCATCTACATGCACAAATTTTAAATTAGGTACAAGAGATTATTTTTGAAGCAGTTTTGTCGGATGGTAATGCTTTATGAAATTTTATATCTTGTTTTTATTCGCCATATGTAATCTTAGACCGGCTCGTGATCCAACGTATACGTCTGCTGTGATGTTGTAAATAAGTACCATCCCAGTGCACATGTACTGTTGTTACAGGGGTGCTGATAAGTCCTTATCCCGACCAGGAAGGAAACAAGCTAATGTTTCTGTCATAATGCGGTGAATTTCCTTCGGCCCCTTGCCTTGCAGGAAGAAAAACTTGATGACATCTCGCGTCTCGATGTTGTCGAAATCGCGCGCGTCCCTGACATGCTTCCGAGCTTGTTTCCTTCTTGGTCGGGCTAATGATTTATCAGCACTCCAGTAATATCACCTCTTCTCATTACTGTTCTGACATGTCTGTTTCTGCGGTGATGGTCGAACTAATAAAATTTATAAAAGGGGCACTGTTGACAACCACGTATATGTATTTTGATGGTATTTACTTACAGCACTGAACATGTAATTAGGTCGGTAGGTAGGCAACTGGCCATTAATATGTAGTAACAGAACTTGTTGATATCAAAGCAATGCGTCCGTCATACTGATGTCGTGCAAAGAATGACACAAACAGGCAGTGGATTTGGTTTTCATATGATTGGATTTGACGTAATTTAAATTTGTCGTCTTTGTAGACCAATTCTCTTGTGTACCAAGTTTCTTTCTTGTGGATTTAAAAGAATACAACATAGAACAGTTTTTTAATGAGACCGCTGAAAATGAGGACATGTCACACTCCAGGCAAATTTCTGTGGTATCCCCAGGGCTAGGGGTACTACAGTTGCAGGAAAAATATTATGGACAAGACAAAATAAGATTCATGCCCTGTGAGGTTTAAGAAACGTATGTGGCGCGTATGGGTGAGGAGAGGGGGGTGTATATGGTCTTGGTGGGGAAACCGGAGGGAAAAAGACCACTGGGGAGACCTAGGCGTGGATGGGTGGATAATATTAGGATGGATCTCCAGGAGGTGGGATGTGGGTATATGGACTGGATTGGGCTGGCCCTGAATCGTGACAAGTGGCGGAGGCTTGTGAGTGTGGTAATGAACCTTCGGGTTCCGTGAAATGCGGGGAATTTCTTGACTAGCTGCAAACCAGTTAGCCGCTCAAGAGGGACTCTGTACCATGAAGTAAGTAAGTAAGTATGTCTGATGGATAGGGGAGTCAGGTTAGACAGAGTGAAGTAGGAGAAGGAGAGTCGGGGTAAGGCAAAATTAGGTGAAATATGGTAATGTAATGTAATGTAATGCAATGTAATGCAAGATGATGTAAATTCCCCAAGTTTGAGCTCCACACCATGAAGCTTTTTTGGGGGGGAGGGTTTAATTTAAATTTGAAGCATTTTTAACCTCGGTAGGAGATGGTGGTGAATGAGCAGTTTTGCGCCCCGGCAGCTCTAACTCCTATGAAAGCGACGCCGGAGGCTGGGGCTTCAGGGCCTGTCCTGAGGCAGAGACGAAGAGAGAAGTCCCTACTCTATCCAGGAACCTAACTTCGATTTTCCGGTAGTTACTACACTGACTGAGTTAACGGGGCTCAAAGATGTGGTGGTAGTGTTCTGCAAAGGCCTCATATTGCATTGTGAGCAGCATATCTGATTTTCATTTGTTCGTCTGGCCTGTTATACTGAATCTGTACGTCTGCGTCTACAAATCAAGTGCTTGTATAATTTACATGTAAATTTCCGCGCAAAGTTGTCTGTTTGTTGTTTATTCTTTGAATAGGAATAGGTATTTATTATTTTTGTCTGGTACCTGAAAAGAAACTATCTGGTTTTTGGTTCTGTAAGACGATGGATGAAAGGAAAGCACGCAAGATGAATTCTGTGTATACTTCAACAGCTTTATATCGTAACCTTTCATAAAGCTGCCAAGAATATTGTCATTCACAGTGGGAAATATCAGGAGAATATATTTTATTTCTTTGTAAAGTGTTGAATCTTTCTCCCGATTCTGGGGGGTTAAGTTTATATTAGAACACAAGCGGGCGATTGGAAATTATTTATATAACGTGATGTGTTTCTGGTCGTTTCATCGATAGGGGATCTTGTGTCTGTCGCCCCCGGGGGAGGAGGGTATTTTATACCCATTGACCCCGTTCTGATCGGACTGCATTCCTCTAATAAAGTAAATTGAGTAGCCTCGCAGGTAAGGCACGTCCCGACGTCGTGTTCTTATCTTTAATTTCTTAAGGATTGGGCCGTCGCAGTAACTTAGCTTCCTATGATGTGTCTGGCTGTTGATGAATTACTGCGACGTAGTGGATTGCCGTAAGCACCAAGAAGAGAAATCTCAAGCGCGTTCTTAAGAGTAGAAGGGACTAGACTGCCATATCAGGAGCAGTTTGACCAGTGCAGATTCTGTTCTGTTCTGTTCAGACAACATATGTGCAGCATTTTGTGAACAGCTCTGACGAAGAGTGACATAAGAAAGCACAATGATTAAGATTATTAATTTTTGTCACACACATCCTTCTTCTTCTTCTCCTCATTATCTTTCATTTTTCTCAGTTTTATCCTCCTGTGTCATATCTTATTACTTAACCTTGTTCATTATCTCATTTTATTATCCTTTTCCTCCTCTTACTTTTTATTACAATCATCCTGTTGTTCACTTGTTCTTTCTTTCATCGTCTTATCATCCCTTTTCACCATGTGCTCATAATCATTCTTCTCCTCCGTCATCTTACTTTCCTATTCATATTTTTCTTTCCTATTATCACGCCACTTCTCCTTGTACACAGTTTTTTCTCTTATCTTCTTCTTGAAATATCTATCGTCTTTTTCACCTTCATCCTTCACCTTCTGCCCTTATAAACTTGTCCTCTTTTCCTCCTTCTGTCATGATCCCCGCAACTTACAGATGCTCAAGACTCCCCAACATGTGCAGCAACAAATCAGTCGCTGCCGTATGCCAGCCTTATATTTGAAGCACGATGTCAGTGAAACTGTGTAACTGCACATAAAGAGAGATTCTTGCAACTGCGGCCTATTTTCATATACTACCTCGGAGTTCCTTCAAGGCAATGAAATATACCACAAAACTCCAGGCCAGAAAGCCAAGAACTCCTGAATGCAGTGCAGCAATATTAATCCCCCAGCTGCGGTTTCGATATGTAGGTCAGGGTAACGCTGTCCCTGTGTAGGATATGAAGGCGTGTGGCTGTGTGGAAGTACACCTCCACTCATTCTTAACCTCTGCTCTAGATCGAAGTGAGTGATCAAATTCGCTCCAAGGCTTTTTTCCAGGGTAAGGGGCCCTCTGTGCCATTCGAATAGGAGGCTAGTTGGGTCCTAGAGACGGTCTGGACCTTCTGGAAAAGGAAGAAATTTCCTTCTCTTTCCGAGAATCGAAACACGATTCTTCAGTTTTCCCTCTATTAAATGACCTGTCTCGGCTCCTTGCGATGTATAGGGCTGTCATTTAATCTTCTGCCTCTTGCTTTGATGGCGTCACGAGGAACTATATCTGTACTCTGTAAAATACATGACAGTAATACTATCTTGATGTTTGCACCGTGCATCAATGATAATTAAACACTTTATTATCCAACTAATGTACAATATATAATATGCAGATAAAATTAAAACATTTTATAATTTTAATTGTATGTACATATTATATATTGTGCATTAGTTGGATAATAAAGTGTTTAATGAAAGTAATACTTTTTTAAGAAACTGTAAAATTGAGATCTACGTTTATATTTTTGTATTTTGCCTGACATGAAGTTAACTATATTTTGTCGAAACATGTTGCCGTAATAGGATAATTAACCCTTCATTATTACAAGCAATATTTTATGTATTCCATTGAAACCCCACATCCTAAGTTTTTAAAGTGTATAATTGACTTCAATCATAGTCAGCCTGTCGAAAGGTGAAGTAAGTAATGTCTAAAAGTTTCTGAGATACATAAATTACTTTCTTCTTCGACATCTGAAATGCAAGAAAAGGATTGATTGTATCTGATGACGTTTATCTGACAACTTGCCACCTGACTTCCATTGACACGGTCTGTTGAAACTAAATTATGAAACTTAAATCAGGCTCGTAACAGAATCTAAACTTGTCATCTGTACGGCGAAAATATGTTAAAAAGAAGAACTTAATACAAGGGAGGAATTATTTCTAAGGGCAATATTAGATTGTTATCAAACACGCAGCAGTGACATTCCACGGCAGCTCGTGGCACTTGACTCAATTATGCCCGGTTGAGTTCCTAAACGTTTTAAGAACATCTTCTAGGGTTTTGAAGTAGAACAACAAGAAGAAATGAATCGCTTCAGTTGTCTAATTTGCCGAAATGGAGAGCTTTCATTAAACAACGTGGTTTCATTACCGCCGGGTCGTAGTGTCTTTCATGGAGGCGCTGCACACATCTCGCCTGTCTCCGCTAATCTGTTTCTTGGTTTCTCAAACCAGTTTTATTTCTAACCTAATATATTATTTATGCCTGGAATGAAGAACCTGATAGTTATCCAACTAGTCGAGAAAACACCCTTTTGTGTAACCCAAAAGCTCATTACCATGTTCCAAAACAGGACTGCTGGTCCCGAACTTGAGCCAGAATAACAAGCAGTTTTGTCACTTCGTCAACACAACTTTGTTGTTGTTATTAATAATTATTATGTCTTCTTATAACAACGTGTTTCGACTATTTTAAGTCATCTTCAGACTAATTGCTAGTACAAAAACTTAACAATATTAAAAGTGTATATAATTATAAAAAGGTAATGTCAATTTGGGATGAGATCTCATTCTTACAAAATTATTGTACCATAAATTGCCCTAATTCTTTCTCTTATCAAGTTGGGCAAGCCATTTTATCTTAAAATTGTATTTTTTGCTAGTTATTAATTATATTGGATCAGTAAAAATGAAATCGTCCCTGATTATTATTATTCCTCCGTTCTTCTGGTGGAAGTCCAACAACCAAAGTTTAATCCTGATTTTGAATCTGATGATTTCATTATTTAAGCTTTCGTGTAACCGAGTTGCAAATCGCAGAAATACCTCGTATTTTGTGCCCAGTTGCTTTGCTAAGTGACATCCAGCACAAGAGGCGCCGTTCTAATGAGGCCAGCATACAGTGTAATGGGTTGCCATACTGTCCCATAACTGAATGTGGTAATGACTGGTTCATTTCGAGATGAATGTGCTGAAAGTCACCAAATATGTCCGGTACACTTAGCCCTTTGCTGGCTGCGAACGTCAAAATTAATTCAGGAACGTTACTTTAGACCTCGTACATTTTTTCAGTAGACTTAATGCTTAGAATCAACAATGAAGATATGTTCCTTTGTTCCGATATTTGTGGTTCTGATGTGACGGAGGTTGCTGTATCCTCTGAAGTTACTCGGCAGATAGGTATTAATGTTTCAGAGTAACCTGCTGCGTCCTTTTCCAAGTTCTGTTTGAGTGTAGTTGTCAATATATGTGCATGTTGATGGTGTTGTAGTGCTGACATTAACCACGGATGTACTTTGTTACTGAAAGGGGGTAATATACCAATAATGACAATAATGATGATAATAATAATAATAAATGATGCTGAAACAAGGAGGAAGAATTTCGAAGACTGATAGTAGGTATCACAGAGCTTAGAATAAAACCATAGGAATAAAGGTATATATTAAATATATCTTGTAGGCAATCTTGTGATTTAATATTCTCGGTGGCTTATATATTTAATATATAAATTATTTATTTACAAATTTGGGCCTTGTATAACACGTGCCGTATAGTTACCTTGTGCATAGTTTTAGTACCGATACATTATGAAAGGAAACGTAAGCGCTAACATTTACTATTAGGCATTTACCTTATGTGTATGTAATACAATTTGTATTTCGGCATATATCTGCAGACTGAATACAATATCCAGAATACAACTAGAGATAGGAACACAATACTAAATACAGTAAACAGGCTCCCCTCAGGAACACTCATGAAAATCAGACTTTACTCTTGTTTTCACTGATTTTTCTCCTGATTGAGGAATTGCCTGCATGCACTGGGCTCTGAATCTCATTTATAGGTTTTTCTTGATTCTTTCAATATTGAAACAGTTGAGTAAGTGGACATTGGGTTGGAGGATTACCGGTCCTGCGCAGTCAAATTTGATAGTCGACTGTCATCTTGGGTGTTCTAAACTGAATGCTCATGGCTTCGTTGACATGCTGGTTAAAGCTTTCTAGGGAGCTTGGTCCTATCAGTAGAGACGCCCAACCCTACAGCATTCTTTCCCAAATGGCATTCCGCGGTTCTCCAGGGTTACAGGAAGAGAAAATGATGGGTTTCGTAATAAAAGTCGTTGAAAGCTAAAGAGGTCGTGAATTCTGCCCTGAAAATAATATTTAGTTCAATTGGAAAACGATACTTCTTAGGCGCTTTTCGCCAAATTGCGAAAAGAGACTATTATCTTCGTCATGTATGTCTGTCCGACCGTCCATCCGTCTGTCGGTCTGCCCGCATGGAACAACTCGGCTCCCACTGGACGGATTTTCGTGAAATTTTATGTTTGTTTTTTTCCGAAACTCTGTTGAGAAATTTAAAATTTCATTAAAATCTGACAAGAACGAAGGGCACTTCACATAAAGAACACTACAAATTTTCGGTCATATCTCGCTCAATTCTTCTTAGAATAAAAATGTTCCCGACAAAAGTCGTAGAGAAACTCGAAACACACATCTTATTTTCAGTGACTTTTTTCCGAAGATCTTGCCGGTTAAGAGATAAAGTGGAAATATATTGTACATTCGGACCGACCACAGACGACAATAAGGCGCATGCGCATTGCATATCGGATACCTATGACTACCAATAAGTATACAGATTGTATAAAGCTTATTGCTTTTCCACTGCAACAGCGGTTGCACGTACGCGCCAAAATTTTACGTTATACGTATATTGTCTGTGCTTTTCGTGTATGTAACAAGTGATCCGTATTTCTGAATATATGCAATTAAATAATATATTTATTTTATATGTTTTATTGTTATTATAATTCGTACTTACTGGTGGTTTACATTTAGTTTCACATGTAATATATTTTTTAGGAGTTCTCCAAATATTTTTGACAGCGAGATGGTTACGTGCTGACTTAGAGAATATGGATTGTTACATGTGCATCACTGTTGGCATTGTCTTGTTGACTGTCTGACTTATATTAACAACAATTATTTCTTACTCCAAAGCTCGTTTTCTGAAGGGAAAGCACGCACGAG
>Ga0131853_10023158_pt1 | contig 11219 bp, 10 predicted proteins | sample TergutLab28metaG_FD_92764 | JGI IMG/M metagenome (GOLD analysis project Ga0131853, IMG submission 92764) | Labiotermes labralis P1 segment gut microbial communities from Petit-Saut dam, French Guiana - Lab288 P1 (version 2) (version 2) | ecosystem: Host-associated > Arthropoda: Insects >...
GTACCACAACAAATTCTGGATTGCAAGAGAAAAATGTCAATTGAAATTTTTCAGATCTCCGTCCAAAACCTTTGTGCGCATGATTCTGACGGCCTCTGGCTGCCGCGTGGATGTGGAAAATGCTTCCAGCAGGGTTTTGGGGGCTATGTTCAGGGAAGTTCCCGCCGCAAGGCGCACGTTGCAGCAAAAGCTGTTTTCCGTTGCGAAAATATCAAGCAGGGCCGCGTGGGGGCGGATATCTATAGTCTGCTCTCCCTTTTTGGTTTTTTTGCGGGCCATAATAGCCGGTTGCTCAAACAGGTTTTTCATAGCCAGCGTCATGGCCGCGCACTCGCTTGACGGAAAAACAAGCTCAAGCTCGTATTCTGCCCAGGCAATAGCTGTCGCAGGCAATATGGGCGCGCCCGCGCTTTTTATTTCAAATCCGGGAGGCAGGTGATCGCTTATCCGCTGCTTGAGGGTATACCAGTCCATGTTTTCGGTTAGGCGCAGGTCTACAATCTCGCACAGGCTTTCCACGCCGAGAGCCAGCGGGAGCAGAAATGTCAGGTAAAGGTGCGGGTTGAAGCCCTGCGTATACCACAGGGGCAACCCGGAGCGCCGCAGGGCGCGTGTAAGGGTACGCATGGTATCCAAGTGGGAAATGTAGCGCGCGCGCTCCATTTTTGAGTAAATGATCCGCGCAGGAATGATCAGGTCATGCATGGCGCAACCTCCTCCCCCTCTCTGTAAAAACCAGCGGCGCCGCACCCCGAACAGGCGTCCCGGCAACCCGGTGTGGTTTTTCCGGAGTACGCCCGTTTGTTTTCGGCGATAAGAAAATCTCTTTGAACGCCGAAATCCAAGTGCGACCAGGGCGAAATTTCATCGTAGCTCCTGTGGCGGTGAGCGTAGAACGCAGGGGCGATCCCTTGCTTTTCGAAAGCTTCCTCCCATCGCTGCATGGAAAAATGCTCGCCCCATCCGTCAAGACGGCTGCCCAATCTCCAAGCCTCCTCAACCACGGGGCCAAGCCTGCGATCCCCGCGGGCAAGAACCGCTTCCAGTACGCTGGTGGTTCCGTCGTGATATTTGACGGAAATCCTTTTGCTCCGCAGGCTTGATATCAGATGCTTTTGCTTTTCCTTAAACTGGGCGGCGGTATCCTGCGGCTCAAATTCAAAAGGGGTGAAAGGCTTGGGGACAAAGCAGGACGCGCTAAGCGTCACCTGTACTCCCTTTCCTTTGGGCCTGCCGGGCATTTGGTAGTGGGCGTCCACGATTTTTTGAGCCAGGCCGGCGATTCCTTCGATGTCTTCAAGCGTTTCGGTGGGCAGCCCGATCATAAAGTAAAGCTTGACCGCGTCGTATCCGCTGGAAAAAGCCGAGCGGCAGGCGGCAAGTATCTCATCTTCGGTGAGGTTTTTATTGATGGCGTCCCGCAGGCGCTGAGTGCCCGCTTCGGGAGCAAAAGTCAGGCCGCTTTTGCGCACGGAGGCGATTTGCTCAAGAAGTTTTTCCGAGCAGTTATCCAGCCGCAGGGAGGGAAGGGAAATATTGATCTTATCCTCCTTTGTCCAGGGGAGCATTTTTTCAAGAAGCTCCTCCAGCCCGGCGTAATCGCTGGTGGAAAGAGAAGACAGCGAAATCTCATCGTATCCCGAGGTTGCCGAAAGGCTTTTGGCGTTGCGGTTGAGGGTTTCGGGGGATTTCTCCCGAATGGGCCGATACAGGAAACCTGCCTGACAAAATCGGCAGCCGCGTATGCATCCCCGCTGCACTTCAAGGATTGAGCGGTCATGCACGATATCAATAAAGGGAATAACGAAGTTCCCCGGAAAGAACGCCTGATCCAAGTTTTTCACTATGCGCTTTCTCACCGTGGGAGGCGCTCCATCTTTTGGGGTAATGGAGATAACGGCGCCGTCATCGCCGTATTGTACGTCATATAAGGAGGGAACGTAGATTCCTTCTATTTGCGCGGCATGGCGCAAAAACTGATCCTTGCTCCAGTTGTTATCCCTGGCGTGGGTGTATAGGTCGACCAGCTCCAAAGTTACGTCTTCTCCCTCTCCCAGAACAAAGAGATCGACGAACTCGGCCAGCGGCTCGGGGTTGCAGGCGCAGGGGCCGCCCGCTATGACGATTGGGGAAAGTCCGGTTCTCCCGTTGCTTTTGACCGGCAGCCCGGCCAGAGCCAGCATATTGAGCAGGGTGGTGTAGCACAGTTCATACTGGAGCGAAAACCCGATGATGTCAAAATCCGTCAGGGGATCAAGGCTTTCCAGCCCGTAGAGGGGAACGCCGCTAGCCCGCATTTGCGATTCCATATCTGCGGCGGGGGCAAAAACCCGCTCGCACCAGATATCCTCCCTAGCGTTCAGGAGGGCATAGAGGATTTTCATGCCAAGATGCGACATGCCGATTTCATACAAGTCGGGAAAACAAAAAGCGAACCGCGCGCGGATGTTATCCGGCGGTTTTACAACGCTGCCCAGTTCCCCGCCGATATAGCGGGCCGGTTTTTCGACCCGCTCCAGTAGCGGTTCAATCTGCTCCTTCAACGACAAGGCAAAACCTCCTTTTTATCCATCTATGTGTCAGGTTCTTCTTAATGATTACAGCGGAGTAACAGATACCAAGGAAGCTACGTTCACAACTCCCGCTTCGAGAACTCTGATTCTATATGAATCAATTACAATCTCACAGTAAAAATTAAAAGAATCGCTGCCAACCATTTGTTTCACTCCTTCGTTGTCGTCAAAGACAAACCACACAGTACGAGAATCTTTTACATAATACGGCAAAAGATGCAAAGACTCATCCGAAACATAAAACCAGACAGTACGGCCCATAAAACCGTCTGTTCTTTCCACGCCGATTGTACCCCGCAAGATGACTTCACCTGTGAACTTCGCCGAAACATCATTATCCCCGCCAAAATCCAAGTACTCCAAGGTAAGCCCCAAAAATGAGTCTCCCACCGCAAGCGTTACGGTAGTGGTACCGTTAGGGCCATCCCTGAACTGCGCAGTTGCCAAATTGCCATTATCCTGATCGCCGCTGTCACTACTTTCCTGTGACGACGGTTCTATTTCCACTTCCGGCTCAGGTTCAGGATTGTCGCCGCTAATGACGGTTATGGCGCTGACACTATCGTCATCGCTATCAGGCGCATCGTCGCCGTTCCTGCCGTCGGTACAACCGGCAAAAGCAGATATTATAACGATGACAGAAAGGCTAATCGCGATCAATCTTTTCATTTAGCATTCTCCTTCTTATCTGCAATTCGGCTTCGTAAAAAACGAATCCACCGCCGCCTTGCCAGTTTACCGATTTTGAAATGCCGCCCTGCTCGCCGTCCACAACGGCTTTGATGCGCGGGTAGCAGTTAGAGTAGATGTGCCGGCCAAACTCTATGCCTATCCAGCTCCGTTGCATTTTGTGGGCAACGGCGGCGGTGGTGCCGGAACCCAAAAAGCAATCCAGCACTAGGTCGCCGGGGTTTGTCGCGAGAGTTAAAATCCTCTGTATCAGGCGTTCCGGCTTGGGCGTCGGAAACGGGTTGTCCAAGTTAAATTGCAGCACTTCTTTTTTGGCGTCCTGGTTGTGCCCGACTTCATTGTGCAGCCACAAAGTCACGGGGGTTGTTCCGCTTTTCATCTCAGCTAAAAACTTTTTAATTCTGGGAGTATTGTCGCCGTTTTCTCCAAACCATATTCTATTATCCTTTTTCATTTCCTCAAAGTTTTCTCTTGAAAAACCCCAGCTTCTGCCGGTTGGCGGAAATGCTTCTCTCCCGCTTGGAATTGTAATAGAATAAATGTCTTTGGGCGTAACCCTTTTAACCGACATATCCGCGGAAGTCCAGTCTCCCCGGGGATCATTGTCGGGATTTTTGTAACGGCTGTTCATTTCAGGAGTGCGCGGCAGCAGATTCGGCCGCCATACGTTTTTATTTTTCGCGTAAACAAGTATAAAGTCGTGCATATCCGACAGGCGCTTCGCGTCGTTTTGCGGGGAAAACTTTTTTTGCCATACGATGGTATTGATGAAGTTTTTGCGTCCGAATATTTCGTCGCACAGCACTTTGAGGTAATGGCATTCGTCGTCGTCAATGCTGATCCAGATACTGCCGTCATCCGCAAGCAGAGATCGCATATGTTCTAACCTTGGCTTCATAAAGTTAAGCCAGGCGCAGTGATCCAGTTTGTCGTCATACTGGCCGAACGCGCCGCCTGTATTGTAAGGCGGGTCAATGTAGATACATTTAATTTGCCCGCCATACATTGGCTCCAGAATGCCAAGCGCCGACAAATTATCCCCGTGGATAAGCATATTCCGGTTGCCGGTTGCCGGTTGCGCGTCGTCGGCAGGATGGGAAAACTGCGGGTTCGGTATCAGCGCCGCGCGGAGCGGAGATATTCTGTTTTTTATGGAGTTTTTGTCAGGCCAGGATAGCTCAGGATAGTTGTTCATGATTAACCTCGGTTACGTCATAATAAAAATGAACCTCAACTCAACTTCAATTTTTGAGGCTTTTTTTATTTAAGTTAAGTTCCGGTTCGTAAGTTATCCTTTCTCTGCCTTGGCAAAACGCAGGCCGTCTTGATAGCCCAGCTTTATCAGCACCGCGCTGTTCTCCGGCGTAAACCGCATAATGCTTCCTAAATCATCGCGTGGAATTATATACTTAACTCTCGGATCCTCTATCTTCCGGAAAATGCCATGAGCGTTTGTCCTGATCGCAATAATCTCATCATAATCTTTTTTAATCAGCAGGTTAACAGGGCAATTGTTGTAAAACGCGCCGTCTAAATATATGTTATCTTCAATAGATTCCCGGCGGAAAAAAGGATGCGACGCGCTTGCCATTACATAATTGAAAAGCTGCCCTTTCGGGATATCATCCCGCATTAGCTCATACGGTTTGCGGTCGCTTAAAGATATTGTCACCAGCCCAAAATCCCTGCCGGACTCCCGGATTGTTTTTTCATCTATATATCGCTCCAGAAAGGTTTTCATTTTGTCCGTGCTAAACCCTCTGTTGCCTATAATTTTCAGCGCGGCTTTTCGTCTGGCATTTGACTTCCAATCCAAATCGGCGTTTAATCCTTTAATATCAGCAAACCGTATCAGCGGTTGCTCATCTTCATTAAATAGTGTTTCCACTGAAACATTTTCCCATAATTTCAATGCCGCGCTAATACCGCTTCCCGCCATAACAGCCGCGTTGATAGCTCCGATGGATGTGCCTACAAAGCCGCCGAAAACATATCCGCTCTCGATAAGCGCTTTTACTACGCCAATTTGGTACGCTCCTCTCGCGCCGCCGCCTTCAAACGCCAAACCACGCATTAATATTTCTCACCTTTCTAACGGTAATACTTTATTATACTTTGTATAGCATTCTTCTATTATATGAAATTGTTAATCAAAATTTACGGGTTCATATAGAATTCCTTGCGCCTGAGCTACTGGCTTGTTTATAACCTTACCTTTGTAAACGTTGAGCCCTTTCATCAGCGCGGGATTTTCCCGCATGGCAACTTCCGCCCCTTTGTTTGCGATCTCAAGGGCAAAAGGCATGGTAGCGTTTGAAAGCGCGAAAGTTGACGTCCGCGGAACAGCTCCCGGCATATTCGGAACTGAGTAGTGTATTACATCATATTTAATAAAATAAGGCTTATCGTGGTTTGTCAACCTGTCAATAGTTTCTACAGAACCGCCCTGATCTATAGCCACATCCACAATAACCGAACCCGGCCTCATATTCATTACCATTTTTTCGGTAACTAATTTGGGAGCTTTCGCGCCGGGCACAAGCACAGCGCCAATAACCAAATCCGCTTCCGAAACTGCCGCGGCGATATTATAATCGTTTGAAATGAGCGTTATCACGTTAGGTAAAATATCGTGAATATATGCCAATCGTTCAGTTGATACGTCCAAAATTGTTACCCGCGCGCCAAGCCCGCTTGCCATTTTAGCGGCGTTTATTCCTACCACTCCGCCGCCAATAATAGTAACATATCCGGGTAATACCCCTGGAACGCCGCCGAGCAGCACTCCGCTTCCCTGATTTGATTTTTGTAAAAGATATGCCCCAACTTGTATCGACATACGTCCTGCAATCGCGCTCATCGGAGCCAGTAACGGCAATGAATTGTTCGCAATCTGAACGGTTTCGTAAGCTATTCCGATTACTTTAGCGTCCAGCAGGGCTTTTGTTTGCACAGGATCGGAAGCTAAATGCAAATATGTAAATAATATTTGTCCTTCACGCAAAAAAGAATACTCAGACTCCAGCGGCTCTTTAACTTTCATAATCATTTCGGCTATATTGTATACATCTCTGGGCTTATCAAGCATTTTTGCCCCGGATTTGACATATTCATCGTCTGAAAACCCGCTTTCCGCACCTGCTTTTTTTTCAATATATACCGTATGCCCCGCTTCAACAAAACTCTTTACTCCCGACGGTAAAACTGATACTCTGTTTTCATTTTTCTTAATTTCTTTCAGAACTCCTATTATCATTTTAGCTCCCCCTGATATGATAGATTTCTTGCGAAAGGCCTAATGTATAATAACTGCCGCGCAGTTATTATACCATAAGCGCAGCGTTGGTATAATTGCCCGTCTTTTGCGGTTACGGCGCAAGCCGGGAGCAAAATGGGCATATAGTATAATAAATGCTTGCATTTATTATACCACAAATCACATACCGGGAACAATATGCATAATACAAACATATGACCGCCACCGTTTCCATGTCGTAAAAACGTTGTCAGTATGAGGCTGACGGCGTAGCAAACGCAGGTTTTCATTGTAATGGCGAGCGGCGATATAAGGCCAGATAAAATTTTGCGTCTTTATTTTAACGCTAAATGATGATATGATGTAGCCGTATAGATTTTGATATAGGAGGCAGTAAGGAATGAACCCGATTCCGCTTGGTATATATCGCCACTACAAAGGCAATCGGTACGAGGTAATTGGGCTTGCAAAACACAGCGAAACGCTTGAAGATATGGTCGTTTACAAAGCCTTACAAGGTGAGCGCGGGACTTGGGTTCGCCCGCTTTCCATGTGGGAAAATCTGATCGAGAATGACGGTAAGCGCGTCAAGCGGTTTGAGCATGAAGGTTAGAGCGAAGAAACTTGTAAAATGAACGCCCGGAAAACGGGATTAAAATACGGACAGGAGGATCATTTATGCCTAAGAAACTACGCAAAATGCTCGGCGATGTAAACGCGCCGTCCACAGTTGCATTAAGAGAACTGATTGACACGCAGAGTAAAGAAACCATCCGCAAGTGGTGTCTTGGCTACGCCACGGACAAAATCCTGCCTATTTTTGAAAAACATTGCCCCAACGATAACCGCCCGCGAAATGCGGTAAACGCCGCCCGCGATTATCTTGACGGCAAAGTGAAATTCCCCGTGGTAAAGAATATTATTCTAAAAGAGTGCCATGCCGCCGCCCGTGAGCTGGAAGCCAACCCAACCGCGCAGGCGGCGGCAAGGGCTGTCGGGCAAGGTTCGGCTGTCGTGCATACCTTGACGCATTCGTTGGGGTTGTTCTTTTACGCGGCTGCGGCGGTCGCTTACGACCGCGTGGGACTCGAAGCGCCTGAGAAAGTTTATACCGGGATTGCTGAAGAAGTTTGTTTTGATTACACGCAGGCGCTGCGGGCTGTTGCTGTTGAGAACGAGCCAAAGCCGGCAAAACTTAAATGGAATTGTTAAGCTGATAGAGATTGCGGTTTGAACGCAGAATAACTCTATATTAACATGAGAGCAAATTTACCTTTGACGCAACTAACATGATGGTTGGGGCCTTTACCGCAGGTAAAGGCCGGGCTGAGTATACATATAACGGGTTTAGGAACCGTGTGGGAAACTTGAGGATTTGAGCGAATCTATTGTTAGAATGCCCGACCCTGTGACCGGGATTATTCCCGATCCTGTGAGTAAAGTTCGCTATATTCTTGATATGACTTTGCCTTATGATAACCTGCTTATGACGGATACGAAGCAGCCCGGCATGATGAATGCGCCGCAGAACTTTGTATGGGGGAATGGGCTTATTTCCTCATTCGGTGATGAAAAATTCTACTACGTTCAAGACCATTTAGGTTCACCAATCAGACTTATGGGCGAAGGTTTTGAGGAAGCATTAGCATATGATGAATTTGGCAAGCAGGTTGCTGGCGGGCGAAGTATGTTGAGCAATCCGTTCACGTTTACTGGATACCAAACGGATCAAATTTCTGAAATGCATTTCGCTCAAGCTCGTTTTTACGCGCCGAGCTTGGGCCGCTTCGGTGCGGAGGATTTAGTGCGGGACGGCCTCAATTGGTACGAATTTTGCCGATCAAATCCTATGAGGTATGTTGATCCGAGTGGGTTGAACTCAGCTAGGGTTGATGCTGAAAGAGTTATGAGAGATTGGCTTGAGGAAAGGGTTCGAGAGGCCGACCGTGCATGGCGTCGTGCTGGGGAAAGAATCCAAGAGCCAATTAGGAATACTGCAAATAATTTAACTCCATCTAGGTCAGACTTCAATGGGACAACAGTTATTGTTTTGCCCGAATGGCTTGATCGATTCCCCATTAGGGCTTTTGCACCGGGGGCGTCAATTGTTGTTCCGCACGGTAGCCGAAACAACCAAGAACTCCTCCAGCACGAGCAAGGTCACGCCTTGCATTCTAAAGAGTTGAGCCGTATTAGATGGTGGGATGGAATCGCGTTGCCTTCTATGAAGGCAGATGCACATAGCTTGTTCTATTATTCAAACCCATGGGAGCGGATAGCTGATTTATATGGCAGAGTAGACAGAAGGTCTGCTTGGGACTGGAACGCGGAAGAATGGGTTTCTCATCGATATTTGCGCGGTTCACTCCCTATTAGTGTACTTTATGCTGAGTGGATGAGGCTTAGCAGCCCATTAGGTTTTATGTTTAATTTGGAAGATATTCACAGAAGGGTTGGGGATTGGTTCAATAGTATGGCAGAGGGGGAATGTTTTGAAGATGTCAGAGGAACCCCAATTCTTTAGTAAGGAGTTATTTGTATGAAGCCCGAGTTTATTGCTATTGTAAGAAGCGTACAAAAGGTTTCGATAATTGTACTTGTAATGATACTTCTTACGTCATGCGTTACGCAAGTATTCGGTTTGTTTCAATCAAGACCAAGTGATGTGCGAGTGGCCGAGCCGAGGCCAGACTTGGTTATACCAGCCAGACCAGCATATAGACTTTTTACAGGGATTGATTCAAGCTTTGCTTTGCTACCAGATGGAAGTCTCTGGGCTTGGGGTCACAATGACCAGGGCCAGCTTGGGGACGGTACTACTATAGACCGGCACTCTCCCGTAAAAATCATGGAGGATGTCGTAGATTTTATTCCCATTGGTCCATCATTTGCGGTTAGAAGTGATGGCAGTCTATGGGGGTGGGGAATGGTTGGGTATGAAGCGTTTGTTGATGGAGAAACTGTAACCCGCTACTTCCAACCAGAACTTCCCAATTCTCCAACAAAAATAATGGATGATATAGTCTCTATTACAGGGACAGGCACCCACAATAGCCGCCACATGTTTGTAATTAGAACTGACGGCAGCCTATGGGCCTGGGGTGACAATAACGATGGTCAGCTTGGGGACGGAACCACTACGAGACGCTCTGAGCCTGTTCATATAATGGACAATATTGAACATGTGTCTACGGCTACGCACACGGGTCGCGATAGCTGGTCTCATACCCTAGCAGTTGATATAAACGGTACATTATGGGCTTGGGGAGATAATAGTTCTGGGCAACTGGGCAATGGTGGGCGCTCACGCCAGAGTTCGCCTGTAAGGGTTATGGAAGATGTTCTATATGCTCGTGCGGGTGGAGCTTTTTCGTGGACAATCCGAACGGATGGTAGCCTATGGGTGTGGGGTTCAAACCATCATGGAATGTTTGATGGTTTGCCATCAAGAAGAGTCAGAACCAATGTTTTAAGATGGGACTACATTCCGCTAATTCCTCAAGTTTTTATTGAAGATGTCACAGCTCCCTTTGGTAACACCTCTACCACGATGCTTTCGATTATAGCGAGCAGAGGGCTATCAGCACCAAGTACTTGGCAAGCCAGAACCGAAGGGGACGAAGTCTTTCGGGGCATACATCCAATATACGAAAGCGATATCACTGACTTTTCTTTCGGTAATGGTTTTACTATGGTGTTATTAACGGACGGAAGTCTGTGGGCATTTGGGCGCAATGATTTTGGTCAACTCGGGGACGGTACAACCACTAGACGTCAGAATCCCGTGGAAATTATGACTGATGTAGCAGTAATCTCGACCACCGGGGGGGGGCGTACGTTTGCAGTCCGAACCGATGGTAGTATATGGGCTTGGGGGCCAAACAGGTATGGTCAACTTGGCGACGGCACAACCATAGACCGGCACTACCCTGTGCAAATTATGGACGGCGTTATGATGGGTTAAACTGATTTTAACAAGCAGTGTATGTGTATATACACATACGCATTTCGCTCCGCTTCTGCTGCTTGTTGGGCTGCGCCCAAACCCGCTAGGCACAGGGGCAAGCCCTGTGCCTTAAAGCCGCGTTGCGGCTGCCGCGCGTTCCTTCGGAACGCTGGAAAGCGGTAAGCGCAGACTTTGTCGGCAACTTGCCCAAAAAAACAGGGGTATGAAAGATTATCCCTCATACGCCAGAAATACAAGCAAAAAAGCTGATAATTACAGGCATTTTTATGTTAAGTTGCTTACGGATAAGCCCGCTTTTGACGAATCTTTTTTTATTATTGACAACTTTCCGGCAACCACTAATATCAAAAGAAAATTCTCCTAATAAATTGACACTTTACATACGGTGGATATGGTAGTATAATAAGCATATGATATTGATGCAAAACTGCATATTTCAAAGGGGGCAGATGCAATGATAAATATACGGCCGTCCGCGTCAATCCGTAAAAATTACAACGAAATATCAGCGCTGTGCAAGAATACCGGCGAACCTGTTTATTTGACCAAAAACGGCAGCGGCGACCTTGTGGTGATGGACGTAGAATCGTTTGCAAGGCGGGAAAGCGCGCTGAAATTACGGGAAATGCTGCTGCGGTCGGAAGAAGACCGGATTTTAGGCAAGCCTGGCCGCTCGATAGATGAAGTGACGCAGATGATGAACGATGCTATCCGGGAGGTAGCCGATGCCAAA
>Ga0131853_10023159_pt1 | contig 11219 bp, 8 predicted proteins | sample TergutLab28metaG_FD_92764 | JGI IMG/M metagenome (GOLD analysis project Ga0131853, IMG submission 92764) | Labiotermes labralis P1 segment gut microbial communities from Petit-Saut dam, French Guiana - Lab288 P1 (version 2) (version 2) | ecosystem: Host-associated > Arthropoda: Insects >...
CAATAAACACATCTGCTTCGTATTTTTGCACATCATCACGCGCAATCAGAGTGGTTACTGTTGCTTTCTCATTCTGCATTATGCCGCGCTCACTAAGTTTTTTAATCATTGAATAGGTTGTTGGCTTTTTCCATCCAAGCTCTTTTTCACATATCCTAGTCAATTCGGTGGAATTAACAGGCTCTCGAGCCCAAACAATATTCATAAACTTATACTCCGCGTCGAACAGCTTTAATGGATTTACCATAAATCCACCTCCATAAAAATAGACGGTCATCACCGACCGTCTTTAGTCTATCATCTTCATCCTTTATTGTCAAGCCTTGATTTTAAATTAGAGATATCCTATTTTTATATTTATGATTACGCACCCACAGGTTCAAACTCCTGTAGAAAAAATCTGCCGTCAAATTGGCTTTGTTGTAACATGAAATATCGCCTTGTGCCAAACATATCCTCAAAAAATATTCCGCTCCACGGTATTGTTCCAATTCCATAATATGAGTCAATAACAAGAGCTTCGGCGGCGGCAGAATCTAATTTGTCAACTGTAAACACAGTGTCTTTGACAAGAAAGCCTGCTGCATCATGTTCTAAAGCTATCAAGGATAGATTGTAAATAGGTCGATTTGCCCATATAACTAACCTTTCGCCCTCTCCGTCGAATCTAAAGCTCCTAATTTCTTCAAAAGCATCATTATAATTAACCTCATTCAGTATGCTAAAGCCCAAATTAACATTACGCATCAAGTCTATATAAATTTCAATGGAAGCGCTCTCATTTTCATTTCTTATTTCCAACGAAAACTCTCCACCCCTGCTTTTGCTCCAACGATAATCAAAGAAATCATTATTACCATCATCTGAGGTAACAAACCTAACAGAAAAAGTTACTGCCTGCAGATTTTCAATAAGGTCAAAAAGAAGGTTAGTGTTTGCTTCAAATATTTCGGAGGGAATCTCAAGATACTCCCTTGAGCCGTTAATAACACTACCTTGCTGTGGCTCATAAAATACCGTAAGTGTATATGGGCTATAGCCTATAGGAAAATCACCGTGGTCTTGACCTATCTGAATAGAGCTCACAATCCAGTTCTCACCCGGTAATTGAAGTGCATTTACAACAGCATGTGTTTGATGGGCGGAACCAACATAGGGTGTTATAAGATGTGCAAATGGTTTGCCATCATCTTGTGTTTTTTGTTCGTATACATCTGCTATTGGACCATCCATTCCACAGCCTGTTAATGCCAAAACTCCTATAGCGCCCACAAGCATAATGAGCATAATCTTTTTACTTTTCATCAATCTTCCTCCAAGTATAGACGCCAATAGCGTATAGCAATTAAAAAAATAACAATTGATAGTATAGCATAGAAATGTGAACAATTCTACAAAAATTTATAGCTGTGTACTAAAAAGAAGGTCGTCGCATGCAAAATGATTGTATGTCATCTGGCAAAAAATTTATACAAAAGGCGCACATTGCTATTGAAATAAATTTTAATAGGCGTTAGACTTGGTATATCTTACTTTGAAAGGAAAATAATCATGAAAGCACATATTGAAAATATCCCTCCAAGTCCTATCGCTTATATGCGCCGTATAGGTTCGTATGGAGAACAAAATTACAAGCTCATGCAAAAAATGAAACAATGGATAAAAGACCGTAATCTTTGGAGTGCAAAAGGCGTTATTTACGGAATTGCACAGGATAATGCAGCCATAACTTTACCGGAAAAATGCCGATATGACGTTTGTTTTGTGACGGATTCCATTTTTGAAGATGAAGCTATACATCACGGAACATTGCCGAACGGAAAATATCTTGTTTATGAAATAATACATACCGCTGATGAAGTAAAATGCTTTTACGGAGGCTTGAGTAGCGCTTTAGCAAAAGAAGGGAGGCAGATTGATGAAAATCGCCCAGTTTTAGAACGCTATCAAATATCACTTGTAGAAAAAGGATATTGTGAATTTTGCATACCTATTCTTTAGTCTTTATCGGTCTTAAATCATAAATATTTTGATTGCTCTGCCCTGCATAAAAAAAGACGCATAAAAAGCCATTGGTGACTGTATACTTTCACTTTTTTGCGGATTGAAATTTTTGCAATTGACAACTTTATTTTGATGTGTTATAGTATATTTTAATTAATAATAAGAGGTGTGTTGATGTCGGTCGTTCAATAGGTAAATATACTCAAAGAATTGTCGGGGATTGTCCCTGCTTATTTTGTGTATCCAAACGCCTTTTTGAATGAATGGAGAAGTATGTCAACAGCATCTCTTTTGTTCATTTTGTAGTGCAGTGGGTAACTGCGCTTTTTTAATGCTTCAAGGTGTTTGGGTGTGAAAGGATTGATATCATTGAAAAACCACTATCTCGCACTCGAATTTAATATTATTATAGAGAAACTGAAAGAACACGCACTATCCAAAAACGCAAAAGAAACACTTGGGATGCTATACCCATATTTTAATGAAGATATATGCGTGCGTAAAATGGCAGAGACTACTTCTGCCAGAAATTTATTAGATATTGTAGGCACACCACCTTTGCCGATTATGGATAATTTGGACGTAATTATCACATTGGCAGAAACGGGCAGTATGCTAATCCCGGAGCAGCTCGTAATCATTGCTCGGTTTGCTGAATCCTGCAAGCGTGTTGTGACATACTTGTCTAAAGGTGAAGCTACGAGAGAAGCCGTTGCATTGTATGGTCAAGGTATTGAAGATTTGACAGTCATACGGGCGGAAATCGAGCAGTGCATCATCGGTGAAAAGCTGCATGACGATGCCAGCCCTGCTCTGCGAAATATCCGCCGCAAAAAAGAGCATTTGGAAGCCCAAATAAAGGAAAAACTCAATCACATACTAAAGAGCCGTAAGCAGTATCTTTCAGATGCGTATATCACAATCCGTAATGGTCGTTATGTCTTGCCCGTGCAACGGAATTTTCAAGCGCAATTTGGCGGCACAGTAGTTGAGATTTCAGGAAAAGGCTCTACAGTATTCATGGAACCAACGGCCATAGCAAAACCACAAGCAGAACTAACTGCCCTAAGCATAGAGGAAGATGCAGAAGAAAGACGCATCCTATACACGCTCACCGCAAAAGTTGTCGAATACTCTCCTACGATACAGCGCAATATGGAAACTATGGAGATTTTAGATGTATTATTCGCCAAAGCTAAGTTAAGCGCAAGCATGAAAGCCATCCCTGTTGAAATAGGTGGAGAGCGTAAATTGTGCATTAGAAACGGCCGCCACCCTATTTTGAATGGAGATTCTTGTGTACCACTTAATTTTGAGATGGACGAAAGCACAAGCGGAGTAATTATTACCGGGCCAAACACCGGCGGCAAAACAGTTGCAGTAAAAACAGTCGGATTACTTTCTCTAATGGCACAATGCGGGCTTCACATTCCTTGTGAAAGTGGCAGCTATATTGCTATGCAGGATAATTACTGGTGTGATGTTGGGGATAGTCAAGATATTTCACAGAATTTGTCTACCTTTTCCGGACATATGACAAATATAATCAATATTTTAGAGAGTGCCAGCTGTGACAGTCTTGTCCTGCTTGATGAACTTGGCAGTGGTACAGACCCGACAGAGGGCATGGGAATTGCTGTAGCGGTGCTTGAAGAACTGCGTCACCGTGGCTGTATGTTTCTTGTTACAACGCACTACGCACAAATAAAAACTTATGCGGAACGCTCTAACGGTATAAAAAGTGCGAGAATGGCGTTTGACCGCGAAAACCTCCGCCCCCTATATAAGTTAGAAATGGGGATGTCCGGGGAAAGTTGTGCGCTTCACATAGCCAAACGACTTGGTTTTGCCCCTCATCTTTTAGAGCGAGCTCATCAAGAAGTTTACGGCGGACAAATCAACGATAGCACAGCGAGGCAAAACACAATGAAGGCACCTAAGAGTAGTCTTGTACGCACCGAAGTCAAAAAAAATGCCTTAAATATTGAAGACAAATTTAGTATAGGTGATAGTGTAACAGTTCTTGCAACAGGCGAAACAGGTATTGTGTTCCGACCCGCAAATGAGCAAGGAGATGTTATTGTGCAAGTGAAGGGCGTAAAGCAAGAGATAAAGCACAATCGACTTAGGTTGAAAGTGCCTGCCGCAGAATTATACCCACCGGACTATGACTTTTCAATTATCTTTGATACTGTTGAAAATAGAAAGGCTCGACATGATATTGGTAGAAAGTATGATCCCACACTCGCAATAACTTACGATAAAAACGATTTTAGAAAATAAACATAAATATTGACAAAATTCTATGTGGAAGCTAAAGTTTGCGGTTAATGTTTTGGGTTTTCCCTGCTCAAAATACTAACCACCCTTAGCAAAGATACGATAAATGCAAATGTTAAAAGCTATGTAGTGATAGTAAAGAGGAAGGTTACGCTTGCCTGGTATTACTTAGCGTAATTTTTTAGCTTTCTGCCTTATTATCACTCTTTAAAAAATCTTTTGCTACTTCAACAAAAAATTGCGGATATTTCTCAAAAGTTGGTGTGTGCCCCTCAAATGGAACATTGAAAAGAATAGAATTTGGTATTTTGGGTATCATCTCAACATAACTTTCGAGCGCGTCCAAATCATCGTTACCTCTAACTATAAGTATCGGTATATCGATAGTTGAGGCATCTATGTTGGGATAACCATTTTCTGATTTATCAAACCACATTTCCTCACAGCATTTGATAAATTTATGCGTATCGGGTTGTGGATTATGTTGCTCGTATAAATCAAAATTTTGCTTAAATCCACTTAGATATTCTTCGTGCGTAACCCCTTCAAAAAAGTTTTCATTCCACTCTGCACAGCCTTGATTACATACTGCACCGAGAGTTACGATTTTTTGTATCGAAACTTTGCTAGACAGCGCAAGTCGATAAGCAACAACTCCACCATCGCTAAAGCCTATAACATTAACATCATTGAGCTGCTGCCTATTAAGTAGTAATAGAGGAGAGGGATAGATAAAATACTATCCCTCCCCCTTTTTGCGGGTCAAAGTTACCGTTACCAACACCGCTGATAATAACAACCCAATATTGATTTAAAAGTGCAACGTTTTAAAAATAAATTTATGTTGACAACTTGGCCGCAAAAGCATATACTATATTTGAGCAGTTACTCAAATGTTGTTTAGGAGAGTTTGCATATGAAAAATAATCAAGATTACTGTGATGTTGATATTATTCATGAGGAAGTAGTGGCCCGTGTTCGTACCGCTATGCCCGATAACAATAATTTTTACTGCCTTGCGAATTTTTATAAAATGTTTGCCGATAGCACCCGCCTAAAAATTTTGTGGGTGCTTTCATGTGAGGATATGTGTGTTTGTGATTTGGCGGCTCTGCTAGGTATGACGGTATCAGCCGTATCTCATCAGTTGAAATCATTGCGAATTGCAAACCTCGTTAAATTTGATAAGCAGGGTAAAGTTGTATATTATTCGCTCGTTGATTGCCATGTAAGAGATATTTTTGAACAGGGCTTTGAGCATATCCTTGAATAATTTTTTTGTCTTATTATTTGAATATTCGCTCAATCGTACAAACAAAAAGGAGATTTATTATGACAAAGGAATATATTTTGCAAGGCTTAGACTGTGCAAATTGCGCCGCTAAAATTGAAGATGCCGTAAAAAAATCGGATGGTGTTCAATCTGCATCAGTTAATATTATAACCTCAAAGCTACAAGTTGAAGCAAACGAAGATTTATCATTTGAAATATTCAAAACAGTAGAGCGTATAGTGCATCTTCACGAACCAAATGTTTTAGTTTTAGAAAAAGAAGCTTCAAAACAGATAGAATGCAATAATGATAACAAATCAAGGATGATTTGGCTTATATCCGGTGCATTTATGTTTGCTTTGGGAGTTATGTTTGAATGGCCTTTTTATATAAACGGCAATATCGCTTTTGTATTATTGACGTTCAGTTACCTTCTGCTTGGCGCTAAAGTTATCCTGCGAGCAGTTAGAAATATTACAAAAGGTAGGGTCTTTGACGAAAACTTCCTAATGTCGATAGCCACAATCGGAGCTTTTGCCATAGGTGAATATAGCGGCGCTGTTGCTGTCATGTTGTTTTATCAAGTGGGTGAGTATTTTCAAGGACGAGCAGTGCAAAAGTCGAAAAAGAATATTGCTGACTTGATGGACATTAGACCTGACTATGCTAATCTGCAATTAGATGGGCAAGTCAAAAGAGTTTCCCCCGAATCAATAAGTATAGGTGAGATTATTCTTGTAAAGCCAGGCGAAAAAATTCCCCTTGATGGTATTGTGATTGATGGCGAATCGATGATAGATACCTCAGCACTGACAGGAGAATCTGTACCACGAAAAACGAATGTGTTTGATACAGCCTTATCAGGCTGCATAAATCTAAATGGAGTTTTAACCATACAAGTTACACAGACATTTGGAGAATCAACCGCCTCAAAAATAATTGATCTCGTCGAGAATGCTGCCAGTAAAAAAGCAACGATTGAAACATTTATAGCGAAATTTGCAAAATACTATACTCCTGTTGTTGTGGCGCTTGCGGCTTTGGTTGCTATCATACCGCCTTTATTCTTGGGAGGTGAGTGGTCTGACTGGATATATCGCAGCTTGGTTTTGCTTATTATATCTTGTCCTTGTGCGCTAGTGCTGTCTGTTCCTCTTGGATTTTTTGGCGGCATAGGCGCATCTTCTAAAAAAGGGATTTTAGTAAAAGGCGGCAATTACTTGGAAGCGCTTGCACATCTTGACATTGTTGTTTTTGATAAAACAGGTACATTGACAAAAGGGGCGTTCAAAGTTACTTCTTTGCAACCCTCTGACGAATTTTCAAAGAATGAACTGTTAGAAGCAGCAGCTTACGCTGAAAGCTATTCAAGCCACCCAATTGCACTTTCTATTCTAAATGAGTATGGAAAAACAGTTGATAAAGAAGATTTTAGTCAATATGAGGAAATTGCGGGGCATGGAACAAGTGTTAATGCAAACGGCAAGCTGATTTTGGCGGGCAATAAAAAGCTTATGAACAAAAATGACATTGTTTTTACTGAAAATACAGATTTCGGCACAAAGGTTTATGTTAGCGTAGATAATAGATATGCCGGTTGTGTTGTAATATCAGATGAAATAAAACTAGATAGCCGCAATGCGATTTCTGAACTTAAAAATTTAGGCGTTAGAAAAGTTATTATGCTAACCGGCGATAGTAAAAAAGTTGCAGATGCCGTAGCGAATGAAATAGGTATTGATGAAGCGTATGCAAGCCTTTTGCCCCAACAAAAGGTTGATAAAGTTGAGCTAATAAGTGAACAAAAAACACCCAAAAAGACTTTGGCTTTTGTGGGTGATGGTATCAATGATGCTCCTGTTTTAGCTATGGCTGATGTGGGTATCGCAATGGGTGGGCTTGGTTCGGATGCTGCGATAGAAGCCGCCGATGTAGTTCTTATGACTGATGAACCTATGAAATTGGTTGAAGCTATAAAGATTGCCCGCTTTACAAAGCGAATAGTATGGCAGAGCATTATTTTCTCACTTACTGTCCAGGTTTTGTTTCTTGTTTTAGGCACTATGGGGGTGGCATCCATTTGGGAAGCGATTTTCGCAGATGTCGGGGTATCACTGTTGGCCGTTTTTAACACAATGCGTATGCTGAAGAAGTGATTACCCTTTAACCCTTTTAATTCTTGCACCCAAGCTGCGAAGTTTGTCATCAAATCGATAGTACCCACGGTCTATGTGATAGATATCACTTATTTCTGTTTCTCCCTCTGCAGCAAGGGCGGTTAAAAGGATGGCCGCGCCTGCGCGCAAGTCTGTTGCCTTAACTTGCGCGCCGCTTAGCGCGTTTACGCCTTCAACAACTGCTGAGCGGCTTTCAATTTTAATGTCCGCGCCCATTCGCTTTAGCTCCCCAACGTGCATAAATCGGTTTTCAAAAACCGTCTCCGTTACGACGCTTGTGCCTTCGGCAAGCGTCAAAAGTGACATAAACTGCGCCTGCATATCTGTTGGAAAACCGGGATACGGCATTGTTTTTACATCAATTGGATTTAGTTTCCCACTCTCATTTGGATAAATGCGTATTCCGTTTTTCACTTCTTTAACTCCTACTCCCGCCTCTTTCAGCTTTGCGATCATTGGTTTCAAATGGTCAATTACTATATTCTCGATTACGACATCACCTTTTGTAATTGCAGCTGCAACCATAATCGTTCCCGCTTCAATTCTGTCGGGAATTATCGTATAGCTTCCGCCGCCTAGTCGCTTAACACCATTTATTTTTATCGTATCAGTTCCCGCGCCCCTTATATCTGCACCAAGAGAATTAAGAAAATTTGATAGATCAACTATTTCAGGCTCTGCCGCGCTATTTTCGATTATCGTCTGTCCATTTGCTGTCGCTGCCGCCATCATTATATTTTCCGTTGCTCCAACGCTTGGAAAATCAAGGTAAATATTCGCCCCTTTAAGCTTTCGTGAATACGCATATACATATCCATGCTCACTTTTTACCTTTGCGCCCATCGCCGCGAAGCCTTTAATATGCAGGTCTACAGGCCGCGCGCCTATTTGACAGCCACCCGGAAGCGGCATTTTTACCTTTCCAACTTTAGCAAGGAGCGGGCCGGTCACTAAAAAAGAAGCCCGCATTTTCTGAGCAAGCTCATAGGGCGCGGTTATATTTTCTATAATTGACGAGTTAATCGCCATAGTTTTTGCACGTTTATTCCATTTCGTTTTAACGCCAAGCGCAATTAGCAAACTTTCCATAACGAAAACGTCACTAAGCGCAGGCACATCATGTATTACGCATTTTTCCTCAGCCAAAACAGCAGCAGCAAGTATTGGAAGGACAGAATTTTTCGAACCATCTATCTTAGCCGTCCCTTGAAGCTGCAAGCCTCCTGATATTATAAATTTCTCCAGATTTACCACCCCTTGATGTTCTATGAACAAATTATTGCCAAACAGCAAGGATGATAAACGTTTTTTATAAACAAAAAAACAGGGGCTATTTTGTAGCCCCCGCAATTTAATTTAGATTATATTTTATTGATACATCGGGTATTTCGCTAAGAGATCTTTAACTCTTTTTGCTGCTTCCTCTTTTTTATTTTCAAAATCTTTAAGTGTAATTGTTATGATTTCAGCGATTTCTTCCATATCAGCCGTATTCATGCCTCTTGTCGTCATCGCAGGCGAGCCAAGCCTTATACCGCTTGTAACAAATGGGCTCTTTGGATCAAACGGAACGGAATTTTTATTGCAAGTTATGCCAATTTCATCAAGTTGATGCTCCGCAAGTTTACCAGTTATATCCATATTTTGAAGATCAACGAGCATTAAATGATTATCAGTGCCACCAGAAACAAGGTTGAATCCGTTTTTAACAAGCCTGTCAGCAAGAGCAGTCGCATTTTCCAAAACTTTTTTTTGATACTCTTTAAACTCAGGAGTTAAAGCTTCTTTGAATGCTACCGCTTTTGCAGCAATAACGTGCATTAAAGGGCCGCCTTGCTGGCCGGGGAATACTGCACTGTCAATCGCTTTAGCGTGTTCAGCTTTGCATAAAATAACGCCGCCGCGTGGGCCTCTTAAAGTTTTATGCGTCGTAGAAGTTACAACATCTGCATGAGGTATCGGATCATTATGTAAGCCAACAGCGACAAGGCCTGCGATATGCGCCATGTCAACAAATAAAATCGCGCCTACTTCTTTTGCAACTTTACCGAAGCGTTCAAAATCAATGCTCCTAGTGTACGCACTGCCACCCGCTACGATCATTTTTGGCTTATGCTCTTTTGCAAGCGCTTCAAGCTCATCGTAATCAATTTGGCCTGTTTTTTCTGAAACGCCATATGGGATTATGTTAAAATATTTGCCCGACATATTAACAGGGCTGCCATGTGTTAAATGCCCACCATGAGCAAGGTTCATACCTAAAATTGTATCGCCCGGTTTTAAAAATGCAAAATATACTGCCATATTGGCCTGCGCTCCTGAATGTGGCTGAACGTTTGCATGATCTGCTCCAAATAATTTCCTAACTCGATCTCTTGCTAAATCTTCCAGTTTATCAACTTCTTCGCAGCCGCCATAATAGCGTTTGCCCGGATATCCCTCGGCATATTTGTTCGTTGCCCATGAACCCATAGCCGCCATTACAGCTTCTGATACAAAGTTTTCAGATGCGATAAGCTCAATTTTTTCTTGCTGTCTTTTAAGTTCGCCTTCAAGTGCCGCCGCAATTTCAGGGTCGGCCTTCCTTACTACGTTAATGTCGTACATATTGCACCTCCGTGGTTTTTTAGCTAAAGTCTAACTAATATCGACGGGATCTTATGCTGTAGCCGCGTGAGCGCCTTCTTCCCGCGATTAAAAGAACTATGAAAATTATTAATAAGATGATTATAACAAATCCTATCCAATATATCAAACCCGATAATGAAAATAATCTGCCTGTAAATTCATCCAATCTGTACGCTCTGTCCGATTCAGGCGTTCTTTCAAGTATATCATATGCAGCAAAAACAGTATCTTCATATATGATACGATCGTCAATCGTATAAACGATGCGTCCGACAGCCTGACCTGCTTCGATTGGGGCCATAAGCCTTATTGCACGTCTTACGCCTTCTTCTTGCGGCGAAATAAATTCATCATCAAAAATAATTTCGTATCTTAGCCGCCCAAGTTCCGCGCGGCTTAAAAATTCAGTATGACGCAAATTTGACGTTATGTCAAGCAAATTATCATATCCCAGCCTGACATTATCAACCTCGACGTCTGTAAGGATGACGCCCGATTCTTGTACAAGCTCGAAATCGAAAAAATTAAAGCCAAAATCAAAGAGTCTGATGCTGTCATTCCAACGACCCGGCATTGGTGAATAAAATACAGCAGCGATTAGATTTATATTATCTCTCGTCGCTGACGACGCGAGAGTATCTGAAGCCGGTGTTGTAAAGCCTGTTTTAATTCCGGTTGCGTACTCATAAAAAAATGGGCTGTCTTCGACTACGAGCAAATTTCGTGAAACCCAGTCGTAATTTTGCGTAAGGGCCCCTGCAGGTGCGAGGCCATCAGCTCCATTACCAACAAACGTTGATTCAGCCGCTATTTGACGAATTAACTGGTTTTGAAACGCAGCACGGATTATAAGCGCC